>ERZ808252.1188-NODE-1188-length-20428-cov-12.943160_pt1 | contig 20428 bp, 25 predicted proteins | sample MGYA00521242_ERZ808252 | MGnify/ENA primary metagenome ERZ808252 (study PRJEB31516, sample SAMN03275581) | gut metagenome | biome: mammalia-associated habitat; material: feces | host: Papio cynocephalus | place: Kenya | collected 2012-08-07 ...
CAAACTCTGTTGGGATAGTCTCGGACTTAACTTTGTGGATATAGTGGCTGCCATCTGCATTTGTGGCAGAAAGCACCTTGCCATCTGCATCAGTCTCTACTGCAAGATATTCCTCGTTATCTTGCTTGGATAGATGGCTCAGTTTCTCTGTCAAGGTCTCACTGGTATCGGGGAACTTGACGGCATCAGATACCGTGGCTGGGTAGAAAAGTTCCTTTCCACCGCTTCCATCGTCAATGTATTGTTTCTTTATCTTTGCCATATTTTTAAACTTTAAAATAAATCTTTATAATCGTAACTGGAGACATCTGTGAGTATCAAGGAGGATGATGTGACACTGACAACCTCGTAAGTAGGATTAACCCATTGCCCATTTCTCCTCACATACTCTAGATTAGTACTCGGTGCCTCGTCAACTTTATTGGGTATGGCATCAAGTCTAGCCTCTACTTGTGCTCCACTGTATTTGCTATTGTATGCCATCTTTCAGAACATTAAAGGTTGTACCATCAGAAAGTTTGAATGTGTCAAACACCTCTCGTTTTCCCTTTCTATTTACCCTCACATTACGAGATACTTGCTTGTCTGTAGTGGTAATTGAGAAGCTCACCACCTCGTCAATACCCTCGTTAACTCCAGCTTCAACGGTGACTGTTGTAGAGCCTATGCCGCTACCTTTCATTGTCACCCCATTCTTCGTAATGCTCTGTGCCATAAGCCTACGAGATTGACCAAGTTGTGTTACTCTTCACATCAAATGATACGGCTGTACCTTGGTAAGTCAAATCAATGCTTTGCTTGCTGACAGACAAAGTAGCGTCTCCTGCTGCCTGAGTGAGCACACAAGTATCTGTGTTACCTGCATCGTCAGTGACAATAATCTGAGCAGTCTTCTCTGTGATGGTCTCGTTGAGAGAAACAGGGATAACAATGCTCCAATCATACTCTGCGTTTGCTCCAGGGTCTCCTGTAATTGCCCCCCCCATTGGCTGTTTCCACACCAGCTGCGGTGTACTTGGCTGGAAGCGTTGGTTTGAGTGTGTTACCAGATGTACCAATGGAGAAAGTAAGTGTCTTAGCGTTAGACTTACCACTGATTGTAACATTCGCTCCTGCCTTGGCTGCTGTCGCTGTGTCCTGTGCATCCACATACTGAGGCTTACCAGCTTGGTTTACCGCAACGGACACTGGGGTTACATTGGCTGCCGTGATGGTAAGTGTAGTACTGCGCTTGTTACGACCTGTGTTAGGTGCATCAGAACTAACATTCACCGTTGCATTGCCACTTCCACTTGAAGGTTGTACCTTCGCCCAATTTGCTTTACTCATATTTGTAATTGTTTATAGTTTATGTAATATCCCAATTTAACTTGGTTATAATATCAAAGTCTGCTTCGTTCAAATTACCGAGCCAAAGGTTAGACGCACTAAGCTTTATAGGATGTTCCTCTGGCTCTAAATCTGAAAAAAATCAGGATAATCCTCTGAGTTGAAGTCCTCGACCTTTACTGTGTTTCGGTTCTCCGCTGAGGTTTGGAACTTGCCTACTAAAATTCCGTCCCTGCGAATACCAAACAACACATGGTCTGCTGCATCAAGCCAAACTGCAAAGTACTCCTCGTTCTGCTCTACATGATACATGTCATTGAGAGGGAAATATGGCTTGCCTGTCTCTCTATAGATACCAAAGAGAAGCCTATCCTCACTGTCTGTGATGGCGTGGATGAACTCATCGTTCTCTATTACCTTGAAACACTCCTTTACCTCATCATCAATGAGGGATTTACCTTCCTCTTTATCAACTTTGTTCTGCTGCAACTCAGCAATGCTTGCTGACAACTCTTCCTTGGCTGTATTGAGTGCTTCGAGAATGTCTGTCTTGTCTTGCTGAGATTTATTGATGATTTCTTGCAGCTTGGCTCTGATAGGTGCAGGAATGCCCTTGCCCCACTCAACAGAGCCATCCAACTGAATGCCAAAAAGTACGTGATCTTCTGCATCCACTATTAATTTAAGAAACTCTGGAGACTCAATCTCTCGGAAAGGCAAGGCAAACTGGGAGACTACCTTCTCTTCTGAATCACCTAGCTCTTGGGCAATATTGGACTTGTCGAACTTCTTGGTTTGAAGCTCATCAATGGCTCCTTGGGCTGTGACTGAATCCAATTGGCTCTGAGTATTGTCGTAGGTTACGGCATTGGCTTGGCTAGCACCACCACTGGCTGCAATACCTTTGATGGACTCTTCCATCTGAGTGCTGCGAGTTTGAAGCAGTTCAATGTCATTGTCGTTGGAGGTGATTTGCTCCTGCTTGTCGTCTAGTTGTCCTTGCAAGTCTTCGTCCTTGGACTTCAAGTCCTTGATGGAGAGGTCAACGTCCTGAATCAGCTGGGTCAAATCATCAGGGAGACCAGTCGCTGCCTCAATGGTCTTGCGAAGCTCTGGGTCGAACTTATCGATTGTCATGGTGTTGTCGGCTATCTTTTCCTTGGTGATAGTCCCAGACTTGATTTTCTCGGCTGTCACGCTCTCGTTGGCAAGATGCTTGGTCTCCACGTTTGCCTCTCGGAGCACTCTGCCATCTACCGACTGGTCGCCCAACTTGGGGTTGGTGATGGCTTTCTCCTCCACCTTCTCCGTAGTCACAGCTCGGTCGTTCAGCTTCTCGGTGATAACGGCTTTGTCCTTTATCTTGTCGTAGGTAACGGATGAAGGAGACAGCTTGGAGTTATCTACCGATTGGTCGGCAAGTTTATCTGTTGTAACATTCTGGTCTGCTATCTTGGAAGTAACCACGGAAGACTCGGCTAGCTTTCCGGTCGTTACGTTACCGTCTGCTATCTTAGGGGTCTTGATCGCTCCATCGGGTAGCTTGTTGGAACTTACTGCACCATCCGCCAACTTCTCGGTCGTAACATTGCCGTCACGAATCTTGACGGTGGTGATAGCTTGGTCGTTGATGTCGTCTGTCTTCGTCATCGGCACCTTGCTACCTAGTTTAATATCGTCTCTAAATGTAGGCATATTTGATTTCTTTTGGTTGTGAAGAAGTGAATAACTGAATCTTTATGGTCTCTGGCATTACACGCATGCGAAGCTTGAACTCGGTCGTGTTCTTGTGCGGACAGAGGGGAGCCTTGGGCTTCCTGCCATCGCCGCAGTCTTGGCGAATGACAAGCTTGCCTGGAGTTTGCAAGGTAACCATCAGATAGATGTCACGATGCAAGGTAATCTCTGGAGATACCCATGCAAGCTCTTCCTCGCTATAGTTGGTTGATACATACTCCATACTACTTTATCACTTTGAGGTTTGACTTACGCCCAGCTGCTGCAAGGCAATCGTGTACATCTGGCTAGCCTTGGTATCATTGTAGGCTGAGAGCAACAGGAAGGCGAGATAATGGATGAATGCGCCCTTGAAGGTGTCGGAGATTTCCACCGTCTTCTCCCCACCGTCAGATGTTGTGAGGTCGGTCGGCACTCCCACGTAGGAAATGGTAACGGAACCTTCGTCTGATGGCTTTGGCTGAATGAGGACTTTGAGCGGATTGACTCGCATGATGGCTGCTAGCGGTCTATCGGAAGTTCCCTTGGCAGTATCATCGAACATCATCAAGGCTTCATCGTCTGTATCTTCCACTGGCACTACTGCCTTGTGCCATCCCTTGCCTCGAACACGATTGATATTGAAAACAGAAACGCTCTCTGGCATTGTGATAACACCTATATCATCGCTATTCTCGTAAGCTTCCACCTGTATGGTTGTGGTGGTAGATGCTGTAGATGGAACGCTCTCCTTCTTGGATTCCGTGGAAGAATCCTCGTTCTTCTTGGTGGTCGTAGTAGAACCAGAAAGAGCGGAAGACGATGTGGCAGTGACAGCTATCCAATGCAAGGCATCGGGGATATTCGCCTCGATGATATTGCCCATATACAAGTCGTCCTTGTCATCGGTGATTTCCGATGTGTTGTTGGATTCCTCGTCTATGCGCCAACGCACTTCCTTTATGATGTCAGACACTTTCATTTCACCTTATTATATATATTGTTACTCGTTGTAGTCTGGGAAGATGATTCCCGACTTTGAAGCTTGGTTCATCGCCTTGGCAAGCGTTCTGTAATCCTTACCGAAACGCTCGTTGATGTAAGCAATAACATCAGCGGCGGTACGGATATTCTTTACCTCCTCGGTTGTCTCCTGCTTCTTCTCGGTCGGCGTATCATCCACTACATCAGATGGCTCGGCGATGGAGCTAACCAATGAGACCAAACCTTGCTTGCACAGTTCGCTGCTTTCGAGTAAGTCCTGATAAAACTTGTTTTTCAAGATAAGCTCTGGCTTTCGCTTGGTTACTACATTTCCTCGCTCGAAGTTGAAACGAACTGTCAAACCATTCTTTCCTTGAAGGATATGACTGACCGTATTTCGGTTGGCGTTGTATCTATATGTTTTAATCATTTTGCTAAATCTTTTATTTGGAGCAACAAGGAACTAGGGGTTGGCTAGTCCTTGTTGTTCGGTATATATACTAGGCTGCTATGAGCTGACCCGAGAAGATTTCCCATTTACCACCCTTGTAGATGTAGATGTTTTCCTTCTCGTACTTTGTACTACCACTACCCGATGTCGTGTCGGTATAATCGGCAGTCAAAGCTACAATCATACCCTCATGTGGAGTCTTAGGGAGCGTGCTCAAAGAAACGATGTTGTTGATAACACCAGCTGCACCAAGCGTAGAAATCTTGTTTTCTGGACCTACAAGAATGCTGTTGTAGCCACGGAGAGCTACGCAGTCAGCCTCCCAGTGCATGTAACGCTTAGCCAAACGTGGATCGTAACCATCCTTGGAAAGGTCGTTGGTCTTCTCCTTGCCCTTCTCCTTGACGTAGTGGCGAGCACCCTTGAAGTCGGCACCAATCATGCAGTCCTCCAAGTCCATGTAGTCGAGTGTGCTATCCCAAGCAAAGTTGAGCGTACCATAACTGCACTTGAAGCGGTTGAAGGTAATATCGAACTCCTTGACAGTATCGAACATTACATCACGACCCTTTGGAAGCTCAATCTTCATCAGTCGCTCGATGGCGTTCTTGCCACAGAAGAGATACATTTCATCAGACTCGGCAAAGTCGGTGAACATCAACTTGGCGATGGCGATAAGGTCGGCGAAGGTATAGGTGTCGCCGATGCCATAAGAGTTGGTCAGCTGATTGATGATACCCTCGGCAGAATAAGCATACTCCTGTGCGCCGTCCTTGGTCTCCATCAAGAACTTCAACTTTGTTCCGTAGAGATAGGTACGCTCCTGACGAAGCAAGAAGTTAGTAAGAGCATTCTCCTTCATGTCAGCAACGGTGTGAGGTGCCTTCTTCTTAATCTTCTCAAACTCCTCGGTGAAGATGATGGAGAATGCACGTTTCTGCAAGTACACCTCCTCTGAACGAGGCTGGTAGTTCTCTGGTGGAACCTGCATCTGGCTCTCAGAGAGAATGGTTGAGGCGCAGAGAATACGACTATTGGCAGGGATGGCAGGACAACCCATCGTGTCGAGCGTCTCGCCGATGGTACCTTCTGCCTCGGCTGGACCATTGAGAGCCTGCAAGGTAACCTCGTCCTTGGTCTTGTCGATAACCAAGAGATTCAAGCGCCCCTTCAACTTGGTCTTAGAACCTTGAGCGTAACCAGCTACAGCAGGAACAATAACGGTACTACCCTTGTAGAGAGGGAGCAGAGAACCAGAGAAGTTAGACTTGTTGAGCTTGATGGTGCCACCAGCTGTAACAGCCTCAATCTGATTAGTAGTCATACCGTCAAGGGTATCACCACCGACACGTGCGTGCTTCTTCTCGTAGCCATTGCAAGGAACCGTCTTGGTAATCTTGCGGATAATCTGCAACAACGGAGTCTTGAAAGGACGATACTTCTCTACCTCGCTCTCCCAATCCTCTTCGGCGAGACCACCCTTGCGAATCTGGGTTGCGGAAGCCTGTGTGCCGGTCAAGTCCTGACCCTCGGCTTTGCCTCCAGGCGCAATCAAATCTGACTTATTTGGGTCAACAGGCTCGGTAGCAGCATCTTCCTTAGATGAAGGCTCATGACCCTCATCGCCGATTTGCGTAGTTGGCTCGGCTGTATCAGCCATTGCCATCAAGCCACCGCCAGTGGCAACAGCAAGAAGCATCAGAATCATCTTACAGATGAACTGACCACTAGAAAAATAATTAATTACTTTCTTCATCTTTTACTTATATTTATAGATTGATATTATGTGTTGTATGTGATTCCATCAAAGAAGCCATCCTTCTTTGGTTTCTTCTGGGTTGCTGGCTTGTTGCCTGCACCAGAGCTAGAGAGTGAAGGAGGAATGCCCTCGGAAGCGGACGAGCGAACCTTATTCTGAATCTTCTCGTTTCGGGCTTGCATGGCAGCCTCGTCTCGGGCGGAAGAAATGTCGGAATCGTAGTTGTTGGCATTGTGGAGTATCTTCCAAACATCGTCGGGGATGTCGCCACTCTCCACTTGGTCGTGGATTTCGTAAATCTGACTCCACATATCCTGTGCCTCGTCTGGATAAAGCTTGATGAGCCGCTGCAAGGACTTCTTCATGTTCTCGCCCACTCGCTCGGAAGCCTCATTCTGCTCAGTTACAGCCTCGTTGTGCTTGGTAAGAATGTCGGCGAGTTTCTTGCCACCATCAGGATCATCGAGCAACGTACGAATGTCAATGCCCAAGCGAGCCATGGCATCAAAAGGATTATCCTCAGGATTCTTTTCCATATCCATGGCGAGAGCTGCCAACCACTTGTGCTTATCGAACACCTTGGAAAGTGCCTGACCGCTCTCCTCATAGCGAGAAAGAAGGTCGGCATCATCATTCATTGCACCATAGCGCGCCTCCTTATCCTCGAAGTCAACATCTGAGTGTCGCTTGGAGAAACGCTTGGAGAACGCTGTGCGGTTAGGTCGCTCATCTGCTGGAGGTGTAGCCTCGGAAGACTGAGCAGGTGCAGCTGCCTCGGCTGTACCATCTGCATTCTGTTTTGCTTTTTCTTCTTCTGTCATTTTTTTTTTGAATCAATTATCTACTATCGTAGATAGTTAAACATTTAAATTTGCCGCAAAGATGCAAAGAAATGAAAGGCATTTTACCGATACCACGATTCGCAATTATGGGTAATCGTGGTATCGACAAAGAAAGGTTCAAATTGGGGTATTTTTGCGCAATATTATTAATAATGTGTAAGAATATATGGCAAAAGCAAGATTACTGACACTCAGCGAGGTGATGCCACAGCATAACAAATACGACTCGGTGAAAGCTCGAAAACGCCGACAAGAGCACGGCAAGGACTGGGAGCTTTTGACCCGATGCCGAAACGCTTGGAACAACCTCAGCGGTGTGCGTGAGACCAGAGCAAGAACCATGAGATACTGCAACGGCGACCAATGGAGCGACACTATCAGAGTGTACCACAATGGCTACTGGGAGGAAATGAGCGAGCGCACCTATATGGAGAGGCGCAACCAGACACCGATGAGCAACAACATCATGGTTAGCATCTTGGAGTCAATAACAGGTCTCTATGCCAAACAAGGCACGGAGCCTGTTTGCTTTGCGAGGGACAACGATTCCAGACAGCTGAGCGACATGATGAGCGCCACGATGCAATGCAACTGGCAGACCACAGGCATGCAGGACCTGCTGAACCACTTCGTGAAGGACTACCTGCAAGGCGGAATGATGGTGGCTAGGGAGAGCTGGGAAGACAGGGAACTGGAAATGCCAGACTCTTGGACGGACATGATGGAGCCAGACCATGTGTTTTTCGAGTGCGGAAGCGACCCAAGGCACAACGACATCAGCTTGATAGGATGCTTGCACGATGTGAGCCGAGAAGACTTATACCAGAAGTTCGCCAAGCAGGAGTATGGCTTGACGGAAGATGACCTGAACGTTATCTTCGACATTCATCAGGCAGAGGATTACGGATACGGATATGAGTTTAACGAGGAAAAGGACTTGAACAACCTTAGCTTCGACTTCTCCAACAAGGGAAGGCACTATTCGAGAGTGATTGAGGTTTGGACGGCTGAGACCAAGCCTAGGCTGCAATGCTTCGACCCTATTGCCACCAGTACAAACAATGCCTACTTCCGCATAGACCTCAGTGACACGGCGATGATAGCCAAGCTGAAAAGCGACAACGAGAAACGCAAGCAGCAGTATGACGAAATGGGCATACCCGAGAAAGAACGAGCCTACATCAAGTCGAAACCTATCGCCGACAAGTACTGGTACTATACCTTTATGGCGCCAGACGGAACCGTGCTCTGCCAAGGAGAAACACCCTACGACTACAAGAGCCATCCTTTCACCATCAAGCTCTATCCATACATCAACGGCGAGATTCACCCATTTATGACGAACGTGATAGACCAGCAGCGATACATCAACCGATTGATCGTGATGAACGACATGGCTATACGCAGCAGTTTCAAGGGATTCAAGATGATACCTACCACCGTGCTGAACGGCAAGAGCCCGCAAAAATTCATGGAGGAGGCAGTGGAATACGATGGATGGATATTCTACACGCCTAAGCGAACGATGCCGAACGTGAAGCCAGAGATTATCACTTCGAACGCCGTGAATATAGGCACAAACGAACTCCTACAGATAGAGTTGAACCTTATCAGGGAGGTGACTAACGTGAGCGGTGCCTTGCAGGGAAAGACCCCAAGCGCAGGAACTTCGGCGGCAAGATACGCACAAGAAAGCCAGAACGCAACCACCTCGCTCTTCACCATCCTCTCTGACATGGAGATATTCACAGAAAAACTGGCAATGAAGAAATGTTCCACCATTCAGCAATATTACGAGGACGGAAGAAAGATTTTCGACAAGGACGGTCTGAACATCTATAAGTACGACCGACTTTCTGCTAGGGATATTCACTTTAAGATTAGCATCAAGAACGCCGCTGCCACGGCTGCATACAACACGATGCAGAACGATGAGCTAAAGGAATTGCTCGGCATGGGTGCCATCAACCTTGTGCAGTACTTGCAGAACGTGAACGAGCCATACGCCGACAAGTTGCTGGCTAGCGTGCAGGAGCAGCAGGCTCAGCTGGAACAGATGTATGCACAGCAACAACAGATGGCTATGCAGCAAGGCGGCGGACAGGTGGACGAGAACGGCATTGTGCAGGGCGCAGACCAGAACGCCGTAAATCAATTCTTCAATGGTTACAATCAAGTAGAATAAAGTATGGCAGGAATCATTCAAACGATAACAGTAAATTACAGCGACCTCAAAGACGAGGTAAGAAGAAGCCTCTCAATTATCGGAAAGAGGACGGCAGACAAGCAGGGGAATATCTTGTTTGCAAGTGTAACCTTGACTACAGCCGAGGAAGACATCTTGAAGTCGTATCTAAAAGAAGCCATGGAGTCTTTCGTAAGCAACTTTTCCGACTTGGCAATTTGCTATATGGATAACGACTTCAATGTAAACATCGTGCTGACTCGCCGAAGGGCTAAGACAGGGCTTGTCGATGCCATAGCTAGCAATTTTAAAAGCTATGCTTCTTCCTATGTTACCTATCAAGTAACCAGTGTAACTGCACCAGATATAGCCAAGAAATATGCAGAGAGTATGACCGATAAGCTGAATGAGGCTATCAAGCTGATTTATGCAGTAGAGCCACCTTCGCCTAGCGGCAAGACCTTGCTAGATATGACAGGGGAAGTGATATTGGATAACAAACCAGTGGTATTAAAATAAGTAAAGACTATGATTATAAAATTTCAAATCGTAAAGTCGGCAGTCCTCAACGAGGTCAAGAACGCCACCTTCTTGAAAGCAAAGGTGGACGGTGCGACCGACGACAAGGCTATCAAGCTAAGTTTTAACGAGGCAGCAGGTACGGAGGACGTGCATGAGCAGACCCTTACGCATGACTTCCAGACTGCCCTAGAAATGGTGAAGACCATCCTCGCCGACTACATCGTATCGAACGAGCAGACCATGGGCGACAACATCATCTACTACGCTGACAAGACGGACGATGTGGTGGAGTTTACGCTAAACGCCTCTAGAAGATGCAACGGAACGCTGACCGACACGCTAGCCAGAATGGTAGCCAAGTATGTGGAGGACTACATGATATTCCAGTGGTGGGTGAAGACCACCAATCAGAAGCAAGCCGAGCCATACCAAAGTTTCATGACGATGGACGAGCAAGCCATCAGAAGATGCTTTGTGCTGAGTGGTCCAGTGCTGCCAACGGTGCCTTACACACAACATCTTTCCGCCAAGGTGGATGGTAGCGATGCGGACGGCGGAATCACTATTCGCATAGACGAGGATGACGTAACCCTGTCTTACAGCATAGACGATGGAGCCATAGATGATATTGAGGCACGAAGCAACGACAATAGCATCTTGGAAGTTCACCGCATACAGGAACCTCAAGCCTTCTGGTTGAAGCCAAAGAACACAGGCGTGGCATACGTAACATTGTTCTCCAGACACAGCGACAAGCTGAGCGTGGAGGTGGAAGTAACCGTAGCAAAGGAGGTATAACATGGAATTTAACCCATTGCACCCAACGCATATTTTGAGAGAGCGAGGATGGAAGCAAGAGCCTAACCCATTCTTACCTCGTCCGCCGAAACCTGCACACATCTACTTTGACAAGCATATTTTCATCTATGCCAACCAAATATGGTACGACATTGATGCCACCACGAATATGATTGGCAGGGCGAGACGGGGAAGCGACTCAAAACAGGATGAGATTATCCCGACTAGCGAGAACGACAAGGAGCGACCGATATTCTACCGATGGTTCGACAAATATCTTAAGAAGGTGGAAGGGATGCTTTCTGCCTACATCATGAAGCCAGAAGGCAGGGTGAGAGACAACGCCTTGAACGAATGGGAAGAGAAGGAAATGTGGCTGAGGATGCCCGACTCTTGGGACGATGCCCGATTTGACGAGCTGGTGCAGAACATTCACCATTATATTTCGACCGGTGCTCTGTATGAATACTTTATGCTCACGCTGACAAGCAAAGACCCTCTGACTGCCGACAAGGCTCAGCAACTGGCAGATGACGAACTCGACATCATAGATGCGGCTAACGCCACCAAGGCAGGAAGCTTGGTGCATCCGATGAAACCGTTCGGGTAATGTTTAGTGTGTAGTGTTTAATGTTTAATTAGAACGATGGATGATTTCGATTTTCAGACCGTAAGGGAACTTAAGAAGGAAAGGGCAGAAAAGGCAAAGGCTGTACTACCTGTAAAGAAGAGCGCACAGAAGGAATTTCTGCGTGACTTCTTGGCTCGCCATCAAGAGAAATTTGAGGAAAAGATGAATGAGCTAGCCGAGTACGACCCTAAGACATATGTAACCATCTACAAGGACTTGATGAAGCACATGATACCAAAGCAGAGCGAGGTGAGCGTGACCCATGGACTGGATGAGGACTTCAAGCAGCTTGCGGCGATGGGTATGACGAAGGTGAGCAACGACAAGGCTCTGGACATGGAGAACGTACCTAAGATACAGGACGCTGACTTTGAGGAACTAAATGACTTGGGAAATGGCACAGGTAACTGAAAAAGAAATAGATGACCTCGTACTGGAGAACCGAGCAAGGTACGAAGAGATATACGGAACGTATAATCCGTGGACAGGTGAAAACTGCTACGACATGGAGCACAGGGAACTGTTGGAACTGCCCGACTTCATGATCAAGAAGATGTGGGTACCAAGGGAATGTATGCGTACCTTATTATATAGGGGACTCAAACAAGTGGGCAGCTTGAAGCAATACATCATACAGGTGTGGGGACGAGAGTATAACGAGAAAAGCTATTACACCAAGCAGCTCATTATGGTGCTGACCTTCGAGATTATGAAGGTTAGATTCAGGGAAGACCCCGAGTTTGCACTATATGCCACGGATAAGATTGAGGATAAGGTGACAGGTAACATGATACCTTTCAAGCTGAACTATCCTCAGCGAAAGCTCTTGAAGATATTCGAGGACTTAAGAACGAGTGGAGCCGCTATCAGAGTGGTGATTCTGAAAGCAAGACAGTGGGGAGGCTCTACCTTGACCCAGCTCTACGTCAAATGGCTGCAAGACTTCCGCCGAGACGGATGGAACGCCATCGTGCTAGCCCAGCAGAAGAACACGGCGAAGAAAATCAAGGCGATGTATCGAAAGGCTCTGGAGCATCAACCAGGGTGGACACTCGGGCACAGCGGTGCGAAGCTGCAATTCTCGCCTTACGAGAACTCGCCTGACGACTTCCAAGTTACGGATGGCATAAGGGCGATAAGACGAAGCACCCTGACCGTGGCATCCTTCGAGAACTTCGATTCGGTGCGTGGTAGCAACTTCCACTGCGCCCACTATTCGGAGGTGGCTTACTGGAAGAAGACCCCAGAACACGACCCTGAGGGCGTGATTTCGTCTATCTCTGGTGGTATCAGAAACCAAGAGGACAACTTGGAGGTATTCGAGAGCACAGGAAAGGGTAACTCGGGATTCTTCTACGAGAAGTGCCAACTCGCCATGGATCCGAAGAACAACGATGCTTACTCGTTCCTCTTCATCCCTTGCTTCTTCATAGAACACGACATGGAGGAGGTGAAGGACGAGCGAGCCTTTGCCCGATGGCTCTTGCAGAACCGAGACAAGACCACCAACCCCAAGGGTTACCGAGAGACAGGCAAGTTCTTCTGGAGAATGTGGGAGAAGGGCGCTTGCTTCCAAGCCATCGAATGGTACAGGAATTTCCGCAACAAGTTCACCACTCATTCCTTCTGTGCCACCGAGGCACCAGTAGATGAGGAAGATGCCTTCCGCAACTCTGGTAACTTGGTATTCAATCCTTATTCGATAGACGACCTGCAGAAGAAGTATAAGCGTGAGCCTCTCTATACGGCGGACATCATGGTGAATACAGCAGTGAAGAACGACCAGACCATCGCCAAGTCGAAAATCAGCATACGAACCGACGGCATGGGCGACTTGAAGATTTGGGCGGTTCCAAACGTGCTGCAAGTAGAAAACAGATATGTGGTAAGCGTGGATATTGGCGGAAAGAGCACGACATCGGACTACACCGTAATGACCGTGATAGACCGTTTTGGCATGATACCGACCATCAAGGGCAAGCCTAGGGTGGTGGCTAGGTACCGAGGTCACGTAAGACACGACAAGCTGGCATGGATGGCTGCGGCTCTGGCTCACTACTACGATGATGCCATGCTAGTGATTGAGAGCAACACTGCCGACCGAGAGAAGAACAACAACACGGAAGGCGACCACTTCGGAAGCATTCTGAACGAGATAGCGGACTACTACGATAACCTGTATCAACGCACAACTAGCCCAGAGGACGTGAGTGATGACGTACTGGCTAAGTATGGATTCCAGACCAACAAGCTTACCAAGGGATGGGTAATCGACAACCTAGAGCAATTTGTGGACGATATGCTTTGGGATGAGCCTGACAAAGAAATGTATCATGAGCTGAGAATCTATGAGCGACATGACGATGGTAGCCTTGGCAATATCGTAGGCAACGGAAACCACGATGATGTATTGATGAGTACAGCCATCGGTCTCTGGGTTAGCGCAAACGACATGGAGAAACCTCAATGGAAGAAGAAAGACAAGTTGAGTTACGGAGGCGATGGTGTTCACTCGGTAGCCAAGATATAAGAAGAATCCCCACCCTGCTATCACAGCTGAGTGGGGATTTTGTTATGAACAACATAAATTTAAAATAAATAAACAATCTTTCAACAAAACAAGAAAAACAACTATCACAATTTATCTAAGAATTTATCCAAATCTTTTGCATACCAAAACTTCTCGGTGAAGCCCTTTCGCTTCTTGCCTTGTGGCAGTTTTCCGTCAGCAACTAACCTTCGGAAGGTGGAAGGACGAATGCGAGTGTAGGAACATGCTTCGGCGAAGCTCATTCCCTCATCCTTGTTGGCGATCATGTGGAGGAAATCGAGCATCATAAAATTTTGAAGTTTGTTCGTGAGGCACCTGCCCGAGCGAATGCGGTCGTGCAACTCCATAAGTATGGAATCAATAGCCTCCAGTTCCTTTGAAATCTCAGCCATAAGCTAACACTTTTTGTTGTGATACCACCAAATGAGGGTTGACACTCCAAGGACTAACGCCAAGAGAATACAGATAATAGATGCCCTACCTATATCCATCAGTCGCTGTTCGTTCTTGGTGAGCGTTCTCTGCACAGGATATGGGACGGAAACGGAATCTTGCTTGATGATGGTATCTAGCTTCACCTTATATATATTATGGTAGCGGTCACGGAAGGTTATCTTCGTGTGGTAGATAGTATCGCCCTTCTGGTACATGAAAACGGAATCTTTTAGATATACGCTATCCAACTTGTGGAAGGTATCGGTGTGGTTCACGTATTCGGTGTGATACTCTGGCACCTTGATATACTCTTTGCTCTTGCAGCCATACAAGAGAAAAATGAGAAGCAAACCTAGCAGAGCACCAATTGCTTTTGTCCATATATTTACATCATACCATTTCATACGCACAAAACCTTTTTACATTTATCCGTCCACTTGGTTCGCTCGGAAAGTCCGTTGGTTCCACCATTGACTTTCTTTGTGACCTTCAATATATCATCTTTGTCGGCGAGGGCATTGAGACCTTTCTTCCACCAATACCACATGCCGCTCTTGACTGAGCCATTTTGAGTTTCGAGCAGTTCGGGTTGACTCATGATGTCGCCCTTGCAGAAGCCTGAGTTTTGATAAGCTTGGTAGTTGGCTCGTCCGGTCAACATCAAGAAACCTCGTCCACGATATTTGAGTCCATCGCCTTTCTGGGTGTTGCCTAACATCTTGGCTAGGTTGCCTTTGTCGTACTTGGAGAAGTAAGCTGGTTTGCCCACCTCCTTAAGTTGTCTTAATCCATTGGTTTCGTGCAAAACCTGTCCTAAGAAATATGCCATGCGAAGAGGTGTGTTAATCTCGAAGGTGTCCGCCCACATATTGATGTAATGCAAGTATCGGTCAACACGATTGGCATCACCGACAATCTCCAACATTTGTGCTCTTGTTATCTTCATGCCTGTTCCTCCTCTGCCTTTGTTTGCTTCAAAATCTCAATCATAGCCTTGGCTATATCATCTTTGTTCTCTAGGAGAATGCTAACGGTGCGTTCCTGTTTCCGAATCTCTGCCTTTTGCCAGCTCTTCTCTCGAACGCTAACAAACTCGCAGAACACGCAATATCCTGCCCACACCATCGAAAAGATAGGTACAGGGCAGTTGGCACAAGCGGCGATGATGTCGATGCACACAGCTACCATGAAGGGTGAAAAGTACTTGCGTGCCTTGTCGCACGTCTTCTTGAATCCTCGGCTGGTGGTAGCCTCGCCGTTCTCCTTGGCTTTCTTGATGCCAAAGAAGAGGTCAACGCCCATGGAAACAACAAGAGCACCCATACAGAGTGCGATGATCAACGCAACCCTATATAGGTGCTCCTGAAGGAATGTTTGAAATATCTCTGTCATATATACCATTAATGTTTTGATTAATGGCGACAAAGGTAAATGATACTCCGATATGTTTTTCCGATACCACGACTACCCTGCTGTAACATACCAAAATATCTTGTCGGTGGGGTGATTGGTGTCCTCATCAGAGAGAAAACTGACAGAAAGGTCGGTTATCTTGTTGATGACAGACTGCTCCGTTCGAGACCATTTCCTAACAAGTTCGATGTGATTGGAATAGACTAGGTTCATGGTGACGGCGAAGTCCCATAAGTTGTAGTCTGGGATAGCATCGGCTACCTTCTCGTATTCCTCCCTGACCTCCTCGTAGGAGAAGTATGGCGCAAAAGCCTTCTCGGTGTCGGAACGATAGTAATACATCTGTGCTATGCAACCTCTGGCTGATATTTCGTTGAAGTGGCTATTGCCGCTCATAAAGTAGTCTAGGGTTCGCATGGCAGACTCACGCTGAATGTTATCGAAACCACACTCTCCATTCTCTAACATTCGCAGGGCATTTCTTGCCTTCGATAATAATGCTAATGATTCCATAAGCGTATATGATAAGGGTTAATACTATCAAGAAGTAGTGGGCAGGAAGCTGCTCGGGTGTCATGAACCAATGCTGGTACCACAGTCGGATGGCATTGATGCCTATGAAGTAGTAAAACGGAATGCGGATAATCCAACACCAGTGAAAGAAATAGCTCACAGGTATCATGGCAAACGGCATATACAGATAGCATAGCACGTACATCCAGATTACGCAACTGCCATTATCATCTGTATCGAGGATGGTAGGTCTCGGATAATTGCTGTAATCATATACACCGTACCAGTGGCTTAGCATCAGAAGAAATGGTGCCAGCCAAGACAGGAACTCATAAAAACAATAAATCTTGCGGCTCAGTATTACGCTACGCACGGCTTGCCGCTCCTCTTCCGTAAGAGGTGAATCGTTCTTTTGCTTCATATTACTTACGTTTTAAAAATAATTATGTAGAATTAATTACTAATTCCAGCTAAATATAGGTTAAATGTATTAATCTTCTGCAAAATTAAGCATTTCTAGACAAAAAGGAACATTTTTATGGTAAAAAGTTAAATATTACTATACAATTTGGATATTTTCTAAATAAGTTGTATATTTGCATCATCTAAACAGACAAGTGTATGGTGAGAAGAAAATTTGAGTTGACTTGCAAGATGCGAGAAGACCTAATGGAGGCTTATCGGGAGGTCTATACCAAATGCCGCACCCAGAGGGAGGCTTATGAAAAGACCGTTACCCATCCTGCCCCTCGCTTTTATGTTACCCCCAAACAAGCATACGACATGTTGCGACCGATGGTTATGGGCGACACTTCCAAGCTAGAAAAGTTGTCGCCAAAGATTCGGAGCATGTATTTGGAGATGTTTAAGATATTAAATCAAATGACCCAAAAGCAAGAGTTTATGGGCAAATCGCTTTGGTTCATCTGTCAGTTCTTGGTCTCTCAGCCAGCATCAGAATTTTATATCAGCGCAGATACGTTTAAAGATATTTTCCCCTCATTAAAGAAATATGGAAAAAATTACCATTTCGAGGATATTAGGTCAAGACGGAAAAATAAGGAACTTAAGGGTTAAGATGGTTCTTAGCTTGGCTTGCATTGGTGGGTATTTCCTGCATACTGGATTCTATGATGGGTGCCCATGGTGGAATCATCTGGTGTATAGCTTCTGCCATGCGAATGTGTTTCATCTTTGCATCAACATGATGGTACTCTGGAGCATCAGGAATAAGATTCCTCTGGCTGAGGCTTTCGGGGTGGCTGTAGTGGCTAGCTTTCTGCCGATGTATGTGGATGGTGAGACGATGGGGCTTTCGGGGTTCTTGTTTGGTGCTTTTGGGATTATGTGGGGAAGAACAGGAAAGTGGAAGGATGCATTCGTAAAGGCGATGCCATTCATCGTTTGCACCATGATCGTGCCGAATGTGAACGGACTTCTGCATCTTTGGTGCTTCTGGTTAGGATATATAGTTGGATTTCTTCGTAATGTGTTTCATAAGTTTTTTAAGGTTTAAGTTTTAGTTGAAATGAAAAAGGCGACCGCTCGTAATGAGTAGTCGCCTTTGTGGTTTTGATGGCTAGTTCTGCCCTCGGAGCAGAGAACGGCGGTTTTGGATGACAACGACCGAGCCTTGGAAGGAATCGCTTGCCTTGAAGTCGGTCAAGGTGTACTCAAAGGTGAAGTACGCCCATGGTTTGCCAAGGAGACTAGTTAGTTGGCACCAGTTTTTCGCATTGTTACTTGCGTAAATCTTTAGGCTTAGCTTTCCGCTATCTGTATCTCTAAGATTTCTGATAGCTCTGAGACTTTTTAGCATCATCGAGCCACCAAGCTTCAAAGGTCTGGTACAAATAACGCCAGTATAAAGCGTTTCGTCATCCTCTGGCTCTGGAATTTCCGTTAGCGAATACACTGTACTATCTGTAAACTGGACTAAGTTGTCTGGATAGTTATTAGCTACATTACGACAGTACACTTTCCCTCCTGTATGATTATTCGCAATACCAAAGTTCTTGTCTATCATATTATAGACATAATGGTAATTGGTATTTTTATTGAAGATTCTCAGCATGGATGCGTTGTAGTCGTAAGCAATCAAAGCGTTTTCCAAGAACTTCTTAAATGGCATGAAAATCTCAGGAAAACGTCTAGACTTTTTACCGCTTAACACTTCCGAGACACAAGCGGCTTCTCCACCAGAAGTAGCCATCAAACCTTTGCTTGAAGTAAAGAAAACGACTTTATCTGTTGGGGTGATGGAATCTGCATTATTGCAAATCTCCCTAGAAATAGGATGTATGCTAGAGTATAGTCCTTCAGAGTTTACAGACATAGCGTAGATGCCTTCATCTGTAAAAATAAGCAATGGATATTGACCAAACTGTCCTTGGCTCACAGCCTCAGTGTTTGCCACGATACCTAAGACTCTGCCTGTACCTATTGTGTTGTCGCCAGAAGCCTCGAAAACGAAAGGGTTACTTACAACAGAAGTAAACACTTGGGAGTCTAATGTTTCATGAGCGTCCTCATCAATGACAGGAAGCGTTATATCTTCTGCTTCTTCTGTTGTGTTTGCTTGCGCCTCTGTAGGAAGATTCTCAAAACTATACGCACCATTCAGCATGTTATGGGCGTTTAGTGAGATACGGAGTTTCTTGTCGGTGTCGGTTCCATGTATATGAATTATCATTTCTGTAGCGTTAGGGTCTGGATAGAACAACCAACCCGAAAGTGTATTCTCCTTAAAAAATGTAGAATCGTCAGACTTAACCCAGGAATCCATGGTTGAAGAAACGATATGAACATAATAGGTGATTTTAATATCGGCATTGTCGTTTCCGTTTGTAGCCAAGAAGTTGTTAAACCCTTTGAATGGTAAACGTTCCAAATCGAAAACGTTTATTCGATTGTTATATGGAAACATTTTCTTGGCATACAGGTGTGCCCATCCGTAGTAGTCATCATTTTTAAGCTGTTCCTGCGAGGTGAGCGTACTTACCACATTTCGCTTCAACGGAAGCACCTTCGGCTCAGATAAAGTCGAACCAATATCCGTCTTGTCTAATTTTAGGCTTGCCAGCTTGAAAAACTGTGATTTGCCAAGAAGCTCTTCGATAATCTCTCCATCAGACTTATATCTTGGCAGGATCTTCTCTTGCGACATCATGTCAGAATATTCTATCGTTTCGTCAATATCGTTGAAGCAAACGGCACTAAATCCAGCTGGTATCTGCTCGATAGGACCGGCATACATTCTCCAATCAGACGTATATTTGCTATCCAAGCTATAGTATGGCTTTACTTCATCTGATGCAAATATGGTCATTTCCTTTACTACATCCTTCCAGTTCTCAAAATCAGTGATGCTTGCCATATACTTTAAGACGGAAGAGCGAGGGACGAAAAAGAAATCATTTGTACTGCCATTGGCTGTACTGTTATAGAACTCGCAATTTCTAGAAATCGTTGGATAGCAGATTATCGGCGCAGAGATTCTAGTATAAGTGCCATCATAAAGTTTGAGAGCGTATCTAATGAAAAATGGGAACATGAAGACGTTATTCTCTTTCTCTCTTTCGATAGCTTTTGTAACACATCCTTGCACGGCATTCAGATAATCGGTCTCCCTGTCTTTTATGATGGTGTGAAGACGGCAGTATTCTCCTTGCGTATATCTATCCCCCTCTTCTTGATTGGGACTTCCATTAAAATAACCTATAAAGTTTCCATCGGAATCATACCATGCGTGATTAGCTGTACCTGTTATAATTTGAGACAGCTCGCATTTGTAGCTATTTAAACCAGATGTTTTCTTTTCAAGGAATGGCACAAACTGCGGAATGGGAAGTTCTGTTCCTAAATTCTTATAGACACCTCCTTTGAAAAGAAAATATCTGATGCTCTTCGAGGTTGCCACAACAAGGGTGTTACCTATGGATTTTATATCCGAAACTTCTCCGATATTCTTGAAAGTCTGTTTTGCTTTTTCAGAAATATCCTTACGATCATACCATGTGATTGTGCCTTCGTCAACGAATTTATCGTATGCAATGATATTTTCGTAGTCAGCCATCTTGTGTACGTGCATGATTTTGCCATTGATAGTACCAATTCCTTGCATACTTTGAACCGGTACCATTTCTCCATTTCGATAGATGAAATCAACGCTATACGCCAACTCGCTATCCTCACTGAGCAAGTCACTTGGAATGTTGGTCATTCCCTTGCTGAAACTCAATGTCTTTGTCTCTGTGTTTTGTTCCATATTTTTATTCTCCTAATAATATTTTAAGAAGT
>ERZ808252.1190-NODE-1190-length-20391-cov-15.329563_pt1 | contig 20391 bp, 10 predicted proteins | sample MGYA00521242_ERZ808252 | MGnify/ENA primary metagenome ERZ808252 (study PRJEB31516, sample SAMN03275581) | gut metagenome | biome: mammalia-associated habitat; material: feces | host: Papio cynocephalus | place: Kenya | collected 2012-08-07 ...
TCAGATTGCCGAGCGCAGCTTGCCTTATGTAAAGATAGTGCCAGCGAGCGCAATGGAAGCTTGCTTTCAGATTGCCGAGCGCAGCTTGCCTTCTGCAAAGTTAAGCAAAGCTTCTAAATTCTCCAAATATCGGGTAGGCATTTAATGTCATGACCAAGCAAACAGAGCATGAGATATATAGCGCACACGCCCCCACCCCACCGCTGCGACGCCCCACCACGTGCCCGATGCGCAATGCGCTGATTGTCAGACACTTCCCAACATGCGTGCTATCGCTCCGCCATTCAGCCCCTATTGCGGCACGATTCAGCCCCTTTCGCGGCGCCATTCAGCCCCTATTGCGACGCCATAGGGGCTGAATCACAAGCACGCAAAATGCGGATTCGTAACCCGCTGTGCATCAAGCGTTTACAATCAGCGGCACACAAGGCGGCGGCAACCAGATGGATGGGTGGCCCATCTCCCACCCCACCGACACCCGACGACGCCAACGCAAGTTGCTGCTTTTGACCGACAGGGAGGGTAAACAAGGCAAGGCTTCCTCATGGTCTGCTGCAATGAAAAGGGACATGCGGCGCATGGGTTGTGGATTTTGCCTTGATGTATATCAAGAAAACAACCGTGAATAGAAAATAATAAGCGCATAATAACACTGATTTAACAATTTTATCTCAATTTTGCTCGTTCTTTTTCCTTTTTGCTTTCTTTTCAGCAACACGGAGAAAAGCAAGGAGAAGGACATGGAATTGTCCAGGTTAGTTCGCTTATCGTCACATCTGGGATTCTTTTGGCTAATGTTAAATACATCGTGTTGCGCAATAAAGGTTTATGAGGAAAATTCTACTCGTTGCACTGTCTTCCTTGGCCGCCGTCTCTGTCAGTGCGCAGAGCGGCCAGTCTACGTTCACGCGCGGCCAGATTACCTACCGCCAGATAGCCCCGACGAAGGTGGAGGTGGTGTCGGCCAACACGGCTTCGTCCACGGCTACGACCAACGCCTTCGTGGTGCCCGAGACGGTCGACTCCGCCGGGGTGACCTACACGGTGACTGCCATCGGCGCCGGGGCGTTCAAGTACAAGACCATCTCGTCGCTCACCCTGCCCGAGACGATCGACACCATCCGCGCCAACGCCTTCAAGTACAGCGACTGCCGCGCGCCGTTCGTCGCACCGAAGTCGCTGCGCTACATCGGTGACGGGGCTTTCAAGGACTCCCACTTCACGAGCTTCGCGCTCAACACGGGGCTGCGCTACATCGGCAAGCAGGCCTTCGAGTACATCAGCAGCGACATCACCTCGTTTGTCGTGCCCGAGGGGGTGGAGTTTATCGGCGAGTCGGCCTTCTTTGGCGACTTCTCGCTCACGTCCATCCTCCTTCCCTCCACGTTGAAGAAAATCAGCAAGGACTCTTTCTATAAGTGCGGCATCACGTCCATCACGCTGCCCTCGAGCCTTGACACCATACCGGAGAAGGCCTTCTACAACTGCTTGAACCTCAGTGAGGTGAAGTTTGCCGAGGGCACCCGCTACATCGGTCCCTACGCTTTCTGGAAGTGTGGCGAGCTGAAGAGCCTCTCGCTCCCGCCGACCATCCACACCATTGACAAGGGGGCGTTCATGCAGACCGGCCTCCGCTCGTTCACCGTCCCGAAGGGCACGGAGCGCATCGGCGACCTCTTCCTCGCCGGCGACAGCATCGAGACGCTCGCCGTCGACCCCGGCAACCCGCACTTCGTCATCAAGGACGGCGCACTCTACACCTCCGACCTGAGCCTGCTCCACGCCGTGCCCATCAAGGGCGTGACCTCGTTTGCCGTGGCCCCGGGATGCACCGAGATCGCCGGCGGGGCGTTCTACGCCAGCCGCGCCACCAACGTGACGCTGCCCGAGGGGCTGCTCTTCATCGACGACTACGCGTTCTACAACAGCCAGGTTGCCACCGTCGACTTCCCCAAGAGCCTGCTGTGGCTGGGCGAATACTGCTACGCCTACACGAAGCTCACCGCCCTGACGCTGCCCTCCAACCTCTACTACGTGCCCGAGGGAGCCTTTGAGGGCTGCCAGCGGCTCGCCAGCGTGGTGTTTCCCTCCAGCGTCTACGGCATCGACAACAAGGCATTTGCCAACTGTGCCGTCATCGTGGCGCGCTGCCTGGGCTCCTACGCCCCCACCATCATCGACTACGACGAGGACTACGACAGCCCGTTCTACGACAAGGCCGGCTACAGCCGCACGCTCACCGTGCCGAGCGGGTGCAGCGACAGCTACTATGACGCCCTGTGGGACTCGTTCTTCAGCATCGTCGAGAGCGACGAGGGCGTGGTCGTGTGCAACGCCACCACCCCTGCCGACGGCACGGTAATGGAGCAGACCAAGATGGACATCTCCTTCTCGCTGACCTTCGACGACAACGTGACCGTGGCCAATCCGTCGCCCGAGGCGCAGCTGCGCGTGGAGGGAGTGGTCACCGACACCTTCGTGAAGCCTCTTGCCGGCTGGAAGGCCGTGGCCACTTCGGCCAACACCATTGAGCTGAAGGGCGTGCGCGCCGACGGCTCCACCGACTCCTTCGACATGACTCCGGGCTACGACTACTACCTCGTGCTGCCCGACAGCGTGGTAAGCAATGCCAACGGCGAGCCCAACGAGCAGGTCATTATCAAGTTCACCTGCTCCGCACTGGCCGGGGTCAGCGCGCCCGAAGCCGCCACAGAGGCCGTCGTCACGGGCGTCTACGACATCCAGGGCCGCCGTCTGGGCCGCGCGCCGAAGGGGGTGAGCATCGTCAAGTATGCCGACGGCTCCGCCCGCAAGGTGATCCTCCGCTGACCTCCGCGGCCGCACGGCACCGCCCAATGGCGCCGGCAGCAGCCCGTCAAGGCACGGACGCGCCGGCGGCAGTGGGCACGCGGTGACGGAGCGGCGCACGGAAGGCAGAAAGAAAACATTATCATTCATATACATTCATCTCAAACCCAACATTATGAGAAATCATTACTTGAACATCGTGCTACTGCTCGCCGCCATCCTGTTCGGCGGCAATGCCACGGCGCAAAGCGTATCGGACATGCTTACATGGAGTACTCTCGGTATGAAGAACAGCTCCTCGTACGAAGAATTGCAGACCCCCGACTCGGCCTTTGAGTCGGGAGCGGTCTATGCCGGACTGGCCAGCTCCAACAAAGGCAAGGCCATCACCCTGAAAGGCAGCAACCAGAGCGCCCTCTACGCGGCGGTGTCGCCCGGTACGGTGGAGAGCATCGTCGTGAGGTTCAACACCAGTTCCTTGGACAAACGCGGCATAGAGATCTACGGCAAGCACACGCCCTACGCCTCTTACGCCGACGTCTATTCGGCCGACTCCACCACACGCGGGGCGCTGCTCGGCTCGGTGGCCTTCGACAAGAGCAATAAGAACCGGTCGTACACCATCACGCCCGACAGCGCCTATGAGTACTTTGCCATACGCTCCGCCCAGGACGGCGTGATCTATGTGCAGAGTGTCAACGTGACGTGGCTCAAGAAGCCGGCCGGCAAGAAGGCCACCACCCTCTCCTTCGCCTCGCCCAAGGTGACCGCCACGCTCGGACAGCCCTTCGAGGCCCCCGTACCGGTGCTCCTGTGCGACAGCACCGTCATCGAGGGAAAGCACATCTCCTATGCGAGCAGCGACAACGAGGTGGCCTCCTTCAGCGCCGACAGCACGCTGACGGTGAACAAAGCCGGCAAGGCTACCATCACTGCCCGGTTTGATGGCGACGAGGAATACTTGCCCTCCGAGGCCAGCTACGTGCTCACCGTGGTCGATCCCGATGCGCCTGTGGTGACCTTCGACTTCGCCGACCCTGCCAGCCTGGGCTACGCCGTGGGCGATGAGCTGCCCGACAGCACGCAGATTCAGCTCGCACCCGTGACGCTGACCGTGACCACTACAGGAGAAGCGCCGAAGTTTGTCGACGGATCACTGCTCGTCAACAAGAACGTCACGCTGACGCTCACCGCCCCGGAGTTCCTCATCAACAAGGTGAGCCTGCCCGAGGGAGAGGCCACCTTCGAAGGCTCGCTCACCCCCGGCAACCTCTATGTGGGCAGCAGCCGCCGCGTGCGCATCACCTTTGCGGACAACACTTCCTTCGACTTGAAGTCGCTGGTGGTGAGCCTGCAGCGCATCACCACGATTGTCCTCAATGCCGACGGCTACAATGACGACGTCGTCGTACGCAGCGCGGGCAAGATATTCAACGTCGTCCTGAAGCGCCCGATGAAGGCCGGAGAGTGGACACTGTTCTGCAGTCCGGTGGAGTTTAAGCTCGAGGGCACGCCCCTTGAGGGCGGAGAGGTGAAGGCATACGACCGCATCAGCGGCACCACCATGCGCTTCAGCGACGCCACCATCATCGACGCGGGCCACACTTATGCCGTGCGTCCCGTCGCCGACATCGACTCGCTCACCTTCAGCGAGGTCGAGGTGGGCAGCGCCACACTGCTCGTCGACGGCAACAACTCCTACAGTCTGACGGGCACCTTCAGCCAGCTGGCTCCCAAGCCCGAGGCCGAAGACCAGGTGATCATGGTCCTCAATGCCGACGGCAGCGTCAGCCGGCTCGGCGCGGACGAGCAAGTGAGCGGACTGTCGGGCTACTTCACGGTGCTGCGCGACAAGGCCGAGTTCTTCGATACCAGCATGAAGCCCACCGAGACGGGCATCGGCAGCGTGGAAGCCAAGGCCGAGACGAGCGGAAAGGTGTACAACCTCAACGGACAATACGTCGGAACATCACTGAAGAACCTGCCCAAGGGCATCTACGTGGTGGACGGACACAAGGTGGCGCACTGACAAGGGCGCATCGCCAACAAGCACACACGCCATGACGCAAAGGCGCATGGCGTGGAGTAATCATTCTTATGGGAAGGGCCGCGGCAGTCGTGCCGCAGCCCATTTTTATATGGCGGGAGATTCTTCGGAGAGCATTTCTTCTACCCGCTGTGCATCAAGCATTTACAATCAGCGGCACACAAGGCGGCGGCAGCCGTCCGGATGGCAGGAGCAGGCAGCGTGGACAAGCGCGCCGCAGCGGCACCGGCCGGACACTGCGGCAGCACACTGCAACGGACAAAAAAACACAGAAAATTACTTTTTGTCTTCATTTTTCCTTTTTCTTTCGTTTTTTTTTCTTAACTTTGCATAAGGCAAGCTGCACTCGGCAATATGAAAGCGAGCCTTCATTGCGCTCATTGGCATTGCCTTTGCATAAGGCAAGCTGCACTCGGCAATATGAAAGCGAGTTTTCATTGTGCTCATTGGCATTGTCTTGGCCGGAGAAGCCGGAATATAACGCCCCACGCAGGGGCTACCGAAACGGGCATAACATCATACGAAACAGTCATCACATCATACAACTTAAAGATAAATCCACCATGCGTACACGAAAGACCGCGCTCATCGTCGCGCTCATGACGATGCTCCTCCTGCCGCTCCACGCACAGGAAGGACGCGACTACATCAAGAATGCCATCTCCGGATGGGGACGATGCCGCAATGTGGCCATCACGGACAACGGCGGCGACCTCGCCCTCGTGGACAAAAACGACTACGCCCACTCTGGCATACCGCAGGATTTGGCCGACGCGCTCAAGGAGAACCGCGAAGAGGGCGCGTTCATCGACGACGTGCAGCTCACCGAGGGCGGCGCTTGGCTCATCCTGCTGGACAACAACGGCTTCCAGTGGTCCAACATCCCGTCGGACCTGGAGAGCAAGCTCAGGGAGTGGAACGAGGCCGGCGACACCGTCACCTCGGTGACGTTCAACGACAGCGGCGACTGGATCGCCGTCTCCACCGAGCACATCGCCACCTCGAGCAGCGACCTCACGGAGTGGGTGAAGGAGGGCATCGAGACGCACGGGCAGCTCTGGGCCGCCCACATCACGGAGGATGCCGTGGCGTTGTGCTTCGAGAACGGCTACAAGTTCCTCGGCGACGTGCCCCAAAGGCTCAAGGACGCGCTCAGGGAAACGAAGTATGACGTGTTCCGCATCAAGTTTACCAAGGCGGGGTCCTACTTCTTTGCCGACACCAAGGGGCACTACACCTTCTGGATGTAGCCACCACCCGGACGTTGATACGGATTGGGCAACCGGCCGAACTGGCTGGTTGCCTTGGGGCCTTTGCCCCAACTTCCCAATAGGACGGAACCGAAAAGGAGACGGGAAGTCCTCTTTCTTTCCGCCGAAATCTACAGTCCGACTGGGGTTAATGGCCTGCGGATATAACATACAGAGGGACAAAATCGTCCGTTGCTTATTGGGAACAAAACTTGCCGATGACACCAATAATCGCTAAATTTGCACGGAGGATGAGACTTACGGGCTCTTGACGACAAGCAACTCAGAAAAACAAGAATACTATGGCAGCAATAAGGAAATACCCCATAGGAATACAGACGTTTGAGAAGGTAAGGGAGGGTAATTATCTTTATGTCGACAAGACACAATATCTTGTCGACTTTATCAGCAATGGCTATAAGTATGTGTTCCTGAACCGTCCGCGACGGTTCGGCAAGTCGCTGTTTGCCTCGATGATCCATTCTTACTACGAGGGGCGCAAGGACTTGTTCGAGGGGCTTGCCATGGGCGAATACGAGAAGAAGTGGGTGCGGCATCCCGTGCTCCACTTCGACATGAGCGGCGCAAAGCACATGGACAACGCCATGCTCGGGCGTTATCTCGCCGACATGCTCGACGACCAGGAGGAGGTGTTCGGGTACAAGAGCGAGAAGCAAGACCCCAACATACGCCTGAAGGACTTGGTGGTGAGGGCGCACAAGGAGACGGGCGAGAAGGTGGTCATCATCATCGACGAGTACGACGCGCCCTTGCTCGACGTGGTGCACGAGAAGGAAAACCTCGGCTTGCTGCGCCGCACGATGCAGAATTTCTACAGTCCGCTCAAGATGCTCGACCCCCATCTCGAGTTTGTCTTCCTGACCGGCATCACCAAGTTCTCCCAGCTGAGCATCTTCAGCGAGCTGAACAACCTGTTCAACATCTCCATGTACGACCAGTACTCCGCCATCTGCGGCATCAGCAGCGAGGAGCTGCACACGCAGATGCGCCCCGACGTGGAGCGTCTTGCCGACCATCTGAACCTCAGTGTGGACGAGGCCTTCGCGCTGCTCAAGAAGAAATACGACGGCTATCACTTCAGCAAGCATTCCGAGGACGTCTACAACCCCTTCAGTCTGGTCAAGGCGCTCGCCTCGGGCGATGTCGGCGCCTACTGGTTCGGGTCGGGCACACCCACCTATATCGTCAAGCTGCTCCAGAAATACAATGTCAGCCTGCGCGACCTCACGGGTCAAGATGCGGGCGTCGACGACTTCGACGTGTCGCCGGAGAACATGACCAGCCCGCTGCCGCTGCTCTACCAGAGCGGCTATCTCACCATCAAGCACTACGACCCGATGGTGAGTCTGTACACCTTGGGATATCCCAACGAGGAGGTGCGCGTGGGGATGATACGGTCGTTGGCGGCCAACTACCTCACGCCGGCGGAGGGAACCAACAGCAGCTTCGTCATCAAGTTTGTCAAATCCGTCATGGCCGGCGACATGGAGCAGGCGCTCACGCTGATGCGCGCCTACCTTGCCGGCGTGTCCTACCGCCTGGCGAACAAGACCGAGCGCGACGTGCAGACCATCTTCTACCTTGTGTTCTCGCTCATAGGGAGCTTCATCAAGGTGGAGGAAGAGAGCGCGCACGGGCGTGCCGACGTGGTCATCACGCTGCCGTCGGTGGTCTATGTCATGGAGCTGAAGCTCGACGGGTCGGCCGAGGCCGCGCTCCGGCAGATCGACGACAAGGGATACCTCGTCCCATACAGCGCCGACGGCAGGCGGTTGGTGAAGGTGGGGGTGAACTACAGCAGCGAGGAGCGCACCCTCACGGAGTGGAAAATAGAGGGGTGAGCGTCGTGATCCCCATCCGGCCATCAGGCCGAAACCGGCAGAAATAAGGCGTAGCGTCCCACCTTTCCGGCCCTATCTGATGGCCAGCTTACGGGAGCAAGGCTCAAGCCTGGACCATACGGCCGGCGCGAGAGAGGAGAGAGGCGGCCCCACACGGCGGCGACAGGACCGCGCGGCGACGGCATGGCGCGGCGACGGAGGGGAAATGGAAAATCATAAAAAAACTTATGGGAGGGAAAATAACCGCGGATAAATTTGCACATCATGCGCAAAAGAAGTAACTTTGCGCTTGATCTTTAATGATTTTGTATCATAGACTAATTAGATAGTTTTGATTTGACTCAAGAGACACAGTCTCTAAGATCTTTTCATCCGGCTAATCCCTTGTGACAAGGAAGCCCCGGCAGCCATGCCGGAGGGCTGGAGGCAAATACTTGGATCCCCGGTAGCGACCGGGGGTTTTTTGTGTTTCCCCGCCAACTTCGCCACGGCGAGCCGCCGCCACAGGCCGCCCCCGATTTCTTCCCCGCCTCCCCGGACTGCGCATAGGGCAACAATCCGCTTCCCTCCACGACGAGACGCCACTGCCGGCAGCCCCCCACTGCCCCACTACCTCGTTTTGGGTACGTCCCCACCGAGGCTTCCCCATTTCTGGAAGCCATTTACCTAATTTTGAGTATTGCCCCGTTTTTTCATCCTTTTTAACTTTGCACACAGATTGAAGCCGCCTCCCGCGGGCGGCCGTCATCATCCTCTCATAAAGGAATAACCAATTAGATGATTAAGGAATAACAAGCAATGACCCACTATCTTACCCTCGGCCTCCTTGCCGCCACGCTGGCGATGGGAAGCCACCTCACCGCCTCGGCGCAGCACTGCGCCTCCGACAGCGCGCAATGCGGCCAGCGCAAGAGCCGACTCACCATCGGCGGCTACGGCGAAGCCGTGATGAGCCGCAACTTCTACAGCGACAACGGCAACCGGTACACCAACCCCGGGAAGTACAAGGACGACCCGTCGCACGGCCGCTTCGACCTGCCGCACGTGAGCATCAGCCTCGGCTACGACTTCGGAAAGGGCTGGACGATGGGCACCGAGATTGAGTTTGAGCACGGAGGCACCGGCGCGGCCGTGGAGTATGAGGCCGACGAGGCCATAGAGTTTGAGCAGGAGCAGGAGAAAGGCGGCGAAGTGGAGCTGGAGCAGTTCTGGGTGCAGAAGTCCTTCTCGCCCGCCATCAACGTCAGGGCCGGCCACATCGTCGTGCCCTTCGGCTTCACCAACGCCCACCACGAGCCGATGAACTTCTTCACCGTGTACCGTCCGGAGGGCGAGAACACCATCCTGCCCTCCACTTGGCACCAGACGGGCGTGTCGCTCTGGGGACGCACCCCGCAATGGCGCTACGAAGTGCAGATGATAGCGGGCCTCGACTGCTTCCACTTCTCCCGGACCAACTGGATACAGGGCGGCCCCCACTCGCCCTTCGAGTTTGAGCCGGCCAACCGCTACGGCTTCCTCGCCCGCGTGGACAACTACTCCGTGCCCGGACTGCGCGTCGCCCTGTCGGGCTATCACGGCCAGGCGATGCACAACAGCGTGCCCCACGACATGGACAAGGGCGAGAGCAAGGAGATCAAGGGGCGCGTATGGCTCGGCAGTTTCGACTTCAGCTACGACCGCCACAACTGGGTGGCGCGCGGATACTTCGACTACGGCTACGTCTCCGACGCCGACCAGATCACCAAGCTCGTCTATCCCAACGTGCAGTATGTCAAGCCCTACGAGAGCGGCAACGGCAAGTACTTCGGCTCCCACGCCCTGGCGGCGATGGTGGAGGTGGGCTACGACATCTTCTCCCAGATTCCCGCGCTGCGCCGCGACGGACAGAAGCTCCACCTCTTCGCCCACTATGAGCACTACGACTCCAACGTCCACACCTCCACGAAGCGCTGGACGATGAAGAACATCTGGGCCTTCGGCGCCAACTACCGCCCGATTCCGCAGGTCGCCGTCAAGGCGGAGTACAACCTGCGCGCCTTCTCGGGCCTCTACAACGACGAGCCGGCCATCAACGTGGGCGTCGTCTACGAGGGCTTCTTCCTCTAATCCCGACGCCGCCGCCCCCAAAAGGGAGGACCACGCGGCGGCATCCGCCACGCGCGGGGGCTCCTCATGGCGTAGGAAAGCACGCGCGGGGCATCAACAAAAGGACATCATCAATAACAAATCGATAAAACAAAACAGACAATGAAGAACTTAAAGCATTATGCGCTGCTGTTGCTCTCCGTGCTCCTCTGCGCGGGCATGGCCTCCTGCAGCGACGACGACAACGAGGAACCCACCTCCGACAACCAGCGCACCGACGGACAGATGGGCGCCATCATGAAGCAGTATGTCAACGACGTGGTGCTCCCCACCTACACCGACCTGGCCACAGCGGCCATCGACCTGCGCGACGCCTGCCAGCAGCTCTACCAGAAGCGCGCCGCCGGACAGCTCACCCAGGCCGACATCGACGCCGCCTGCGACGCCTTCAAGCGCGCGCGCCGCTACTGGGAGCAGAGCGAAGCCTTCCTCTATGGGGCTGCCACCGACAACGACATCGACCCACACATGGACTCATGGCCACTGGACCAGGCGCAGCTCGCTGACGCACTGACCAGCCAGGACGTCATCAACGGCATCACGGGAAGCAACCCCGGCCAGTTTGTCTATACCAGCAACAAGGACTTCGACTCCACGATGGGATTCCACGGACTCGAGTTTGTCCTCTTCCGCACGGGCAAAAACCGCACCCTCGCCGCCTTCACCGCCGACTATGAGGACGGCGCCGACATCGACAACGAGGCCAACCGCCGCAAGCTCCAGACCGTTTCCACCCTCCACGAGGCAGCCTTCGCGGCCGCAGTGAGCCAGGATCTGGCCAACATGACCTGCCTGCTGGAGTACGGATGGGCCGGCGACAACATCTCCGCAGCCCACAAGGCCGTGCTCGACGCAGCCCCCTGGACCATCAACTCGCTCCGCTACAAGGGTCTTTCCTCCGCCGGCATCGCCTATGGCGCATGGTACACCAGCAACGACAAGGACAAGGCGGCCTACCAGACGTGGCATGAGACGCTCCAGAACGTCTTCGTGGGCGGATGCTCCAACATCTGCCAGGAGGTCTATACGCAGAAGCTCGGACAGGCTTACCGCGTGGCCACCGGACAGGGCGGCACGGAAGACGCCGGCGACTACATCGAGTCGCCCTACTCCAAGCGCAGCTTCCAGGACTACCAGGACAACATCTACTCCATCAAGAACTCCCTCTACGGCGTGCGAGGCACCGAGACCGTCAGCCAGCCGGCCGAGCTCTCCATCCTTGCCTTCCTCCGCAACAACGGCTATGAGGGATACAACGACCTCGTGAGCGCGCTCGACAAGGCCGTCAGCGCACTCGAGACCGCCAAAAACAGCGGACGCGCCTTCATCGACGCGCCGGGCGACCCGCAGGTGGAGACCTGCATCGAGGCCGTCAACCAGCTCGACGACGAGCTCGGAAAGGCCGGAACGTGGATCAACCGCGTGGCCGACAAGTAAGCGGGCGGCTGCCCAAGCCACACCCGGAAGCCATGCCGGCAATGGCGGCAACCATGGACCACAGCGCAGGAGAACAACTCCTGCGCGCCAGGGGTGCCGGCATTGTCGCATGTGGCGTTAAGGGGGGCGACACAAAGAAGACTTTATCACAACACAAAAACATTAAGAACACCATCATGAAACATTACACCAACGCCGCCCGGCTGCTCCTCATGGCAGCCCTCGCGGCATCGGCAGCCGCCTGCTCCGACGACGACAACATCAGCATCGGAGAGAACGAGGAGGCACAGAACATAGGAAAGGCCGTGGGCAACTTCTCCGCCGAGGAGTGGTATCCGGGCGGAAAGCTCGGCACTACCGACAACACGGGCAGCAATGCCTACAGCGACCAGACACCGGAGGTGGACAACGACCCCACGCTCTTCTCCCTTTTCTTCCAGGGAGAGCAGATGTTTGAGCGCCAGTTCACCACCACCACCGCGCCATTCAAGGGACTCGGACCGGCATCGGTGCGCAAGTCCTGCATCGACTGCCACCCGGAGTACGGCCACGGCAAGCGCATGACGCAGTATGAGACCAAGTACAGCAACGGCAACGGATACCTGCTCGTGGTCTATCACCCCAAGGGGGCCGACGCGGAGAACTCCGACGGATGGTCCAACGACGGACCCTACGTATCGGAAGTGACCGGAATGCCGCAGACACAGGCCTCCGCGCCCTTCAAGGCGCCCATCGACGAGAGCCAGATACAGCTCAAGTGGCTCACGGTGGACAAGATGGAGTCGGGCCTTCCCATGAAGTTCCCCGACGGAGAGACCTTCCAGCTCATCTATCCCGACATCAGAATCCCGCAGACGGCGTTCCATACCAGCCCCACGCCCTACGAGACGGGCGACGTGGCGGTGCGGCTCGAGTCGACCATCGGCGTGATCGGCACCGGCCTGATCGACGCCATCCCGCAGGACAGCATCCGCGCACAGTATGCCAAGACGGCGAAATACTTCCAGAGCCAGGGCCTGGACGTGACCGAATATGTCAACCCCTCCTTCTGGAACGCCACCACACAGGACTGGGGACCCTCCGCACTCTACAGCAACTGGGGCGCCGCCGGGCACCAGGGCGGACAGCTCGCCGACGGCACCAAGACCACGCCGCAGAGCTACAAGAGCCTGAAGCGGTTCACCTACGCCCTCACCCGCGCCTCGCTGCAGGACGGACCGGGCGCCAACGCCATCTGGAACATCACCAATGTGTCGCGCCCTGACCGCCCATACCTCTACACCACCAAGGCATGGGCCAAGGCAATGAGCCAGGATCCGGAGGTGATAGCCGCCATCAAGGCCGACCCCACCTCGCCATACTACGCCGACGGCACAGAGGAGGGAATCAAGGAGGCGGTCTACAACCTCCTCCTGCCCACCACCAACCAGTTTGACAACCAGTGGCACAACTTCCAACCCGACATGACCGCCGACCAATTCCACGCCTTCATGGTCTGGCACAGAGGACTGGCCATTCCCCGCGCCCGCAACTTGCAGGACGCCGACGTGCAGCGCGGCAAGAAAATCTTCAACGAGATAGGCTGCACCGCCTGCCACCGCCCCCGCTGGCACACCACCACGGACAACTACTGGGTGCCCGAGATGATTGCCGGCAAGCCGCTGCCACGCTACCAGAACCAGACCATCTTCCCCTACTCCGACTTCATGCAGCACAAGCTCTACCTGAAGAACGACATCCACGGCTCCTGGTGCCGCACCACTCCGCTCTGGGGACGCGGCCTGTCGCTGCTCAACACCGGCGCTGAGGACCGCATGCACGACTGCCGCGCGCGCAACGAAGTGGAGGCCATCATGTGGCATGCCTACTCCAAGAAGTCGCACGCCTACCAGGCAGCACTGCGCTTCTACAACCTGCCGAAGGCCGACCGCGACGCCGTCGTGAAGTTCCTCCGCGCAATTTAACCCCCCATCGCCGCGCCACGGACCCGACATCCAGCCCACGGCGCGGCGGGCTGCGTGCCCACCGGCGGCGCGGAAAAGCCGCACACCGCACGGCAGGCAAACACAGCCACCGACAAAAGGGGCTCTATCGCCCCGCAATACAGCCCCTATTACGCTGCCATTCAGCCCCTATGGCCGCGCGATAGGGGCTGAATGGCAAACCAATATAGGCCCTTTGGCGCGCGCCACCCTGTGCGGCGCGCCACACGCCGGCCACACATCGGCCATCAGGCTTCGTCGGAAAGACGGGAAACTTCTCCTGCTTTAGTCGTCGTCGGTCGGATGACCGATTGGGAATCATCCCCACCAACGGGCGGACCACCGCCCACAACAGCTTTTCACACATCACCATGCACACCACCACCCACTCACCACGCGCCACCCGTCTCTGGGGCGCCGCCACACTCTTCGCGCTGGCACTGCTCACCGCAGCCATGGCCACGGCCACCCTCATCGGCACGAGAGGCGGACAGCAGGAGGCCGCCCGCCTGGTCTACGACACGACCTGGTTTGCCCTGCTCTGGGCTGCCGCGGCCGCGTCGGGCACCGTCTACTTTGTCCGCCGCCGCGTCCGCCGGCCCGCCACGGCGCTCCTCCACATCGCCCTGGCCGTCATCCTCATCGGAGCGCTCACCACCCGACTCACCGGAAGGCACGGCAGCGTGCACCTGCGGACGGGAAAGCCCGCCAGCCAATACACCCTCGACGACGGAACGCGCCACCCGCTGCCCTTCACGCTGCGACTGGAGCGGTTCAGCGTGGCCTACGGCGCCGACGGCACAGCCCCCGCCGACTACCGCTCGGACATCATCGTAGGCCGCGACGGGCGCACCGAGCGCGCCACCGTGTCGATGAACCACATCTACCACGCCCACGGCGCGCGCCTCTACCAGTCGAGCTATGACGACGACGGGCAGGGGGCGACGCTCAGCGTGAGCGAGGACGACTGGGGGACGGGCATCAGCTACACCGGCTACGCGCTGCTCGTGGCGGCGATGCTCGGCGTGCTGGCCGACCGCCGCGGCCGTTTCCGCCAGCTGCTCCGCCAAGTGCGCGCCATGGGCGGACGGCGCGCCGCCGCCACCGCGCTGCTGCTCTGCGCCATCGCCACCGGAGCCGGGGCGCAGAGGACGCTCCCCCGCGACGTGGCCGAGCAGGCAGGGCGCACCCTCATCGCCGACAACGGGCGCGTGTGCCCCCTGTCCACCTTCGCCGAGGAGTTCACCCGCAAGCTCACCGGGGCGCGCACCTACAAGGGTCTCACCCCCTGCCAGGTGCTCACCGGCGTGATGCTCTTCCCCGACGACTGGCTCCACGAGCCGTTCCTGCGCATCAAGGGGCGGCAGCTGCGCCAGAAGCTCGGCATGGAGGGCACGGCGGCGTCGCCCGAGGAGCTGCTATCGGGCGGCTACCGGCTCGGCCCGATGCTGCAGGCGGCGCAGCAGGGCAAGGACAAGCTGTCCGAGCAGGTGCTCGACGTGGACGACCGCCTCATGCTCCTCATGCAGGTCATGCGCCTGGATCGGATGCGCCTCTTCCCCTACCCTGCCCACGGCGGCGCCCAGGCGCGCTGGTATGCCCCCACCGAGCGGCAGCCCGACGCCATGCCCGAGGCGCAGCGGCAGTACGTGCGCACCATCCTGCCCATGGCGTCGGTGCTCGCACAGCAGGGCAGATACGACCTCGTGGCCGACGCCTTCGGCCGCCTGGCGCGCTACCAGCGGCAGTATGGCGCGCAGACGGTGCCCCCGGAGTGGCGGCTGCGGGCGGAGGAGGCGTACAATGCCTTCCCGGCGGCCGACTACCTGTACATGGTCAACCTCGCCCTCGCGCTCCTCGCCGCCATCCTCCTCGGCCGATACCGGCGCGCGGCAGTGGCGCTCGGGGTGGCGATGGGGCTGTCGTGGGCGGCGCTCACGGCCACGCTCGCCCTGCGGTGGGCGGCGTCGGGGAGCATTCCCATGAGCAACGGCTACGAGACGATGCTCACCATGGCGTGGATCGTGGAGGCGGTGGCGCTCCTCGCGGCCCGGAAGGCGCGCGTGGCGCTCACCTTCGGCCTCACCCTCTCGGGACTCCTGCTCCTCACGGCGCACCTGGCGCAGATGGATCCCGCCATCACGTCGAGGATGCCGGTGCTCAACTCGCCGCTGCTCGCGCTCCACGTGAGCGTGGTCATGGCGGGCTATGCCCTCCTCGCGCTCGCCTCGGCGGCGTCGGCGGGCTACCTCGTGGCGCTGCCCGTGGCACGGCGGAGGGGCCGTGTGGCGCGGCTGGCGGGACTGAAACCCCTCTCGGAGCTCTTTCTCTACCCCGGGGTGGCGTGTCTGGCGGCAGGCATCTTCCTCGGAGCGGTATGGGCCAACGTGAGCTGGGGACGCTACTGGGGGTGGGACCCCAAGGAGACGTGGGCGCTCATCACCCTCATCGCCTACGCCGTGCCGCTCCACCAGGCCTCCCTGCCCGCCCTGAGGCGCGACACGACCTACCACGCCTACCTCATCGCCGCGCTGGCGTGCATGGCCGTGACCTACTTCGGCGTCAACTATCTCATGTCCGGAATGCACAGCTACGCATAGGGGCGCGCCCCGCAATGGGGCGGGATGGCGCGTGCATATACTAAAAAAGCGTCCTGCTCTCTGTGGAGAGCAGGACGCTTGGGTAGGGACACCCGGGTTCGAACCGGGGACCTCTGCAATGTGACTGCAGCGCTCTAAACCAGCTGGGCTATGCCCCTAAGTCGTTCTGACGGGGTGCAAAGTTAGGGATTTCCATTGTAACGTCCAAATTTTTCGCCCGTTTTTTGCGTGCCTTTTTCCCCAGAGGGCGTTTTTCTTCCACTGCCGCAGTCGTCAGATTTCATCGGAAAGAGGGGAAATTTCCCGTTTATTTTAGTCGATTTCGGTCAGATGGGCGGTTGGAGAACAATACCATCGGTCGTCAGGCTTCGCCGGAAAGAGGGGAAAAACTTTCCGTTTATTTTGTCGATTTTGGCCTAACGGCCGGTTTAGGTTAAATATTTTTACTAATTTTGCAGTCTAAACCGTTAGGCCTAATCATCATGGAGCCCTCTATATACAATTATTCTCTTTGCATCGCACTGCCGCTGATGTTGTTCTTCGGCTTTTATTTCTTGCTGGCACACACCCCGGAAAAGGCCATTTTCGAGAACTACATACGCTCCCGGCGGATCATGGGCGTGGCGCTGTTGCTGCTCGCCGCCAACTACTCCGTACACTTCTTCTTCGGGATAAGGGCCCACAATGTCCACGCGGCGATATGGATGAACCTGTCCACCTACTTCCTGTGCTACTCCCTGTTCAGCTCCGCGCTCATCACGTTGCTCGACCGTTTCTACATCACCAGGAGGAGAATCCGGGCCCATTGCGTGCTGTGGGTCGTCTTCTCCGGCCTTTCCGGCGTGGTCCTGCTGTCGTTTCCGGACGGGATCGTGCAGGAAACCACCCTGTTGGCGCTGGCAACATGGCTGGTGGGCTACGGCTTAGTGCTGTCGCGCAGGATCATCAAGGCCTACCGCAGGGCCGTCCGGGTCTTCGACGACACCCGCGCCGACGACATAGGCGCGTACATCCGGTGGCTGTCCATCTTCACCTACTGGGCCATTATCTTCGGGGTGGGCTGCGGACTGCTCACCTTTCTGCCCGACAAGTATGTCTATATATGGATTCTTTCGTCCATCCCGTTTTACGTCTACCTCTTCCATTGCTACCAGAACTACCTGCTGTTCTACGAGCAAGTGGAGAGCGCCATGGTGGCGGAGATGCCCGCCGAGGAGGAAGAGGCGCGCCGCGAGGCCCCGGAGCAGCCGCAGCGGCAGGACACTCCCTCCTACCATGCGGAGATAGCGGAGAGAATAAAGGGGTGGATGGAGGCGGACGGCTACGTGCAGCCCGGACTTACCATAGCGGAACTTGCCGACAAGCTGCAGACCAACCGCACCTATCTGTCCAAGTATATCAACGCGACCTATGGCACATCGTTCCGCGACTGGATTACCGGACTGCGCATCCATTATGCGAAACGGCTGCTAACGGAGCATCCCCAACTGACGGTGGCCGACATTTCCGAGCGGTCGGGCTTCATGTCGCCGAGCCATTTCATCCGGCTGTTCAAGGAGAAGACGGGCCGGACGCCCGTCAGATGGAGGAAGACGGGGGCGGAATAGCGCGCCAATGGGCCTGCGCAGCGGCAATAGCCTAAACGAAAAAAAATAGTCTAAACGCAAAAACCTGCATCGTCCAAACCGCAAAGATGTGTGATGCTGACAATTAACTGATTTTTGTAGGCCTGAATGGGGCTGAGAAAGCATCTGTAAGCTTACTTTTGCATGCAGAAATCCGAACCGGAACCCAACTGCATACAGAGATGAGCAACTGCCTATTGTTCTCCCTTCTGCTCCCATGGCTGCCTTCGGGAGCGCTTCCCGCCAGGGCACAGCAACCCTCCGACACGGTCAGCACAGTCTGCCGCGTGCCGCGGAGGGGCTTGTCGGGTGGGCCATGTGCCGACAATGGCAAGGCGCATGCGCCCCGCCTGTCACGCGGCGGGAGCGAGGCCGCGGGCCTTAGCCGTGCCCATGAGGGACTCGATGCCGCCACTCCGCCGGCAAGACCCACGGACATTGTGCCGCCAAGGGCAGCGGCAGGGGTGACGGGAGCGACCGTCACGGGATGGGAAGAGACGGAGAGCGGAAGCGGAGAGGCCGACTGAAGAGAACTGTTTTAATCCAAAAAGAATAACTATGATGACAACCAACATGAAACTTTTCACGCTTGCAGCAGCGGCTTCGCTACTGTCTGCGTGCACACATGAGGACGAACTGCAGGACAATCCGGTGGAGGCAAGAATCACCGCGAGCGTGAACCGGACGATGGCCCGTGCTGCGGGCGATGGCTGGAACGCCGACCACATCGGCGTGATGGCGCTGGACGAGGGCACGACCATGGCCAGGAAGTACAAGAACGTGGAATATCTGACCACCAGCACCGGGGCCTATGCCGACTTCACCCCGGCGACAGCCGGCAATGGCATCTTCTTCGAGGATGCCTCGCGCGAGTTCACCTTCGCCGCATACGCGCCTTTCGCGCCGAGTGCCAGTGCCTCCTCGCTGCCCGGAGACAACGGCAAAATCGCGGTCAACACGGAGCGCCAGCCCACCGGGCAGGACCAGGAGGCCATCGACTTCCTCTTTGCCACGGGGGCCAAGGCGAGCAAGAGCAACCCCGTAATCAGCTTCACGGACCACTCGGCCACAGGCGGAAGCAACAGTTCCTTCAAGCACAAGATGGCCCGTCTCGTCCTGAAGGTGCAGGTGTCGGACGCCGACGGATTCACCGACCCCAGTGTATTGCAGTTTGCCGGCTACAAATTAGGCGGACTGATCCACGAGGGCACGTTTGACGTGCTGACCGGAACAGCCACGGCCACGGGCGCCGTCGTGAGCGACTGGGTGCTGGCCGAGACCACCTACCCCACCCCATCGACACCCACTGCGACCTACAACTGCGTGGCGGACTACGATGACAGCACGGGGATGATGACCCTCACGATGATTCTGCTGCCGCAGACGCTCGCCGATTTCCTCCACTTCGAGGTCGCACCCGACGACGGAGAGGGGCAGACCTACGCCAACAAAGACCTCATTAAGCCCGCCCTGGAGGCCGGATTCTCCTACACCTACACCATCATGGTGAAAAAGACGGGGCTTACCCTCACCGGAAGCACCATCGAAAACTGGAGCGACGGCGGCACCCATGCGGGCGACGCGAGGATGTAGTGTGACGGAAATCCGCCGCCGCGCACCTGGTGTGGCTGCCCGTGTGGCGGCGGGCGGCGGAGGAAAACGAGACAAAACAACGACAGCATGAAGGCAACAAGCAACACTGTGAGAAGGCCGCGGCGGCGCATGGCCGGCTGGTGGGCGGCGGCGATGCTGCTCTGCGGCGCGCTCGTCTCCTGCAGCAGCGAGGACGAAACCGCCGCGCCACTGCCCGAAGGCCAGTATCCGCTGCAACTGAAGGCGGAGGTGTCGCCGGCGCAGACCAGTGCCGCGGGCAAGGACTCGTGGACGGGCGGCGAGGAGATCGGCGTGGCGGTGGAGGGCTACATCGTCGGCATGCCCAAGACATACGTCATGGATGCCGCGGGCAACGCAACCCCAAAGGATGCCGACAACGTCATCTACTGGAAGAATACCGACGAGGCGCGCGTCTCGGCATGGTCGCCTTCCTATATTAATGAGGGCCCGCTTGTCGACATCTCCGACCAACGGGGAGGCTATGCCGACTTCGATGTGCTCCGCGCCAGTGGCATGGGGCGCTATGACCGGGCCGTCAGCCTCCGCTTCTACCACCGCATGGCGAAGGTGGAAGTGGCGCTCACGGCGGGCGAAGGAATCACCCAGGCGGAGCTGGAGGGGGCGGACGTCACCCTGCTCGGAGACCCGGAGGCTTACTTCAGCAAAGGGATGGTGGGGGCGGCCGACCAGTCGGACGGGGTCATCAAGCCCTATTACGATGCCAAGACCAAGAAATATGAGGCGGTGGTGGTGCCGCAGGACATGACGGGCAAGCCGCTCATACGGATAGCCATAGACAAGAGTGTCTTCACCTACACCCCCGACGCCGAGGCCGCCGCCCACCTAAAGGAGGGCAAGCGCTATGCCTATGCCGTCAGCGTGAGGGCCGACGGCATAGACGTCAGGGCGGTGACGGGCGCCACATGGGGCTATGACGGCGAGGAGGATGTCGCCTCGGCGCGCCTCTTCAAGGCCGACGAGCTGAAGGTGGGCGACTACTTCTACTCCGACGGGACGT
>ERZ808252.1191-NODE-1191-length-20309-cov-10.504049_pt1 | contig 20309 bp, 16 predicted proteins | sample MGYA00521242_ERZ808252 | MGnify/ENA primary metagenome ERZ808252 (study PRJEB31516, sample SAMN03275581) | gut metagenome | biome: mammalia-associated habitat; material: feces | host: Papio cynocephalus | place: Kenya | collected 2012-08-07 ...
GGAGACATAGTGAAGGGCTCGTCGGTGAACTTCTACGAGGGAGTGAACCGAAAGGAAGTCGATGATTTCTATGCGGCGATGGTCGATCCGAACGATCCGGAGCCGGTGTCTTATGGGCTGAACAGCAAGCTTGTCAAAGGACCGGATGGGGTAATCTGGGAGGAAACCTACCGCCTGGGAGGACTTTACGGGACAGCCATAGCAAAGATTGTCGAGGAACTCGAACTGGCATCGGATGCCGCCGAGAGCGAACTTCAGAAACAGTACATCAGAACGCTTGTAGACTACTACCGCACCGGCGACCTTCGCCTTTGGGACAAATACAACGTCGAATGGGTGAAGGACACGCTCGGAACGGTGGATTTCATCAACGGATTTATCGAGGACTACAACGACCCGCTCGGCCGCAAGGCCACTTGGGAGGCTCTCGTGAACGTTCGTGACGAGGAGGCTTCGCGGCGCACGGTGAAGCTTTCTGAGAATGCGCAGTGGTTCGAAGACCATTCTCCTGTCGACCCGAGGTTCAGAAAACCTGTGGTGAAAGGCATATCGGCAAAGGTCATCGATGCCGTGACGCTTGCCGGCGATTGCTATCCTGCGACTCCTATCGGAATCAACCTCCCGAACGCAGACTGGATCCGTCGCGAGCACGGCTCCAAGTCCGTGACCATCGCGAACATCACCCATGCCTATGACCATGCGGCCCAGGAATCCCCGAAGAGCACCCTGACCGAGTTTGCCTGGGACGAGGATGAGATAGCCATGGCAAAGAAATACCTCGCCCTCACCGATGAGATTCACACCGACCTCCACGAGTGCCTCGGCCACGGCAGCGGACAGCTTCTTCCGGGCACTTCGCCGAACGCTCTCGGAGAGTTCAGTTCCACTCTTGAGGAGACTCGCGCTGACCTTTTCGGACTCTACTACATGGCGGATCCGAAGCTCATAGAACTCGGCATCCTTCCGGACGGCGAGGCCTATAAGGCAATGTACTCCAACTATATACGTAACGGCCTTCTCGTGCAGTTCTCACGCGTCGAACTCGGCAAGAAGAACACCGAGGCCCACATGCAGAACCGCAAGCTCATAGCCCAGTGGTGCTATGACAAAGGGTTGGCTGACAATGTGATAGAGAAAAAGGTACGCAACGGCAAGACCTATTTTGTTGTCAACGATTACCCGGCTCTGCGCGGCCTGTTCGGCGAACTTCTCGCCGAAGTCCAGCGAATCAAGTCCGAGGGCGACTACGAGGCCGGGAAGGCTCTCGTGGAGAAATATGCCGTGAACATCGACTATGATCTTCACAAAGAAGTCCTCGAACGCTACGCCTCCCTGAATCTCAAGCCTTACGGCGGGTTCGTGAATCCGCGTATCGAGCCTGTGGAGAAGAACGGCAAGGTGGTTGACTACGCGATTTCCTACACGGACGGCTACCTTGAGCAGATGCTCGAATACGGCCATAAATATAAGACTCTATAGTACAAGGAGATCCGCCTTGTAGCGCCCTCGATTGCAAGTGACAACGAAGTAATTCGCCTTTTATGATGTTCAGACGTTATGAGTATTATCTAAGGATAGAGTGTGCAATGTCCCCCAACACAGTGGCATCGTACATTTCCGATTTATCCGCATTCTTCGCATCTGTGGGCAAGGATCCGAAAGACGTGCTCCCGGAGGACATCATAAGCTATTTCGCGGAGAGCGCCCGTCTCTCCAAACGCTCCCAGGCCCGCGTGCTCAGCTCCCTTCATTCATTCTACGGCTGGATGATTATGGAAGGCGAGATGACGGACAATCCTTCCGATGCCGTCGAGGCTCCGAAGCTCGGAAAATATCTCCCGGCGGTGCTCTCAGTCGACGAAGTGGAGAGTCTCATCGCGGCCGTAGATCTCAATTCCGCATTCGGAAAACGTGACCGCGCCCTTTTAGAGACTCTTTATGGCCTTGGCCTGCGTGTGTCGGAAGCCACGTCACTGAAGATTTCCAACATCTGGTTCGATCAGGGCTTTGTCAGCGTGATAGGGAAGGGCGACAAGCAGAGGCTCGTGCCTCTCGGCGACATGGCACGCGACGCTATACGCGACTATCTCGAAGTCCGCGAACCCGCCGCAGACCGTGAAAGTTCCGACATTCTTTTTCTGAACCGTTTCGGCCGTGCGCTCACCCGTGTCGCGGTGTTCAAGATGATAAAGACATACGCTGTGAAGGCCGGCATTTCCAAGGAAATATCTCCGCATACCCTCCGCCACTCCTTTGCCACCCACCTCATCGAAAACGGCGCCGACCTGCGCTCCGTCCAGGAAATGCTCGGCCACGAGAGCATCCTCACCACCGAAATCTACACCCACATAGACAGCACCACCTGGCAGCGCAACATCCTCGACCACTTCCCGAAACGTGGCTGACGCCGGAAATACAGACATCCCCAAAGGCCTGAATGGTCATGACCTTTGGGGATGTTTATATTAGGAACTTATAGCCTCCTGGCTCGTTTTGTCCTTACTTCACTTTTGTGAAAGTGACGTCAATTCCGGCACCGCCCATATTTGCTGTCGGACGTGTGAATCCATTGAAGAAACTTTCTCTTCCACCAAAACCTTCAATAGAGTTAAGCAAGAATGTCTTCGTCTCATGATCGATAACAAGGAGATGCAGCAGGGTAGAATCCTCTGAATCTATCGCCAAACCCACGTAGGCAAGCTTATTCTCGCTTGTTTCAGTCTCGCTGAAATATCTGTTAACATTGTCGAGTTCAATGACATTTGCCAGATATTGCTGATACATCCCGAGCTTGACATTCCACCCTTTTTTTGTTACCCATGGTGTTCCACAGGTAGTGAAGTTGCTTTCCCCGATGAAATAGTTCTTGAAACTTGACTTGAATTCCGGAATGAATGTGCCGTTGCTGAAGTCTATTGTGAACGTATCTTCTGGGTTAAATTTCGGAAATCCTTTCATTGTTTCTTCTGTTTCACTGCCCCATGAATCTATGAGATCTTGGGCTGTAGTCAATAACTCCTTGATCACCCATTTCCCGTTGAATACATTCCAAGTTGACCCGGCGAGTGTGATGGTTGTGCTTATGGTCTGTCCCATCGCATATTTCGGGTTCTCAACGAGATCAAGCACGAGAACATTGTGCTCCTCATCCACAGTCTCTCCCAAGAACTCCAACTGTATGGCAGCAGAAGACTGACCCTTTTCCACTTTCGCCGTTTTCCCAGTCGTGAACTTGAAGTTTGTTCCTTCGACGGCCGTAGATTTTGTATTGACAACTACAGTGAATTCCGTGTCTTCATTGACCTTTTGGTCAAGTCCTTTTTCGTTCAGAACGTTTATGCTGACAGTTGCCGTTTCAGTCATAATCGCTTTCTTGCTGCCGAAAGACACATAGCCGAGCTTGTCACTGACAGTGAACGTGCTCTTGACATATTTACCGGCCTTGAACCCTTCGGGAATCGTAATTTCAGCCGCGATGTCCTTCTTGCTGCCATAGACTAAAGGAGTGACCGTAATCTTGGAAACCGGAGCTGTCCCTCCGAGGACGAACTCTTCTGCAGAGACTGTGTAGTCGGTTCCCTGAACCGCACCGTTCGACGAGCTGAATTTCACGGGTACCTTGACTGCATCTGTCCCGGCATAGTCGGACACTATGACGAATGTCGCGACTCCCTCATCGGAGACAATCGGAATAGCAGTTTCAAATGAAACTTCCGGAAGTTCTTGTTCCTGAGCCTTCTCGCATCCCGCGAAAAGCGCCGCACCTGCAAGCAGGGCAAACAAACATTTTTTCATGTCACTAATAATTAATTGTGTTAAACATAGATTGATAGATACGATTTTCTTTTATCCGACGCGTGCGATTCTATTTCGTCGCATTCTCGTACTCCTCTTCCAGAGCATCGACAACTGCTCGTTCTTCCGCAGTGAGGTCAGTAGGATCCGGGATGATGAAGTCACTTGCGTAGCCTTCCTTCAATGGTGGAAGTTCATTCGGCTGCCTGCATGAAGTCATTGCCGCTCCAAGCAGCAGTATAATTGCTGATATAATTGTCTTTTTCATGTTCCTGAGTTTTTATTCGGTTTTGTCATATCCCGGATTCTGAATCAGGCCGGGAACCAAGAGCATATCATTGATTGGAATTGGCCAGGTGTAAAGGAACTTCTCCGTTGTATATTTTCGCCCCTGCCTTGCAACCCAGAACTCCGGGCGCCCGTTCCTCTTCAGCTCGTACCATCTGTCGCCTTCGCAGAAAAATTCCTTGCGGCGTTCGTTGAGTATGGCATTCATCAGCGGAGTCAGTTCCTTTCCGGTCACATCCACTTTGATGTATTCTGACTCATCCACTTCAGGAAGTGTCTCCATCGTGTACGGAGCTACTCCAGTTATCCTTTTGTCGCGGAGTTCGTTGAGGGCAGCAAGCGCCCCGGCTTCGTCTCCGGTGTGGTACAGGGCTTCGGCAATCATCAGTTGCAATTCTGAACTTCTTATGCTCATCTGCCGGCTTTTGACGCACTCCCTTTTCCTGTTGAACGACAAGCTGAATCTGATGTCATTTTCCTTTTCCGGGAACAAGTCCACAAAACGCCTGCTTACGGGTCTGCTTTTTATGGAATTGTTGGCTGCGCTTACTCCTATTCTGGTTGAGCTGCTTGGCAAGGTGCATCCCTTGAAAATGACTTCGCCCTTTGAGGCGTATTCAGACTGAACCATTTCCGCATATTCGTCTCCCGACGCAAGCGGATGCCGCTCAAGCACTTTGCGGGAGTATGCGAGCGTGTTCTCATAGTCTCCGATCCAGAAATATAGACGGGCCAGCATAGCCTCAAGAGCGTCGTTGTTGAAACGATAGACTTCATCCTGAATGTTGTATTCAATGGCCTTCTTGTAGTCAGCCTCGATTCTCCGGAATGTCTCCCGAATGCTGCTGCGAACCGGCTTCGCTTCCATGTCGAATTCCGTGACAATCGGAACTCCGAGGCCGTCGAGGTTGTTGTGGCAGGGCTCGCAGAACTCGCGCAGCAGCCTGAAGTAGCAGATTCCGCGCAGCGCGTATGCAGTGCCTAAAACGTCCCGGCTGAGTGTGGTCCCGTCTTCATTGATGTAGCCTATGACTATGTTGCAGTCTCTGATTGTTGCGTATAAGTCTCTGTATATTATGTCCTTGTTGTTGATGTTGGAGCCGGCGTAGAGAGGAAGGAAATTACCTGCGGGATATTTTGTCAATGAGGCCTCAAAATTGTCGGAAACCATTTCTATGTCGAAGGCATTATCAGGGCAGCCCCAGAAGATTTCCTCGCCTTCGTCAAACTTTTCGAGATGGTAGTGCATCAGTGCGGAGAACTCTTCCGGAGTTTCCGGGATTGTCTTGCCGTATGGTTTGATGTCGAGGAATTTTGTGCAGGAGACGATAGACAGAAAAAGGACTGTCAGAGGAAGCGATATTATGATGTGTGTTCTTTTCATAATCGTAAATCTTTAGAAATCAATTCCAAGGCTGAAGGAAAAAGACCGGCTCTTCGGATAGACCGCGCCGGGCGTTTCCGGGTCAATGCCCGAATAGTTCGTCAGGATGAAGAGGTTGTTCATGAGAAAACTTATACTCATACCCTTGATATGCCGAATCCATTTGGACGGCAATGAATAGGACAATGATATTGAACTTATCTTCAGATACGACACGTCCTCCAACAGCAGGCAGTTTGCTACAGAAGTGCTGTATGGCATTGTGGAGGTCAGATATTGTCCCTCTCCGTTTGTTATTTTCGGACCGAATGCGTCAATCAGACGCGGGTACCCGTCCGTCACGTGATTGTCCGTTGTCCAGTGGTGTGTGACATCCTTAGTGACATTCAGATGGTTCACATACAGGTCGTTGAGGACAGACGGCAGGGATTCCGTCGTGGCACTACCGGCCGTCTGCCAGGAAACAGGGCATGAAATGTTGTTTATAATCTTGCCCCCGAGAGACACGTTCCCCACGATGTTGAGCGACAGGGACTTGTAGGAGAATGTCGTTGAAAATCCGCCTGTCCATGGCGCATTGGACGTTCCGACATAGTAGAGGTAGTATTGGTACTTGCGGTAGTCTTCCTGTTTTGTCACGGTTACGTCCGGACGCATTATATATTTATACAAGCCGGTTTCCGGGTCTATTCCTGAGGTCTTGCCCGTAAATATCTTGCCGAGAGGATAGCCGACATACATCTCATCGGAAAGGGATTTGTTCGGAGAGTCATATTTCGTCAGCACGTTGTAGTTGTATGCCATGTTAGCCATGATTCTCCACTGGAAATCCTTGATTTTGAGCATAATGGCCCCGAGCGTCAGCTCCACTCCGTTGTTCATCTGCTCTGTGGTATTGAATGACTGGGTCATGAAGCCTGTTGTATACGGCACTTTTACGCGTGTTACAAGATCCAAATTCTTATTCCTGTAATAGGAGACTTCGCCCGTGATTCTGTCATTCAGGAATCCCATGCTGAGACCGACATTGAATGTCCTGTTTTTTTCCCACCTCAGGTTCGGGTTCGGTGCGTTTGAAATGTTGCCTTTTCTGTAGTAATCGTCATCTGTCTTGCGGAAAGTGCTGTCATAGTCCATCATGAGGACGGGGTAGACCGACTTGTTGACGCCTCCGGTGTAGCCGAATCCCCCGCGCAGGCTCAGTGTGCTGAAAACTCTGGACATGACGGTGTCGGCAATCCACGGCTCCTGGTCGATGTTCCATGCTCCGCTGACGGACCAGTTGGCGTTGAACTGCTCCTTGCTTCCGAAATTGTTCGAGCCGTCGGAGCGAACCGTGCCGCTGAAGATGTAGCGGTTCAGCAGGGTGTAGGTCAATGTCCCGTAGAATGACGCGAACGCGTTCTCGGAGATACTCTGGCCGGAGCATCCGTCAAGCGTATTTCCGAAGCTGACTAACTTTTCATAGTCAATCTTTCCGTCTGACGTTGACGGGAAAAGCGGCGTGGAGTGATTTCCCGTCACGGTGTCGTAGCCGTAGCGTTTCGTGAACAGCGACTTGGCGTATGCACTCCTTATCTCGGCACCGGCTATGGCACTGATGCTGTGGATGTCCGCGAATGTCTGCCCGTAGTTCAGCTGTCCTCGGAGCATCCATGACGTGTTGGTCGTTGTCTGCTGGGTGATGGAACCGTATGTTCTCTTTGAATAGTAGTCCTCTTCGAAGGGCCTGTCCTGAAACGCCGCGTAGGTGTCCTTTCCGTTGATGTTCTCGGAAAGATCCCCGTAGTAGGAGAAAGAGCCTAGTCCGGTGAAGTTCAGCCCCTTGCAGATTTCAATCGTCGTGTTGCCCTGGATGGTAAACGAGGTCGAGGTCGAGAGGCTGGACGTCTCGTTGATTTCCCTCATCAGGTTGAACCCGTTGTCCGGGATGTTGACGCTGTTAACATTGCCGTTTGCATATCCCAAAGTAAACCAGGTCCTGTCCGGTGCATAGCTTCCGTCCTCGTTGTAGAGTTTTTCGTATGGGTTTGCAAAGTAAGCGTATTTGAACATGTCAACATTGCTGGACGGCGCGTTGGCTTTCAGGTATGAAAAGTCGGTAGATATGCCGAGTTTCATCCATTTTGCCGGGCGGGTGTCAATCTTTGCGCTCAGGTTCGTGCTGCGCGAGTCGGTCTTCTTGACGATGCCGTTGTTGAAGCCCATTCCGCCGGAGACATAGTAGGTCATCTTAGGGGATCCGCCGGAAAGAGACAGGTGATGGGTTGTTGACACGGTGTTGCGGAAGAGCGTGTCGAACCAGTCTGTGGTCTGCGAGCCGAGAGACTCAATCGCCGCGTCCTGTTCCGCCGTGCTCAGGCCGGCGAACTCTCCGTACCCTCCGCGTATCTGTCCGACAATGCCGACTTTAGGATAGTAGCCTCCATTTGCATAGCCCTCGGCGGAAAATTCATCCCAAAGTTCCTGTTCCCATGCAAGCTTTTCCTTGGAATTCATTAGATTGGCCGAACGGGCAGGCTTAATCTGCACGGAGATAGAGCCCATGTAACTGATGTTCGTGTTGCCTGCCTCTCCGCGCTTTGTCGTGACCACGATGACGCCGTTGGAGGCCTGCGAACCGTAGATGGCGGCAGCCGAGGCGTCCTTCAGGACTGTGATGCTTTCGATGTCGCTCGGGTTGATGCTCCCGATTCCGCTCGCGAATATGTTGTCGAAGTCGCCGGACTTGAGCTGGCTTGAGTTGATCTCAGGCATGTCTTTCTGGAGAGGCACGCCGTCGATTACCCAAAGCGGCTCCGCGTTTCCCGTGATTGTGTTCGTGCCCCTGATGCGGACCTTTGCCGACTCGCCCGGACGTCCTGATGTCGCTGTCACGCTCACTCCGGCGAGTTGCCCCTGGAGCATCTGGTCTATGTTCTTGAGAGGCGAATCCTTGATGTCTTCCATCTTGACCACGCTCACAGCTCCGGTGCTCTTCCTCAGTTCGACGTTTGAGTAGCCCGTCACGACCACCTGGTCGAGCTGTGTCGCCGCCTCGTGCATTATGATGTCGTATTTCTCCTTCTCCACGACAATCTCCACGTCCTCGAATCCGAGAAAAGTCACGCGTATTATCCTTCCTTTCGTCACTTCGAGGCTGTAGTCTCCCTCGAATCCGGTCGTCACTCCGTTCTTTGTCCCGACCTCAAGCACGGACGCCCCGGTAATTGGTTCGCCAGCCGAGTCTTTCACGATGCCATGAACCGTAATCTTTTCCTTTCTTCCCTGGGCATGGCTCTCCGGTGCCGCAATCCAGGTGAGAAACAGTGCCGCGCAGAGGAGCATTGACTTTATGTATTTTGCATTCATGAGCCGTATCATTTGTGATTGACGATGTCGATGTCATCCTGCTTCAGGCCGAGCAGATTCTCGACGAAGTAGTAGCGGATGAGATTGACGTAATATTTGTCCCCGAGTCCGTGATCCGCGCCCGGGATGACGAAGAGATCGAATCTTTTGTTGTTCTTTATCAGTGCTTTAGCAAGTCTGAATGTGTTTGCCGGGTGGACATTGTCGTCTACGTCTCCCGTAATCAGGAGAAGCCTTCCTTTCAGGTTTCCCGCGAGCTCGATGTTTGTCGGAATGCGGCACTCGAAATGTACGTTTCCTTCCTTGTCTCGGGTCTGCTTCACTCCGTGGAAAGTCTCTCCCCACCACTGGGTGTATATGTTGTTGTCATGGTTGCCGGAAGCGGAGACTGCGACCTTGTAAAAGTCGGGACGCGTTAGAATTGCCGCTGCGGCCATGAACCCTCCTCCGGAATGCCCGTAGATGCCGACTTTCTCCAAGTCAGCGAATGGATATTTCTCTGCAATTTGTCTTATCACGGCATAGTCGTCGTCGAGAGCGTAGTCGCGAAGGTTGCCGTATCCGAAATTGTAGAATTCCCGTCCACGGACAGGGCAGCTGCCGCGATAGGAAAAATTGATGACGATGAATCCCAATTCCGCGAGGGCGCCGTTGCCGTTGTCGTCGGGCGTGAATGCCTGCGGGACGAGGTCTGTCTGCGGTCCGGGATAGACATTGCTTATTATCGGGTATTTCTTCCCCTCTTCGATTTTTGACGGCAGATAGACGACCCCGTAGAGCTTTGTCAGTGAGTCGGCAGCCGTGAGTTCCAGAACTTCCGGCATTCTCCACCCTCCGACTTCGAGCCGGGAGACGTCCGCGTTTTCGAGCTCCATGAGCCTGCGACCCCGCATGTCGCAAATCTGATGTCTCGGCGGCATGTCCATCCTTGACCACGAGTCGAAGATCATCTTCCCGTCAGGAGAAAAAACGGCGGAATGCTCTCCGTTGCCTGGAGTGAGCAGGGTTTCCGGCTTCTTGCCGTCGAATCCGGCGCTGTAGTAGAACTTGTAATGCGGGTTTATGCCTTTCTCGCGTCCGTATCCTTCGAAGACTACCTTACGTCCGAGAGTGTCGATTCTTACGATGCTGCCGCTTACAAAGTCTCCGTCAGTCAACGCGTTGCGTAGATTTCCATCGTTGTCATAGAGATACCACCTGCCCTTGCCCTCGCGTTCGGACCACCAGAGAATGTCTTTCCCGTTGTTCAGCACATGGTAGTCGAACAGCTGCTCGTTCAGGTGCGGTCGGCAGACTTCCGATATTATGGTCGTGACCTTATGGCTTCCGGCGTCGATGCGGAGCAGGTCAAGCGTGTCCCTTGTGCGGGCAATTCGCAGCAGAAAGGCTGAGGTGTCGCTTGTCTGGAAGTTGCGGAATCTCGGTAGAATGAAGGACTGATCGGCAAAGCGTTCCACCGGCAGTCTGTAGAGTCCGGCGCTGTCGGCATCGGCGAGAAACACATCGAAATGTGAAACGCCTTTGTCACCGGGCATCGCGAACTTGTATGTCTTCTCTTTCGGGCGGGGCTGCGCGAGATTGTCCACAATGCTCAGCGTCTCTACCGCCCTGTTGTCTTCGCGGACAGAAAGGAACGAGTGGCTTTTGCCTATCCACGCCCCGACAGGGCTTCCTGGCGCTGTTCCGATGTCTTCCTTTTTTCTCGGGCGGTTGCCGCCTGTCGCAAAGGACTTATAATGCTCTCCGTCAGTGCTTAGGATTATCGCATCCTGTTGCTCAGAGGCGTTTCGGGGGGGGTATTTGAATAGATGCCCAGATTGTCTCCGGCAGCGGTCGCGTAGAACAGACTGTCCGCGCTGTACCGTTTCCGGTAGTCGCCGCGTCCATATTCCGGACGCCGTTTCTCTTTTGCCGGGATTTCCTTGAGCGTGTGCTTTTTGATATTATACAGGAAGCGTCTCCTGTCGCAGTCGAAGGCAAACTCTGTCACGGATGAGTTGAACTCGGGTTCCCAAAGCCTGAAGTCTTTTTCGCTTTTCTCGATTCCCAGACCGTTGAGCTGCGAGACTAACTCTTTCAGGTCAAAAAGTTGTGATTTCTTGCCGGTCTTCGTGTCTCCAATCCACCACGTTCTGCCCTCGGCGCTTTCTGATGTGTACCAGAACCGATGGCTGCCGTCGTTGATCCAGTTGACGGAAACGTGACGGTTGTATATGCGCCGACTCAGAGAATCTTCGCAGAATCTCTCCGCCCGTGCCATATACGACTGAGCCCCGGCATTTGCTGCCATTGTAACTAATATGAACGCAATTGTCAATGACTTGTTCACGGAAACACTACTTTTGTTGATATTGTTCAATCCGTTCTCGCGTATTGCTTACAAATTGTAAGTATTCCACTATTCATTCTCTGGTGAAAGGATTGTATATCAGTCAGCAAATATAGCAAATATTTGTAATGATGAATAATTTTTGGAAAAAATAGCAAAAAGAACTAATTTCGTGTTCCCGAAACTGGGAATTTCATGGTGTTGAAGCTCACAGAAAATATTAGAAGTCATGCACATAGGTATCGCAGGAAATATAGGATGCGGCAAGACCACGCTCACGCGCATGTTGGCCGAACATTACGGCTGGATTCCGAAATTCGAATCCGTGACATACAACCCTTATTTAGAGGATTATTATAGGGACATTCAGCGCTGGTCATACAATCTTGAGACATATTTCCTCGCGCAGCGCCTCAAGGACGTGATGGCCATTGCCCACAGCAGGGAGACCATCGTTCAGGATAGGACAATTTTCGAGGGTGTAGAGATTTTCGTCCGCAACAACTACCTGATGGGCAACCTTTCAGAGCGGGATTTCAATACGTACATGGATCTTTTCCACGTTGTGATGTCGTCTGTAAAATATCCCGATCTCCTTATATATATAAGGTCATCCATTTCGCATTTGGTTGCACAGATTGCAAAGCGGGGACGAGAATATGAGAAGGGGATGAGCATCGAGTATCTGACTGGGCTCAACGAACTCTACGAGCAGTGGATTGCGTCCTATCTGGGCAAGGTGATAACCATAGAGGGCGATAACCTCGATTTTGAGAATAATCCGGAGGATTTTGCCTCGATTACGGACCGCATTGATGCCCAGTTGTTCGGTTTGTTCTGATGGGGCTTCTTCATCCCCTTTCTTTCAGTTTTTTGTTATTTCTGCGGCTCAAACAGATTCCGGGAGGGAAGTTTGGCGGAGTAGTCGCGGCGCAGGCGGTCGAAGAGGGTTGAGGTGTATTTCGCGTGGCTCGGGCCTTTCCACGTGCTGGTGTTAGTTATCCAAATCCAGCATTCCCCATCGGGAAAATACTTTATTATGGCGTTCGTCCCGGCAAGTGTCCCAGTTCTGACCCAGCCCTTGCGCGGGTTGGTGTCGTTCCACCCTAGTGAGTACCTGCTTGAATCCGTGAACTCGGTCATTTCGTTCACGCTTTCTGCCGACAGCACATCCGGCACGACGTCTTCCATTCCATCAATCGAGGCCACAAAACGTGCGAGTTCCGCTGCCGAGCACACCCATGCTCCGGCACCGCTCAGAAGACTTATGTCATTTCCTCCGTAGCAGCGTTCTACCATACGTCCGCTGCCGTTATATTCCTGCACCTGTTTCCCGCTTCCCTCGTGCACGAAATAGCGCGACTCGTTGGGACGCTTATCGCTGTAGTAGTTCCCGGCGATGTGCATGTCGTAGCAGCCGGCCGGATGAAGCACGTGAGTCTGGATGTAATCTTCATAGCCTGTCCCCGACACGGTCTCGATTATTCGGGAGAGAAGCATGTATCCGTAGTTTGAGTAGGTCTGCGAGCCGCCCGGCTCATAGCGAAGCCCGCGCGAGAGTACAAGCCTCGAATAGTCGTCCAATGTCGGCGGGGAGGCAAGCCCCATCTGCACGCGGACATCGTTGGCAGAGAATACCGGGTCGCGCCGGAAGCCTGCCTGATGCCTCAGAAGGTGCTCGACCGTAATCTTTGAGTAGTCCTTCATATTGCGGATGACCGCAGTGTAGAGCGTGTCGCTGAGAATCCCGTGCGGTCCAAACACCGTGTCCGAAAGATGCAGCAGCCCTTCCTCCTGAAGTTTCATTATTCCGGCTGCCGTGATGAGCTTGGAGACTGATGCTACCCTCATTATATGTCCGGGGGTCATCTCCACAATGTCGGTTTCATCCTTGCGCGGGTTTTCCGCGCCGGCGGCCTCTTCCCCAGTCGTGTTTCCCGCGCCGGTGACACTGATTCCGGTCGTGTCGCAAAGCACGCATCCAAGTTCGTCGGCTATCCCATATCCCTTGCAGTAGAGCAGGGAGTCCCCGCGCATCACTGCCAGTTGTGCCCCATGGATGTGCCAATACTGCATATATCTCTCAATCTTGGCATCCATTTTTTCTAGTGCCCTCACATCCGACATCCCGTTGGCCAGCACCCTGTTGAGGAACACCGTGTCCTGCCTTTCCTCTTCAACCGACTGCCGCTGCCCTTTCATCTTGAGGGACGGCACCAACACAGCCGCACCGACAAGCACCGCCGCAACAATGATATAAACTATATTTTTCTTAATATTCAAATCAATCCGATTCTGTGAGCGAAATCAATTATAAACTCCGCTGTTCCGTCCACTCCGAGCAAGGACGTGTCAACGCACAAATCGTATGTTGAGGCCACGCCCCAGTTCCCGAAAGTGAAGCAGTTGTAGAAACTCTCCCGCTCCTTTTCCTTTTTCTCGATGAAGTTCACCGCATCCTCTTCCGACAGCCCTGTACGCTCAGAGACTCTCTGTGCCCTCGCGGAGAGGGGGGAGGTTAGAAATACGTCCAGACAGCAGTCCATGTCCCTCAGAATGTAGTCGGCGGCCCTTCCGACAATCACGGCCGAGCCTTTCTCCGCGATATTCCGTATGGTCTGAGCCTGCATGCTGAACAGGGCGCTGTCACCGGTGAGGTATGTCCCTCCTCCGAAGAGGCTTGATGAGAATATGGATGATAGCGTGAGGCTTCTCTTCTTCTCGTCACTCTCCTTGAAAAGTTCCTCCGTGAAACCGAAGTCCTGCGCCGCCTTTGTCAGCAGCTCATTGTCATAGACCGGAATCCCGAGCATCTCACCGAGTTTGTCGGCCACGGCCTTTCCGCCGCTTCCGAACTGTCTTCCTATGTTTATTATAATCTTCTTTTCCATGACTGTTTTTTCCGTCTGTTAGATGGCTGCACCTCCGAGCATGGCCGGGTCATCGCCGTCTTTGAGTTTAGAGAATTTGCTGAAAAGTCTTCCAAGCAGGATTGCCGTCAGGATGCTTGAGATTGTGTCTGAAATGGGGAAACTCCACCACACTCCATCGGCTCCGAGCCACAGCGGAAGCGTATAGAGTGCCGGAACAAGGCAGAGCAACTGCCTCGTGAGCGAGAGGAATATGGATTTTTTCACCATTCCGAGGCATTGGAAGAGGTTCGTTCCGACCATCTGGAATCCCACCACAGGGAACATCATGTTCATGATTCGGAGCCCGTGTGACGAAAGGTCAAGCAGCTGCGGGTCGTGTGTAAAAATTGAGCAGGCTAGTCTCGGCAACCCGATGCATACGATGAAGCATAGGACGGCGACTATTGTGGCGAGTCCAGCTGTCTTGAAATAAACCTCCCTCACGCGGCTGTATTTCCTTGCCCCGTAGTTGTAGCCGGCAATAGGCTGCATCCCCTGATTCAGTCCCATACAAATCATTATGAACATGAAAGTCAGACGGTTGCATATTCCGTAGGCTCCGATTCCGAGGTCTCCGGCATATTTTCCGAGCTGTTGGTTGATGAAGAGCGAGACTACACAGGCTGCGGTGTTCATCAGAAACGGCCCGAATCCGATTTCAAGCGAGTCCTTGGCAACCCTTAGATCCAGCCGGACTATTCCCTTGTCAAAATGCACTGTCCTGTCCTTACGGGTGAAGTGCCATAACGCCACGAGCATGGCGAGGAACTGCGATATGACGGTCGCCCATGCCGCACCGCGTATACCCATGTTCATCCCGAAAATCATAATGGGATCGAGCGCCGTGTTGAAGAGCACGGTGAAAATCGTCAGCCCCATTGCCATCTTTGGACTTCCGGTAGATCTCATTGCGTTGTTTAGCCCGAAATAGACATGCGTGATAATGTTCCCGTAAAGAATGATCTGCATGTATTCCCTTGCATAGACTATCGTATTCTCGCTGGCCCCGAAGAACTTCAATATCGGGTCAAGGAACACGAGCGCTACTACGGAAAAGAGGAATCCGATTATTATATTGAGAGTCACGATGTTGCTCAGAACCTTGTTCGTCCCCTCGTAGTTTTTCTGTCCGAGCAATATTGAGAGAATCGTCGCTCCTCCGACGCCCACGAGAGTTCCGAATGCCGTCGACAGGTTCATCAGAGGGAAAGTCACCGCCAGGCCAGAAATTGCCAGCGGTCCCACCCCCTGTCCCACGAAGATGCTGTCCACCATATTGTACAGCGACGATGCCGTCATCGCAATGATTGCCGGAAGTGCGTAATTCTGTATGAGCTTCCAGATTTTTTTCGTTCCTAATTCAGTCGGAGCTGATTTTATTTCGGCCATTATTCCTCCCTTGTCCTTCTGTTCCTATTTGTCTTGTATGTCTTTGATTTTTTCCTATTCTTCGCTGACGATTTCAATCTCGAACATCAGCGGCACATATCCCGGAATCATGCTTCCGCTGCCTGAACTCCCGTAGCCGAGGTCGGACCAGAAGATTCCGATGCCCTTGCCCTTGTTCATCTGCCAGAGGGTCCTGCTGAAGCCGCTGATGAGCGAATTGCTGTTCATCTGGAGGTCACTGAAGCTCTCGCCCCAGCTTATGGACTGCTCCTCGTATGTCTTTGAGGATGACCAGATGTCGTTGTCCTTTGCAATTTTCTCTATTGTCGTGTCGAACGACTGGCCGTCAAGCCGCATTCCGGTGTAGTTGATCTTGATGGTAGTGTCGGACGGAAATGTCCGATGTCCGGTAGTGTCGGTTACTGGGATGAAGTAGAATCCCTCACATGCATCTATTGTTAAAGTCGTGTCCGGCATTACCGCAGGTCCCCTATCGGTGGACAATTTCCCTACAATGTTGTCCTTCAGATATTTTTCGATAGCATCAATTTGATATTTCTTGACATCCTCGATGATCTCCACAAGTTTGATCATGTATATCGCATTGGACGAGGATGATGAATGGGAGAGATACTCGGACTTGCTGCTATAATCCTGAGTGCTCATCAGCCATTTGGGTATGAGCACCGTTCTTTCGCCACCGACCTTCATTCCTGAGACGGCATCGATTAATCCGGCATAGTTCGCTCCTCCGGCAAGGGAAATGATGCGGGGACCATAGAAATCAGGTTCTTCATACGTTCCGAGCCGCTTTGCCGTCTCTCTTTCCGTATACGAGGTAATGCTTCCGTCAAGTCCCATCGCTGTGTAACTGATCTTGACGAAGTCTCCCTTTTCTGCCGTTTCCTCTCCCGTGCCTTCCGTCTCTGAAAGAAGATACACTCCGCGTCCGAACTCATCCGGAAGCCCTGTCTCAGGATTTCTTTTGATTTCTATTCCGTGGGCATCGGCAAGTTCCGGATGATCCAGTTTGAGCCATGCTATGAGATACCTCTGCTCATCGTCATATTCCCCGCTTTCCACTGTCTTTGCGCAGCTTCCCATAAGTAGCATCACCGCGATTGTGCAGATTGAGATTTTCTTCATGCTGAAATTATATCTTAATTATTGTCAATACTTTCCACCCAAATATGATAGAGCAGGGCGGAGTTTGCAGGAATTGTGCCAATTGCTTTTGAGCCGAAGCCATATTTTCCTGAAAATATGATGTAGCATTCCTGCCCTTTCTTCACTCCGAAAAGTCCCATCCGAAGCCCCTCGACAATGTCATCTCCATCGAGTTTCAGAGTCACGGGTTCCGTGCTGAGTCCGGAAAGCGCAGTCCATCCGCAGTCGGCAATCGTCTGTTCGTGGTTTGTCGCGAATAGGTTGCCGCTGCTGATGCTTCCGCTGAACGTATAGGCGGCATAGTAGAACGCCACGCTGCCCGAAGTCGATAGACTGTCCTCGCCTTCGCCCTCTACAATCACGAGCCTGTTGCTTCCGCCGTTTGGGTATGTCCTCAGAGCCTTGGAACTGCTCAACTGACTCTGAATGAAGGAGTCTATCTTCTTGTCCTGGCTGTCGTATGTCGTCTGGAGCTGCTGTTTAGTGCATGCGGACACCATCAGCGACAATGCTGCCGCGACAACCCCTACTAAAACGTATATCCCCGTACATTCTTTCATGGCCGCGACTCCTTATTATTTTCTGCGGAGAAGAACTCCCTTGCGCATTTTTCCACATATTCATCAGCCTCGTCAATTCCGGAGATCTCAGCCGGCACCGCGAGCCTTCCACCAGCAGCGCGCTCGTGCCCCCCTCCGTTGAAGTATAGGTTGGCAAACCGGTTTGCTGACGTGCACTCTTTTGACCGTACTGAGACCCTCAGCCTGTCGCGGCTGTCTTCTTCCTTTATGAATACGCTCATCCGCACCGCGCCTATTCCGAGGGGAATGTTAACGAATCCGTCCGTCTCACCGTCCCGTATTCCGAAACTTCGGATTTCGTCAGCGCTCACTACAGCGTATGCAACTCCTTCCGAGGTGATTTTCATCTTCTTGCTGAGAAAATACCCCATAAAGCGAAATCTGTTTTCCCTATAATTGTTATAGAGGTTCTCAAGTAGCGCATCCCTGTCCACACCCGCAGCAATCAACTCTCCGGCCATTTTGAGTGTGGATGGCCATGTGGAGTTTGAGAAATTGTTGCTGTCTGTCGTCATCCCGAGCATCAGATCCGTTCCGATTTCTTTCCCAAGCCGTTCTGCCTGTTCGCCAATTTCCGGCATCCGGAGGAGTATGTCGTAGAGCAATTCGCAGGAAGAGGAGACTTCCGTCTCGGAGAATACCAAGTCATAGAATCCATTTTCTGGAGATATGTGGTGGTCTATCAGAACCTTGTGGCCGCTGACACTTCTGACGGCTTCTTCAAGATGTTCTGTTCGCCGCGGGCTGTTGTAATCTATACTTATAAGAAGGTCAGCCTCTTTAAGGGCGGCTTCGGCCTCGCGGGGTTTGTCTATGACGAACTCGGAAGCCGTGTCGTCTATGGCAAAGGCGAGGTTCTCCGGGCAGGGATCCGGCAGGACTATGCGCGTGCTCACTCCGCGTCCGCTCAGATAGCGTGCCAGCGCAAGCGAACTCCCGATGGCATCACCATCGGGGTGTGCATGGGTAGAAATTACCGCATGCGCAGCGCCTCTGACCATCCTGTTGAACTCTTCCAGTCCTGCGTCCGACAATTTCTTCATCTTTGGTTTTTTCAATTTTTTCAGCCCTGCAAAATTACATAATTAATATTGCAATTCATAAATCTAATTCATAACTTTGTCAAGTTTTTGGAAAATTATAAAAGACCACGATATGAACAAGGCAGTTAAGATTACTTTGACTTACATTCTTCTTCCGGCCGTTATCATCTTCCTCGCAGTGATCACGGTGAAGAGCGTCATGGAGCCGGTTGAATTCAACAAGGAGAAGGCAGCGCGTGAGAAAGTTGCCATCCAGCAGCTCAAGGATATCAGGGATCTCCAGGTGGCTTACAAGAGCGTGAACGGGAAGTTTGTCTCAACGTTCGATTCTCTCCAGACTTTCTATAAGACCGGAAACATGAAGGTTGTGATGAAAATCGGTTCCATGGATGACTCGCTCGCGGTGGCCAACACGAAGGCTCTCAAGAAGAGAAATCCCAAGATTACGCCAGAGCAGATGCTTAAACTTTCAGAGGAAGGGCAGAGACTTGTGTTCACGATCGAGAGTGAGGTTCCTGTTCGGGATACGCTCTTCAACAATCGTCCGGATTTCAATATCGCTACAATAGGGACAATTCCGTTTAGCGGCGGACAGCCTGTGGTGATGGCCTGCACCATCAAGATGGTTTCCGGAGTCCCAGTTCCTCTTTTCGAGGCTGAAATGCCTTACAAGGCTTTGCTCTTGGGTTTGGACAACCAGTTGAGGATAAATCTTGACGATGAGAGAATAAAGACCGACCGCTATCCGGGTCTTAAAGTTGGAAGTATCACCGCACCTAATAACAATGCAGGTAACTGGGAGTAACAGAAATAGGATATTCGTCCAGGTAGCCTTGGGCGGATTTTCCATTCAGACAGAATCTGACAAGGCCAGGCATTCATCCGGTTGGATGGATGCCGGGTCTGTTTTTACAGCCCCCGAACTTCAATGCCGTTATGATGAAGTTGCCATTTCCTTGTTCACTCCTAAAATGACCCTTGTTCCATCTCAGTTTGTCGCGTGCGGTTCAGAGCGTGAAATTCTCTCTTCTGTCACGCAACTTTCCGATACAGATCGCATTTATTCAACCGATATACCGGAACTTGCGGCAACTATGCTATGGTCACCTTCTGCTGGAGAGAAACTCGCGGGGACATTGCGGGAGACTGTCCTGAAGGTGGACGGAAGCCGTGCGGAGATCTTGCCGGAATTGTACCACATGCTTAAGTCACTTTCCGGCATGGCACAGTATAACAAGATTGTGGCATCTTGCGCTGACTCCAAACTCTATCTTGTTGTTGCAGAGGGACGTAGTTTGCGTCTTTGCAATGTATTTGACGCTGCGGACTTCACAACGGCGGAGTACTGGATTTTCTCTGTGATGAAGAACCTTCAACTCAACCCTGATGTCTCAGAAATAGTTTTCAGGACTCCGCTCACCGAGGAGGAGGAGATTTCCCTATGCAGTTACTTCAAGTCTGTTGAAACAGCCTTCTGATTTTTTCGGATTCTGCCTATTAGTTTTACTATCATATCTATGAGGATTATAGGAGGAAAACTTAAGGGACGCATTATAGAACTTCCCGTCGGGTATGCCGCTCGCCCCACAACAGATTTCGCGAAGGAGGGACTGTTCAACATGCTCGACAATGAATATGAGTTCGACGGGCTCAAGGTGCTGGATCTTTTCGGAGGTGCCGGCTCAATTTCGTTGGAGTTCGCCTCTCGCGGTGTAGGCATGGTCTACGCTGTGGAGATGTCTCCGGCAAACGCGTCTTTCATACGTTCACAGGCGACGAAGTTTCGCCTAGACAATCTCACTGTCGTGCGCCACAATGTTTTCGATTTCCTTCCGCTGTGCCGCGAGAAGTTCGACATCATCTTCGCTGATCCTCCCTATGCCCTTGATGGTCTCGACACCATTCCCGACAAGGTTCTGAACTGCGGAATCCTCAATCCAGAATGCTACTTCATTCTTGAGCATCCGGCGGAATATTCCTTCAGGAACCACCCGCATTTCGTCAAGGAACGAAAGTACGGCAATGTGCACTTTACATTTTTTATCTGAGTCTGCTGCTTGTCCGAGGATT
>ERZ808252.1192-NODE-1192-length-20255-cov-31.886139_pt1 | contig 20255 bp, 18 predicted proteins | sample MGYA00521242_ERZ808252 | MGnify/ENA primary metagenome ERZ808252 (study PRJEB31516, sample SAMN03275581) | gut metagenome | biome: mammalia-associated habitat; material: feces | host: Papio cynocephalus | place: Kenya | collected 2012-08-07 ...
TGTGTTTCATGGCGCATATTATACCATACCACTCTTATTTTGTCCATAACAATAATCCTGTAAATCCTGTCTAAAACCATCTCTCCACGTTCTCCTGATCTCCACGGCCAATTACCCCCCCCCCCACACACATAGTCTACATCTTCTACATTCTCTACACGGTTAAATTTATCTCACGCTGAGACGCGGAGAACGCAGAGAGATCCCCTCTCTACAATTCTACAACTCTACACGGCCAATTACCGTGCGGGCGGCAGAGGACTGCCGCCCCTACCGTTGGAGGCGACACACGGCCACACATTCTACATATTCTACATTCTCTACACGGTTAATTATCCCGTGCGGGGCGCAAGGGACTGCGCCCCCTACCATTGGACGGTCCGCGGTCCCCTCTCTCCATTCTCTACTCAGAAATGGCTGTTTCCAATATATCCTTAGGGACTGTTTTCGGACCCCGAACATACCCCCCTCATGCGGCTGAGAATTCGCCGCGGCTAACATTTGCGCTAATTGGCCATTCTGGCGTCCAAACACTCAAAAACTGCAAGTTATCGGCCTAAAATGGAGGTGCGCCAAAAAAGGACTCCCGCATGAGGTCCAAAAACATGCGCATGTTAGATACCGTCACATGCGGGGGGTATTGGCGGGGTGTTCCGCGGGGTAAATTTTCTTCCTGCGGCGGGTTCAATCCGCCTCCTGCCGCGGACACGACCCGCCCCCTGCCCCGGGCGATAGATGGTCATATAGAGGATTAAGAGAGTAGGGCTCGTAAACGGGACATCCGCGACAACCGGGACGGACGGGACACCCCCTCTACATTTTCTACATTCTCTACATGGTTAATATTGTTACCCCCCTCCGCACACTTACCCCCCTCTTTCTCCATGTCCTCGCAGCTATTCGCGCAAGGAGCGTGGAGGCGACTTTATTCTATCCACGAAACATAAGATATGATATAATTAACCCTGCATATGGAAAGAAAATCACTTCTGAAGTTGGACGCGGTGACGGTGGCGCTGACGGCGCCCTATTTGTGCTGGATGGCGCTTCTGCTCGCCCTTCCGGCGCAACCGGGTTTTTATGCCCTGCGCACGCTCTGCGCGGCGGTTCTGCTTGTTCCGGCGTTGAGATTCCTCGCCCAATCGCCGCGAACGGATTTGGGCGAGAAACCGCCGCGGACCGGCTCAATCCTTTTCTGGGGGACGCTCACGGGGCTTGTCGTCTTTCTGCTCTGGGTGGCACCCGAATCGTGGGGGTGGTACCAAAAGCTGTTCATCCTCGGCGACTTGCCCGCGGCCGACGCGCCCGCGCCGTACGACCCCGCCAATTGCGGCTGGCCCCTCACGCTCGCCCGTCTTGCCGGAAGCGCATTCGTCATCGCGCCCGCCGAGGAATTCTTCTTCCGCGGCTTCCTCTACAGACGGCTCCAGTCCGCGGATTGGACGCGCGTGCCGCCCAGCCGTTTTGACGCGTCCGCCTTTTTGTGGACGGTCGGACTTTTTGCGCTGGAGCACAATCGCTGGCTCGCGGGAGCGCTCGCCGGGGCACTTTATGGCTGGGTCGCGCTGCGCAAGGGTCTTTGGGCGGCCATTCTCGCGCATGTCGTAACCAATCTAGTTCTAGCGCTTTACGTCATTGAATCCGGCGAATGGGCGTTTTGGTGAGGCTTGTGGAGAGGACTCTATGATTTCAACGGTTTATATAGAAAAGACGGTTTATGGCGGCGACGGGCTCGGCCGCCTGGGCGATGGACGCGTCATATTCGTCCCGGGCGCATTTGCGGGCGAAGAGATCAAGGCGGAAATCGCCGCGGAAAAAAAGCATTTCGTCAAAGGTCGCCTCGTCGAGGTGGTCAAGCCGAGCCCGGACCGGCTCGCGTCACCCGATCCGTCCGTGCCCGGCATGGTGTATGCCGCGCTCAGCGCGCACGGCGAACAGACCGCGAAAGAAGCCCAATTGCACGATTTCTTTGCCCGTGCGCGCATACCGGTCGGAAAATTCGGACCGTCCGCAGCGCCTGCGCACTTTCTGAACTACCGCAACAAAGTCGTCTACCACTTCGCGCGGCAGAAAGGCGCCTGGGTGCTCGGCTACCGTGAAGAACCCGCGCATGCGATCGTCGACATCACGAACGACCCGCTGGCACGGCCGGAAATCAACGCCCAGCTTGAAACAATCCGGCAACAGGCCTTCGCGCTACTTTCGCAGGGCGCGCCCAATGTGCGCCGCGCTGTCGAGCGCCAGGCGAATTTGACTGTGCGCTGGTCGTCCGTCAGCGGGGTGCGCTGGTGGATGGGCGAACCGCCCGCCCAGGCCGTCATGCGCGAGGCGACTTGCAAGCGCATTTTTGAAGTCCCCGCCGGCGGATTTTACCAGGTCAATCCCGAAGTCGGCGAAACACTGGTGCGGTCCGTTGTGGACGAATATGCGCAAAAAGCCGTCCGCGCACCGGAGGTCATAGACCTTTATTGCGGCGTCGGCGTCTTCGGGCTCTCCTGCCGTCCGCCCAAACTGCTCGGCATCGAAAGCGGACGCGAAGCCGTGGCCTTCGCCCGGCGAAATGCCGCGGCGCAACAGATGGCAAACGCCACTTTTCGCATGGGGCAGATAGAGCACATGCGAAAGGCCCTGCCTGCCGCCGAACAGGCGACGCTCATCATCGACCCGCCGCGCGGCGGTCTTGGCCCCGGCGTGGCCGAAGCCCTTCTGCGCCTGCGCGCACCCTACATCTTCTATGTTTCGTGCGATCCGGCCACCCTGCTGCGCGACTTGCGCAAATTGACGGCGAATTACGACGTGGAAAGCGTCCGTTGGTTCAATATGTTCCCCCGGACGGCGCGATTCGAGACGTTTGCCGTCCTCGTGCGCCGGGGATAGGCCGTCAGAAGACGATTTGCTTTTGCGTCTCGGGCATGACGACGACCGGCGTGCCCGGCGCATACGCGGCAAATCCTTCCGCCCGGATGACGACAGGCGTTTGCGTTCGCTCCAAGATGACATGGATGAGCGTCTCGGGTCCAAGCGGTTCGCTGAAGTCGACATGCGCCGCAAGGGTGGACAGTTCGCCCTCGTTCGCGGTTCGTTCCCGCAGGCGGAGATTTTCCGGGCGTACGCCCACGGTCCGCGTCGGGTGAAGAAGCCCGGGCGGGAAAAGATTCATGGGCGGCGTGCCGATAAAACCCGCCACAAACGTGTTGGCCGGGCGTTCGTATATTTCAAGCGGCGGGGCGACTTGCTGGAGCCGGCCCTGGTTCATCACGACAATCCGCTCCCCCATCGTCATCGCCTCGGTTTGGTCGTGGGTGACGTAAATCATGGTCGCCCCCAAACGCCGGTGCAGACGGATTATTTCCGCGCGCATTTCCACGCGCATTTTGGCGTCCAGATTGGATAGCGGCTCGTCAAAGAGAAAGACGGACGGTTCGCGCACGATGGCGCGTCCCAAGGCCACGCGCTGGCGCTGTCCGCCGGAAAGCGCGCGCGGCAAACGCTTCAGATAAGGCGTCAAACCAAGAGACTCCGCCGCGGACGCAACCCGCCGGGCGATTTCGTCTTTGGGAACATGGCGCAACTTCAAGGCGAAGGCCATGTTTTGCGCAACCGTCATGTGCGGATAGAGCGCGTAATTCTGAAAGACCATGGCGATGTCGCGATCTTTCGGCGGCGCAAAAGTCACATCGCGTCCGCCGATGGAGATTTGCCCGCCTGTGGGCAATTCAAGGCCGGCGACCATGCGCAGGGTCGTCGACTTGCCGCAGCCGGAAGGTCCGACCAGGACAAGGAATTCGCCATCCTTGACCGTAAGCGAAAAGTCGTCCACGGCACGTGCATCGCCGCGCGCATAGACCTTGGAAACGTTGCGGAAAACGACTTCAGACATCGCGCCGTCCCTGGATCGCGCGCTTCAACGTCAGCGGATCCGAATAGGCGATACCCGAATCGGCGGGGAGCCCGAACGCCAAGCGCGTCACTTTCACGGGCTTTCCCTTGAGCAGTTCGGCGATATAGCCCGCCGTCGCGTCGCCGTCCATGTCGGTCGAGAGCGCGAGAAACACTTCCTCGAATCCTTCATGGGCGATCCGCTCGAACAGACTCGCGAGGCGCAGCTTTTCGGGGCTCTGGTGACGCGCGGGAGCCAGTTTGCCGCCGAGCGCGTGGTACCGTCCATGGAAAGCGCCCGCCGCTTCAAGCGTTTCGATATCCGAAGGCTCTTCCACGACGCACAAGATGCGGTTGTCGCGCGTAGGATCCGTACAGAGCGCGCACGGGTCGGCGTCGCGCGTAGTGAAGGCGCCGCAGCGCGAACAGCAACAGACCGTGTCGCAGGCCGTCTTGAGCGAGGCGAGTAGCGGATCGGCGAGGCGCGCGCGATCCCGCACGAGCGCGAGCGCCGCGCGCGCGGCGCTTCGCCGACCCAAGCCCGGCAGTTTCGCCAGGCACTTCTCGAGTTCCTCGATCGGACGCAGCATCGTTATTTGCCGAAAAGCCCGCCTTCGGCCTGCATCATCTTCGCCATTTCGGCCTGCGTGGCGTCCTTGACTTTCTTGATGGCGCCGTTCACCACATTGAACAGCATCGTCTCGAAACGCGCCGGCTTGCCCGCCTTGACCTCGTCGTAGGCCTCGGGGGCGATCGTAATGCTCGCGATTGACATGTCCCCGCGCGCCGTCACCGTAATGCCGCCATTCGAATATTCGGCAGTGATCTTCTGGATTTCATTCTGGATGCGTTTCGCTTCCGCGCGCATTTTCATCGCGTCTTTGAGTTGTCCAAGCATTCCCATTTCAGGAGTCCTTTCTTAGTGATGATTTGATTCGTTTCTTAAAGTTCGATTGCGCGTCCCGTCAAGTCCTCAAAAGCCTTGCGGTAGATTTCGCGCGTGCGTTCTATGACGTCCGCCGGAAGCTCCGGCCCTGGCGGCTGGTGGTTGAAGTGGATGGAATCGAGCCAGTCGCGGACATACTGCTTGTCCAGCGAGGGTGGATTGGCCCCCACGGCGTAGCTGGAAACGGGCCAGAAACGCGAGGAGTCGGGCGTAAGCACTTCGTCGGCCAAAATAAGCGAGCCGTCCGCATCCTTGCCGAACTCGAACTTCGTGTCGGCGATGATAATGCCGCGCGGGCGCGCATAGTCGGCCGCTTTCGTGTAGAGATCGATGGTCGCATCCCGCAGTGCGCGCGCCGTTCCGGCGCCGACGAGCTTTTCGGTTTCGGCGAAGTCGATGGCCTCGTCGTGCGTGCCGATTTCGCCCTTCGTCGTCGGGGTGAAAAGGACCTGGTCCAGCTTGGAGGCGTTTTGGTATCCCGGACGCAATTTCTCGCCGTTCACCGTTCCTTTCGCGGCGTATTCTTTCCATCCGGAGCCCGTCAAATACCCGCGCGCAATGCACTCCACGGGGACCATGTCGACTTTGCGCACAAGCATGGAACGTCCGCGCAGGTCTTCTGCGTAAGGCTGCAGTTCGGCGGGATATTCCGCGACGTCGGCGGTAATCAGATGGTTCTTCATGCCGAAAAACTCAAGCCAGAAAAGTGAGAGTTGGTTCAGCACCTTCCCTTTGCCGGGAACGCCGCTGGGCAATATGACGTCGAACGCGCTGATACGGTCCGTCACAACCATGAGAAGCTTGTCGCCCAAGTCAAACACGTCACGGACCTTTCCGCTTTTCACGGGCAAACCCGGTATCGCGCACGCCAGCAACGCATGATTTTTGTCGTATTTCATAATTTACCTTTTATTCGTCTTTAGAAGAGAAGCCGAGAACGCCGTCACGGCGCGATCGGACAAAACAAAAACGGCGTCCGCCGCGCCAACGGTCGCATACGCACCGCCCTGGGTCGCTTCACCGATCTGCAGATTGCGGCGGACCGCGCCCGGGGTGCTGAAATCTATCGCCACGACCAGTCTCGGCTTTTCAAGCCCGTAGAGTCGCAAATCGGAAGGCTGGACTTTCAATTTCACGATGCGCTCGGCTTTTAGCGGGTGCAGCTCGGCGAGGACGGCGGCAAACGCCGCGACATCAACCTCGCCTGTCTCGGCGCCTGCGGGATTCCCGACGAGCCATGTTTTGCGCGGCTTGTCGTAAACAAATGTCCGTGTGGTGGTTCCGCCATTTGAAATGAATGTCAAGCGACTGATTTCGGACGGGGCGATGTCAAGCATCTCCTGACTGCGCAATTCCTGCAAGGAACTGTCTCCTAGAACCAACCGGCTTGGAATCTGGCGCGCGGGTTCCATTTCCTTGCCTATCCCGACGGAAACCGCGATCACAGGCTCGCCTGCCGTTTCGAGCGGGGCTTTAAGCGCGAGGATGTTCGCCAGAAGTCCGTTGACATATGTTCCGTTGGCGGGCGCAAGCACGGGAGACTCCATCTCCCACGTTCCTTTTGCGGACTTGACGAGCGAATAAACGACATCGTCCGCTTCTAGACACAGGCGCTGAACTTCCTGTCTTTCGTAGGGATAAAGCCGCGAATCGTTGAAATCCGAATCGGCAATCAACTCCACGAGCTTGGCCGGGACGCGCGCGATGGCCGTAGTATTCTGGATAAGCGCATAAACCTGGTTCGAGGACGCCGATGCGCCGAAAGAAAGCTGGTTTGCCGTCCCCGCGGCGTTGCGCAGCGTGACGGTAATCGCGCTTTCGGCATCCAGTCCATATCCAGCCAAAAGCGAAGCCGGGGCCACGGGAGGTTCATTCGATGCGCCGACGGGCCACACAAAGGAGTCCGCCCGCGCCTCCGCGAGCGCCTGCAAAAACTGGTTCACGCGACTGGTCGACACAGGCGCATCCGGGGTTTCCCCTTCTTGCAGACGCCGCCAGGCGCCTTTGCTATAGGCAAAACGCGAAAATGCGCGCGGCCCTCTCCGAATGTCAAATGACATGACGGGGTCAAGCCGGTCTTCGACAAACAGAGATTTCTTCCGGTAGTCTTGGATAGGCGAATTCACGCAGTCCAGGAGACGACGGTCGACGACGTAAATCATGTCCTCGCCCCCCACTGCGACATAGACGCCATCCCCGGTCGGAGTGGGATTGCCAATCGCATAAACGTTTTTGGCGCCGGAAGCCGACTCCAGCAACACTTGGGCGCGCGGCGACTCAAGACCGAAGTCCGATTGGGTCCTGCCCAGGCGCGCCAACTCGCGCGTGTCGAAGGAAGATTGTATGTAGGCCGTCGCGAACGCATCGAGCAAGCGCATGATCTGCCGCGGCTCCACGCTTGCCGCGTATGGCTTGACCAGCTCCCAGCACCGTCCCTTGACAAACGAGGCCGTCGCGGAAGAGTCCTTTTCGATGTTTATCGCGGAAATATCGTTTGGGGAATCCGAGAGCAGGACAGCGCGCGCGATGAGCGCGTGCGTCGGGCGTCCGCGAAACGAGAAATAGACGTGCGCGGATGCCAAAAAGAGGGCCGCGACAAAAAACCAGAGATAGAGACGGCGATTGTTCATTGCCGGTTCCTCCTGAACAAAACCAGACCAGCCAACAGGAGACCGTAGAAGCCTGGAACGACCACCGCCGAAACAAGGACGTACCGCGCGCGCCCGGTCCGGTCAAGGCCGACAATCAACTTGTTCGCCTCGACATTCACCTCCGCAAGCGTGTCCACGCCGGCCAGATAGGCCACACAATTCAGGAAGAAATCGCGGTTGGCCGTCACCGAATTCAAAAGACGAATATTTTGGATAAAGCCCGCGTCCCCCACGACGATCAAACGGGCCGGACGCGCCGCGACATCCGCGCTTGCCGTCACACCCTGTTCCACCAGTGCCGCGCGGCAGTTTTTTCCCATGCGGCAAAGTTCCGTGTAGGTTACCGCGCCGGCGCCGAGCGCGTGTTTCGCGGCAGGCGAGGAGGTCAACGCAATGGGCGCATCAAACACAAGGCGTTCGCCCTTCAGGGGCGAAACGATGGCATGCGCGCCAAAATCGGAAACCAACCTGTCCGTCCCCGTCAAAGTCGGCGCCTGCGTCGTTTTCAAAGCGACCGGGCGGACGCCCCAAAGCGGCAACGTGCTCGCGAGGCCGCCTTGGACGGATGAAAGCAAGACCAGGAGACGCCCGCCCTGACGCAAATAAGATTCGAGCCGGGCACGCTCCTGGCGCGAGAACTCCGCATGCGCCCCCGCCACGATGATCAGGGCGCAGTCGTTTGGAATAGGCTTGTCTTCGAGCAAGTCCAGCGTTTGGTTGCGGTACCCTTCCATGACAACCGCGCGCGCAATGGCGCTCAACCCCCAGTCGCCGTAATCCGTCAGGCGCCCCTCCCCGTGACCGGCCGTCCAATAGACGGAACGGTACCGCGGGGTCGCCGTCAAACGTTGAATCGCAGACGCGCAGGCGCGCTCGTCAAAACCGTCTCCCAGGGCGACGATCTCCCGCCGGCTGCCGCGTTCGAGCACAAGCGAATTCTCGGGGACGGCGGCATTGACAAGGCGCGTGGCCGCGGCAGGATCCCAGAAAGGATCGACATAGCGCGGCATGATGCGCGCACCGCCCAACGCCGCGGAAGCCTGGGCGAAGGCGCGCAGAAGCCCGGCGGCCGTCCGGAATTCGGGATTCTTGCGCGAAACGAAGAGGATGGCGCGTATTTCGCCTTGCGATTCGCCTATGATGTGCCGCGTGCGGGCCGAAAACCGATCCCCCCGCCCGATCTGAAACGGAAACTCCAGCACAACATCAAAGCGCGCAATAAACGAAGCGGCGAGAACCGTGACGACAAGGGCGGAAATTGAAAGTCCGCGAAGCGAATTGCGCAGACCGCTGTTGGCACGGCCTGCGTAGCGCTTGATGACGATGGAGTTGGCGCAGGCATAAAGCGCAAACAATGTGGCGAGAATATAAAACGAAAGCGCCGCAACGGAAATGTGCCCAGTGGCGAAGTCGACGACATGGGCATCCAGAGGCAGGGTCCCGAACCGGGACGAACCTTGCGGCGCCCACGCCAGGGCCGCGAGCCACCCTCCGCGCGGCACCAGGACAATGAGAACCAATGCCGAAATCGCGGATACGGCCGCACTTCCTGTTCGGGCGCTCAAGGCGACCGTCACGGCGCTCCAAAGCATGGCCTGCAAGGCGAGCATGGCAAAACCGGCCCAGAAGCACGACAATGAGTAATCCTCCGCCAAGTGCGCATTGAAAAGATAAAGCACACCGAGCGTCAACAGAAGCGAGAGGAGCAAATCCCGCAAAGAAAGAAGCCAGACTCCCAGAAACTTGCCCACGACATAGTCGCGCTCGCGCACGGCAACGGAAAGCAATTCGTCGATTCGATGCGAGCGTATCTCATCGCTCCATGCGTTCATTCCCAGAAAGACGCATAAAAAAGGCAGAATGGGAGCCACGGAAACGCACCAGATGAGGCCCGGGGTCTGATAAAGCCCTTCGGCCGCGAAAAGATTGTAAGCGAACAGTCCCGAAACAACGCCCAGAAAGCAGGTCGTCGCTAGCGCGTTCGTGAAGGCGACGCGTGCGCGCCCCATCGTGCGGAGAATCATCAGACGGACCGGCCTCATTCGACCTCCCCCTTGAGGGCTGAAAAAAGCCGCGCCTCAAGCCTGGCGCGGTCGACGCCAGCCACGGATTGGGACAAGGTTATCGCACCTTCGTCCAAAACCAGCACCCGCGTCGACCAGCGAAGCATGTCGGCTATCTCGTGTCCGGAGACAATGACGCAAGAAAACGAAGCGATCGTCGAAAGAAGGCTGTCGAGCGTCGCGCGCATAGAGGCATCCAGACCGGCGCAAACGTCGTCCAAAAGTAAAATGCGCGGACGAAGCAAAAGCGCATCCGCGAGCGCCACGCGCTTCTTCTGTCCGAAGGATAGTACGCGTATGGGCGCCTCCAGAATGTCGGTGATGTGGCAAGTCTCCACCGATTCCGCAAGATGGCGACGAATGCGCTTTTCGGGCTCGCCTTTGAGACGCGCGCGGAATTTCAGATAAGCCTTGACCGACATCTCCTCGTAGAAAGACGGGGTTTCGGGAAGATAGCCGATTTGCGTCCGGTAGGACATGGGATCCGCCACCACATCGCGCCCTTCGACAAGGACCTGTCCGGCTTGAGGCATGATTACAGTCGACAAAATCCTCAAAAGAGTGGATTTGCCTGCGCCGTTGCGCCCAACCAGGCTGATGACCTCGCCGGGCGAGACGACAAACGAGACGTCTCTCAGTAGAGGCTGCTGCTTATAGGCAAACGATAATTTGCGGACTTCGAACATGGACTCTATATTATATCAAAATTTCGCCCAAATGAAGACCATGGGACGCTTTGAGCAAAACCTGGTCGCCCGGCTTGAAGAGACGCGGGGCGTCCGCCTTGAGCGCGGCGATCGAAGAATAGCGGTGGGTCCGGGCGCAGGCGGAGAACATCTCGCCCACCACGACAATGCCGGCGAACCCCAACCCTTGCGCGAACGCATAGACATCCTGGTGATAGCGCAACGCGTCAGTGCCCAGTTCAAACATATCGCCGAGGACGACCCACTTGCGTCCGGGGGCATCGCCGGCGGCAAACGTCTTGAGCGCGGCTTTCATTGAATCTGGATTCGCATTGTACGCGTCGTCGATGAAATGCACGCCGCCTACCGTGACTTTTCGCCAACGCGCGCCGGGAATCTTGAGCCCGGCGAGCGACGCACACGCCTGTTCGACGGTGACCCCTTGCGCCGCGGCTACGGCATAGGCCAGCATCGCGTTGGAAAGATTGTGTTCGCCCGGAAGAATGTCCGCCAAGGCCGATCGCAGGCCGTCCGGTGCGGAATCGACTTCCTGAAGGCGTGCACCGCCCTTCGCGCGCAGGATGTCCAAGCACGCGCAGTTGCGCGAGGCCACGCACGACTGCCGCGCACGCGCAAACAAAGTGGCTTTCTCTTCCGCAATGCCGCGTTGCGAGCCGAAGAATTCGATGTGCGCGGTTCCGATATTCGTTATGACCCCTATGTCCGGCTGCGCCAAATCGCACAGATGGGCGATCTCGCCCGGATGGTTTGTCCCCATCTCCAGAATGAGGAAATCGGCGTCGTCCGGACAGTTGAGGATGGTGACGGGGAGGCCGAGATGGTTGTTGAAATTGCCTTCCGTGGCGTGCACCTTGCCCCGCGAACCCAGGAACGCGCGCAAAAGCTCCTTTGTTGTCGTCTTTCCGGCCGATCCCGTGACGGCGATGACTTTCGCCTTGAGGCGCGCACGCTTTTCCTGCGCCGCGCGATCAAGCTCCTCATAGCCGTCTATAATCCCGGCCGCCCCGGCCGCGCGCGCCTGCGGAATGTAGGCATGCCCGTCTTGTTTTTCGCCCTTGAGCGCAATGAAAAGCATCCCGGGCCGGACGTTGCGCGAATCGAAGGTCGCTCCAGTATAGAACACAGGCAACATCGTTAGAACCCTAGTCTTTTCCGGATTTGCGCGGCGAAGTTCGTGAAGGACAGGATGGCCAAGACAAATCCGATCACAAGCAATGCGTCGCCCGCAAGTTCGCAAATCGCGCATACCGCCTGATCCTCAAGCGAAAGCCGCACCCGGCAAAGCCTAATAATCTCCGGAATCGTGTCCGAAAGCCACCGTACGACCGCGCCCAATATCAAAATCGTGGGCCAGGCGAATTTCAGCCAGTTCCACGAGATCCGCTCCGGCGCGGACGTGGCGGCTGGCGCCGCGAGACGCGCGGCATGGCAGATCTTCCCGGACGACGTGCGCGGAAACGGCTCGGGACGCACGATGACGCGCGAAATGCGCTGATAGACGGGCAAAAGCTTGTTCAACGAAGATACGGCATGATGAACCTGTTCCTCAGGTATCGAGGCGTAGATTTCCGCGGCGATCTGCCGGCTTTCTCCCTCGCCCGAGACAACCGCCTCGAGCACGCCCGGCAACCCCAGCAGTTTTTCCTCCAACTCCTCCGGCGCGACCTTTTTGCCCGAACTGAGCACGATTGTGCGCGATGCGCGACCGACTATCCAGACAAAACCTTCCTCGTCTATCCGCCCGCGGTCCCCAGTATGAAACCACCCGTCCCGGTCGATCGCCTGCGCCGTCTTCTCGGGCATCTTGTAGTAGCCCTTCATGACGTTCGGACCGCGCACAAGCAATTCGCCTTCGGCCGAAACCCGGGTCTCGACGCCGGGCGCCAGCGAGACCTGCCCTGCCGAACCCGGACGAAACTCCTCTCCCAGGCGCGACATGGAATAGCACGCCGTCGTCTCCGTGAGGCCGTAGGCTCCCAGCGAACGTATGCCGAGCGCCTGCAGGCGTTCGTGCGCCCGGCGCGAGATGGGCGCGCCGCCCGTCACAATCCATTCGATGCGCGTCCCGAGGACTTCTTCCGCATTCCGTCCGCGGCGTTCGATCTTGGCCGCCAGTATCTCGGCCAATGCCGGCACGAGAAACGCGAAATTGATGCGGAAACGCTGCGCGACATCCTGTATGCGGCGAAAGTCCGGGCAAACGCCCAGGGTGACGCCCGCCGAAAGCATCGCGTAGGTCGCGCAGATGCCGAAGATGTGGTGGAGCGGCAACATCATGAGCGAACGGTCGCCCGCCTTCATCGGCAGCGCGCGCAAGGTCGATTCGCAAAACGTCTCGATCCCGGCGATCGTCAATTCCGCGCCGCGCGGTTCGGACGTCGTGCCGCTCGTGAAGACGATCATGGACGTCCTGGCGCGGTCCAACGCGACATCGTCGCGATCGAAAATGCCGGACTTGTTCTTCTCAATGTAGGTGCGCGCCTCGTCGAGAAAGGCGTCCGTGAGGCGGGTGCCGAACCCGCCGACAGCCAGACCCGGGCTCAACCGCTCGACGGCCTCGGCCTTCTCGTTGTAAAGCGCGGAATGGATCAACGCGCGCGCGCCAACGAAACGCAAGCGCCGCGCGACTTCCTCCGGCTGGATATTGGGGTCGACATGTACGACCGTCGCGCCACCGAACAGGCAGGCGGCGTGGCTGACCATCCATTCGTAGGAATTCTCTCCCAGGAGGCCGATGGTGGACCCGGGACCATACTTCTCTATGATCCGGATTGTCGCGGCAATGTCGTCCGTATACTGCCGCCACGAAATCGGGACCGAACGGTCTCCCGCCGAAATGCGAAAGGCCGCCAGATGCGGATGTTCGTTCCGTAGACGCTTGAATGAAGCGAATAGATCCATACGGCAGACTCGCGACCCTCAGTGGAGCGTGTAGACGGACTCGACCGCCACGGCCGTCTGCGCGGCAAAATAGGCGGCAATCGACGCATCGTAATCCGCCGTGTGCGCGAACGCCTTCTTCATCAGCCGGAAACGCGTCGCGAAACCGAGCGTGCCCTTGTTTTCGGACAATTCCGCGGCGAGCGCGGCGTAGTCGGCCGGATCCGTAACGGACGCCACGCGCAGATAATTCTTGGCCGAGGCGCGCACCATGCAGGGACCGCCGATGTCGATGTTCGTGCGCGCCATTTCGGGCGTCGCGTCCGCCTGCGCGACCGTCTCTTTGAACGGATAGAGGTTGACGACGACCATGTCGATTGGCTGCGCCGCAAGGCGCTCGAGATCGGCCTGATGGGCGGCGTTGTACTTCTCGGAAAGGATGCCGAGATAGATCTTGAAATCGAGCGTCTTCACGAGTCCGCCCTGCATCTCGGGCTGGCCTGTGTAGTCCGACACGGCCACCAGAATGTCCTGGGCGGCCGCGCCCAAAATCTCCTTCACCTTCGCGTAGGTTCCCCCCGTCGAGTAGATCTTGACCCCGGGACACGCCGCCACGAGAGCCGGAACGAAGGTCTCGAGCCCGCGCTTGTCGCTCACGCTCATGAGCACGTGCTTGATCTGCACGCGATTGTCTGTTTCTTTCACGATATTAAGGGACATTTCAACGATCCTTTCAAGTTAAATATCATTCATACCGCAGGCAATCGATCGGATTGAGCTTGGATGCGCGCCAGGCGGGATAAAAGCCGAAAAACATGCCTACGAACGACGAAAAGACGAAGGCGGCCAGCGTGGGGACCGTCTCGATGAGAATCGGCCAATGTTTCCAGGCGCCGATGGCCTCCGCCCCGCCGATGCCCACGACGACGCCGATCGCCCCGCCCACCGTCGAGAGAACGACCGCCTCGAACATGAATTGCGAGAGGATGTTCGCGGGCGTCGCCCCGATGGCCATGCGAAGACCGATTTCCCGTATGCGCTCCGTCACGGATACCAGCATGATGTTCATGATGCCGATGCCCCCCACGAGCAGCGAGATGGCGGCGACCGCCGTCAGCAAAACCGTCATGAGCCCCGTGACGGACCCAATCGTGTTCATGATCTCCGTCGTGTCGCGCATCTCGAAATCGTCGTCTTGGTAATCCGCCAGATGGTGCCGCTGCCGGAGAAGCGCCGTAAACTCGCGCTTGGCCTCCTCCAGATCGTCCATCGAGCGAAGCGATATGCTCATCATGTTGATCGTGCGGAACTTCGAGCGCTTCAAATACCGTTGCACGCTCGTGTAGGGCGCCATGATGACGTCGTCCTGGTCTTGACCCCAATTGTTGGCGCCCTTGGACCCCAAGACGCCGATGACCTTGAACGTCATGTTGTTCAAGCGCAGGGTCTTCCCCACGGGCTCGCCGTCCTCGAACAGGTTGGAGGCGACCGTCGTCCCGACGACGCACACGCGCGCGCAGCGCTTTTCCTCTTCTTCCGTGAAGAAGCGCCCCTCGGAAACCGTCCAGTTGCTGATGAGCGTGATGTCCGTCGAGCAGCCTTGCACGTTGCCCGACCAGTTTTTGTCGCCGTACATCATCTGGACCGTCGTGCGCACGCTCGGGCTCACACCTTGCACAAGATACGAAAGCTCCTTCTTGATGGCTTCCGCATCGTCCGCCGTCATGGTTTCGCCCTGCCCCATACCGGAGGAAACCGCGCCCTTGTTCCGCCGTTCGGGGAATATCATGACGAGATTGTTGCCGATGGACGAAATCTCCTTGACCATGAGCGCCTGCGCGCCCTGGCCGATGGCCATGACCGCGATGACCGCCGCGATGCCCACGATGATGCCCAGGCACGTCAAAAGCGAACGCGTCTTGTTGCGCAAAATGGCGCGCACGGCGACCTTGAATATCATCCCGATATTCACGCGAGCGCCTCCTTCACGAACTGCGCGACCTGGTCCACGTTCTTGCGTCCGCCCTTCCCCGCGTCGTCGCGCATCACGCGCCCGTCGCGCATGACGATGTGGCGCTTGGCGTAGGCGGCGATATCGTCCTCGTGCGTGACCATGACGATAGTGATCCCCTCGTTCGAAAGTTCCGTGAAAAGATGCATAATCTCTATCGAACTCTTCGTGTCGAGATTGCCCGTGGGTTCGTCCGCGAACAGAACCGGCGGATTGTTCATCAAGGCGCGCGCGATGGCCACGCGCTGCTGCTGGCCGCCGGAAAGTTGCGCCGGCGTGTGCGTGCCGCGGCCGCCCAGCCCCACGCGCGCCAGAAGTTCCAGCGCCCGCGCCCGCCGCGCCGCGTGAGACAGCCGCCCCAGATAGAAATCGGGCAATTCCACGTTTTCTATCGCGCTCGTCCGCGGCAGCAGGTTGAAGTTCTGGAAAACGAACCCCAGTTTGCGGTTGCGGATGTGCGCGAGCTCCGTGCGGGAACGCGCCGCCACCTCGATTCCGTCCAGGCGGTACGACCCCTTCGTGGGCGTATCAAGGCACCCCAGGATGTTGAGCAAGGTGGACTTCCCCGAACCCGACGCGCCCATGATCGCCACGAACTCGCCCGTGTCGATGCGCAGCGACACCCCGTCCAGCGCGTGCACGGGCTCCTCCCCGAGCGCGTAGATCTTGTACATGTCGCGAATGTCTATGAGCGCGGCCATGGCTTCAGTTCTTCGGTGCGGGCGCCGTCCCTTTGTTCTTGTTGCGCCTAGGCATTTTCGGCATGAATGGATTGTCCGCCTCTTTCAGTTCGGCGGAACCGACCGTCTGGTAGCCGATGACCGCCTCGCGGCCCTCGAGTTTCTGCCCGTCCTTGGCCGTGACCGCCGTGAAGGACGTGTCCGCGACGCCCTGCGTCACCGCGACGGGCTCGAGCCCGCCGTCTTCCGCGACGAACCAGAGCTTGGGCCCGGCGGGTATGGCGTCCGGCGCGAACTTCGCCAGATCCTCGTCTTTCGGGCGGAACCTGAACGCGGCGCTCGTCACGGCCACCGTGTCCTCGTCCCGCCCCGTTTCGATGGAAAGCGTGGCCGTCATCCCCGGAAAGAGCATCTCGTTTGGATTGGCCGCCTCGACGATGACCGGAAACGTCACGACGTTGTTCTCCGTCGTGGCCGCGCGGCGGATCTGGCGCACTTTCCCCTTGAACCGCCGCCGGTACGCGTCCGCCGTGAAGGTGACCGGCTGACCGACCTTGATTTGCCCGATGTCCGCTTCCGGGACCGTCGCCTCGATCCAGATCGTCCTGAGGTCTTCCGCGATCGTCAATACCGGCACGGCGTTGTAGGACGAAACGACCGTCTCGCCCTCGTCCACTTTGCGGTCGATGACAATCCCGTCCACGGGCGAAACGATCGTGCAGTAGTCGAGATTCGCCTTCGCCTGGCTGACGTCCGCTTCGCACTGCTTGACTCCCGCCTGTGCGCTCGCCAGGTTGGCGCGCGCCGTGTCCCGCGCCTCGAGCGCCGCGTCAAGATCCGCCTGGGGCGACATGCCGTGCGCCACGAGCTTCTCCTTGCGCGCATAGGTCTTCTCCGCGTACGCGAGTTCCGCCTTGCACCGCGCGACGGACGCCTTGTTCATCTCCAGCTTGGCGACGGAAGCCTTGTACGTCGCTTCGTAGACTTGCGGGTCGATGAGCGCGACGACCTGCCCGTTGGTGACTTCCGAATTGTAGTCCACAAAGAGCTTGACGAGCTTGCCGTTGACCTGCGCGCCGACCGGGATGCCCGACGCCGAATTGCGCGGCGTGACGGTCCCCGTCGCCTCGACCGTGCAGACGATGTCCGTCCGCGCGAGGGGCGCCAGGCGGTAGCGCGCGCCCTTTTCGGTTTTCTCCTCCAGTTTGGAACACCCCGCCGCCAATATCAGGCAGACGAGCGCCCCCGCACGCATGAATTTCATTTTGTGTCCTCCTCGTAGACGAAGCCCATCGCGAACCGGGGCTCGAGCCCCGCCAGCGCGAAAAGCTTGGATTCCGCGATCTGTCCGCGGTAGAACGCCGTGACGCGATTGCCGAGAGCGGTCGTGTAGTCGTTCACGGCCGTGTTGAAATCGACCGTGTCGAGTTCGCCCACGCGGAACTGCTCGTGCGCCATGTCCAGGTTCTCGCGCGCCTGGAGGACGGACGCCTTGGCCGTCTCGAACGAATTGCGGGCGTTGTCGCGCTCGGAAACCGCCAGCGCGATCTCGAGCGAAAGGTCCTGTTCGGCGACGTCCAGCTCCGTATCGCACTGCTGAAGCGCGACCGTCGCGCGTTCCAGCGCCGTCGTCTTGCGGAATCCCGAAAACAGGCTCTGCACGGCCTCCACACCCCACGACCAGTACCAGAGCGGATCCGTCCAGTTGAGCGAGGCGCGCAGCGAAAGTTCCGGATAGAGGTCCGCCCGCGCCGCGTCCACCGCCGCGCTCGCCGCCCGCAGATAGGCCCGCTTGACCTGCATGCTCGGCGCGTTCGTGTAGGCGACGGCAAACACCTGGGTGGCCGTCACGGTCGTGGGCTCGAACGCGCGCCGCATCTCGCGCAGGGGATTCCGCAGCCGCCAGACGACCTTGTCCCGCTCGCCGTGCGAAACGACGATCCCCAGGACGCGCAGCATCTCCGATCCGGCGTTGCTCACATCATTCGAGGCGTTGACGCGCTTCTCGCAGGCGTCGGTGTAGTTGTAGGTGGCGCGCATGACGTCGTATTTCAACCCTTCGCCCGCCGCGAGCTTCTCTTTAGCCTGCTGCAGATGCGAGGCGAATTCGATCTCGTTGGTGAGGGCGACTTCGAAAAGCGCATCCTTCTCGAGAAGCGTGAAGAAGCATTCCGTCACCTCCTCGAACACCGTGAATCCCTCGTCCAGAAGCGCCAGTTCGGCCGCCACGACCTTCTCGCCCTGCTCCCGCGCCTGCGCCGCGTGCCGTCCGAAATCGTACAGCAGAAGTTCGAGCGAAAGCGCACCGGCGGCGCTCCCTTCCGTATTCCACGATAGATCCCGCAGCGGGGCGTGTGCGCTCGCGGCGCTGTACCCGGCGGACCCGGCGAGCGAAAGACCCGTCCAGGGCGTGGCGCTCACGAGTGGCGCGGAAGCGTCGATTTCCTTGAGCGCCAGACGCGCGTCTTCGACGGCCAGCCGGCACGCGCGCATGGAAGGCCGGTTCGTCAAGGCGAACGCGACCAGGTCGGGAAGCTGCTTCTCGTGCAGATCGAACGTCGGGCAGGCGCAATCCGCCCCCTCCGCCTGCGCCCGCGGCGCCACCGCCTGCTGCGCCTGCCGCGCCTCCTGCAACGCCCGGCACCCCGCGCTCCCCAAAAGAAGCGCCAGAAGAAGCCCGGAGAAAACTCGCGCCGCCTTCCGCATGTCTCACCCCGCTATCTCGGCCCGGATGGCGCGCGCCGCCGCGGCCGGATCCGCCGCCTGCACGATCGGCCGCCCGATCACCAAATGCGTCGCCCCGTCCCGGACCGCGTCCGCCGGCGTCGCCACGCGCTTCTGGTCGCCGACGGCCGCTCCCGCCGGGCGAACCCCCGGCGTCACGAAAAGCGTCCCCGCCGGCAGCGCCGCCGAAAGCGCCCCGACTTCCATCGGACTCGACACCAGCCCCGCCGCGCCGTTCGCCACCGCGAGCCGCGCCAATGCCGCGACCTGTTCCGCCGGCGTGCGCCCGACGACGCCGATATCGGACAGGTCCGCGCCGTCCAGGGATGTCAAAACCGTCACCGCCAGAATCTTCGGCCCGCCCGCCCCGAAGGACGCCGCCGCATCCGCCGCGGCGCGGATCATCGCCCGTCCGCCGGCCGCGTGTATCGTCGTCAAATCCACGCCTAAACGCCCCGCGCTCAGGACGGCGTGCTCCACCGTGCGCGGTATGTCGTGGAACTTCAAATCGAGGAAAATCCGTTTGCCCAGGTCTTTCACCGCCTTGACGACATCCGGACCCTCCGCCGTGAAAAGCTCGAGTCCGATCTTGTAGAAATCTATCGCCGGTCCGATCTCCTTCACCTTGGCCACCGCCTCTTCGCGGGTGCGCACATCCAGCGCGACTATGATCTCCGCCATATCAAACATCCTCCTTCTTTCCCTTTTGCCCCCAGACGGCGCGGCAGTAGACCCCGCTGGGACACGCCAACGCACGTCCTTCCAGCAGCATCTCGCCCGACTCCAGCGCCGCTGACGGAAACAGCTGGCCCAGGATATTCTCCGCCACATGCGGCGAAAGCCCGGGCGTATGCGACGAAAACAGCACGAAAAGCGGCGCTGCGGAAAGCAAATCGCGCACAAGCCCCAGCGTCTCCTTCAGGTCGCGCTCGATCTTGTACATCTCGCCCCCCGCCCCGCGTCCGAACGTCGGCGGATCAAGCACGATCGCGTCGTACGCACGCCCGCGGCGAATCTCCCGGCGCATGAACTTGTGCGCGTCGTCCGTTATCCAGCGGATGGGGTGGTCGGCGAGTCCATTCTGGACCGCATTGGCGCGCGCCCAGTCCACCATGCCGCGCGAGGCGTCCAGATGGCAGACTTCCGCGCCCCCCGACGCCGCGGCGAGCGTCGACCCGCCCGAATACGCGAACAAGTTGAGGACTTTCGGCCTCCGCCCCGCGGCGACCGCGCCCCCGACCGTGTCGTGAATCCACCGCCACTGGGCACGCTGCTCGGGAAAAATCCCCAAGTGGCCGAAATCCGTCCCGCCCAGCTTGAAGCGTATGCCCGCCGTCTGTATCGTCCATTCCTTGGGCAGATTGGACCTTCCATGCCAATTGTTGCCCTCTATTCGGTCGAACGACGCCGTGGCCCGCCCCCACTCGGCCGCGGACCGTTCCGGACGCCACAGCGCCTGCGAGCAGGGCCGTACGAGTGTGACGGACCCGAAGCGCTCGAACTTGCGTCCGTCGCCCGAATCGATAAGCTCATAATCATCCGTCATTTATGAGCATATTATATCATATTTGCGGCTTGCCGTGTGCCCTTTTCTGACCTTTCGCAAAGCGGCGGGAATCGGGAATGCGCAATATACTGCATTATCCTATGAGAACAAAAGTCAATAGGCTAAATCGCTTGGACGATTTCCGCTTTCCGGTTCCGATAGCTTGGT
>ERZ808252.1195-NODE-1195-length-20233-cov-3.726683_pt1 | contig 20233 bp, 27 predicted proteins | sample MGYA00521242_ERZ808252 | MGnify/ENA primary metagenome ERZ808252 (study PRJEB31516, sample SAMN03275581) | gut metagenome | biome: mammalia-associated habitat; material: feces | host: Papio cynocephalus | place: Kenya | collected 2012-08-07 ...
CCTCCTCCCCGGCATAGGCGTATTTCAGTTTGACAGGCTCGCCGCTGTCCATCGCCTCAAGAAGTTCGTCATAGGTGGCGCCCTTCTCATCCTTGCAGACAAGACAGTCGGTCGAGATCGACACAGAACGTTTGGAAACGGACTTCTCATCCCAAAGTCCGTCCGTCGACGTGTCCTCTCCGGCGCTTGCCTTAAGGTCCTCATCCGTCTGCTCAGCATCGTTGTAATCAGGCAGGACCTTCAATGAACGGGACTTGGTCTCCGCCTGGTCCTGAATCTCGCAGGAGGTGCAGTGTCCGAGGGCCTTGGTCCCAAGGAACACTATCATCTTGCTTCCATGTACATATCCTTTTTCCATCGCTATAGTATTTTTGTGAATAAACCTTTTATGATTGTCCCAAGGCTGAAACGCTTCCACAGCCATTGGACTGCCACACCACTGGCCGTCCCTGCCACGATTCCGGCCAGAAACCATTTTCCGGTTCTCTTCGGAGGATCCTCTTTCCGGTTCTCAAGGACTGACTTGTTGGCGTTTGATTCCGCTTCGAATGCCATTTGAGATAGCCTTGAATGAAGGTTGTCAATGACGGCATTAAGAGAGTCTATGGTGCTTCTCTGCCTGTATGTCTGTAATTCGTATACCGCGCATTGTCGGGCGACACTGTCGCATCTGCCGGTCAGCACTATGTTATCCCCTTGACGCCGGGCTTCGACCGAGGCGCGCCCGGATGTCGTGCCGTATTTCGCGCCTTCCGGAAGGTCAAGGAGGCTCCGCATCGGTATCGTCTCCTGCGCCTGGATCATCGGTATCTGTTCGGCGAATGTCGCCTTCAGTTCCGTCATCTCCTGCTGAAGGTTCTGAAACCTGTACTGGACACTGTCCGTTACGGCCTTTGCGACCTGTTCCGTCTGTGTCTGAAGGGCCTCCTGAAGCCGGGAGTCCTCCTGTCTGCAACTTGTCGCCTTTTTTGACGTGCCGCACGCCGCGGACAGAAGGGCGCACGCCACGAGCAGGGCTGTAAGCCCCCTGATGTGATTTCTCATTCTCTTGTCTGTTTAATTGTTGTGTCAGCTGGCTCACCTTTTCCGTAAGGTGGTCAATCTTCAATTCGAGTGTTTTCTGATTCGCAAGCAGCTTGGCATTGTCAGCCTTCAGCTGGACGTTCTCGTCCAGAACCTCGGTGTATTTCTTTGTAAGGAGGTCAATGGATTCCTGCAGCTTGGACATGACATCGACTTTCCGCTCCTTCCTGGTGACGAGCCAGGTCACGACAGACCCGATCGCGCCACCCGGGAGCAGAAACATGAGCAAATCCTTCAGTATCTCGAAATCCATATCAAAAGGTTATCAATCGCTTTCTACGGTTGCCTACTGGCCGTCCACACCATCAGGGTTATTCCCTTCCTCTATGGCGTTGGCTGGTCAGCCGCCTTCTTGAAGACAGGCGTCTCCCTGCTGTCAAGGACAACGAACTCCTCTCCGAATGCGATGTTGGTGTCAGCCTTCATGAGCATCTTGAAGAAATAGAGTTCAGACATGTTGGAGACCTTGTCGATCTGGATGACTGACTCATCGTCCTGGAGGTTGACGGCCGCGAAGAGGTTGGATGTCATCGCGTCCGGGGAGCAGAGGGTCGCCACGATAAGGCCGTCAGGCCAAGCCGCCAACGTCTCTATCCTGATGTCCTTGTACGCCTTGCGGTTGATCTTGGTCTCATCCGCATTCTTCCCCTCACGGGCGGTGAGCTCATCGTCATAAGTGTCGAAGTCGTTCACGCTCATAATGATTCTGAGGGACGGGTTGTTGCGGATGGCCACCGGGATGGCTTTGCGGACAGCCTTAAGGCGGTCGGTCATCTTGGCGGCGTCGCTGGCGACAATGACGCAGTCGCCGTCCTTGGCTGCCTGGGTAAGGATACCGTCAAAGAGTTTGTCATCGCCCTCGCCATATTCGCCATTCACATAATGGTCGCCCAGCTCGAACTGGACCTGCTTTGACAGGGCATCCAGAAGCACGTTCTGAGCCTCCGCAGGAAGCTCGGAGAACACAAGGTTTCCCTTAGGCTGCCACTTGCGCCATATGCTCTCGAAAGCGCGTGGGTTGAAGGTCGTGAAAGCCATGAAGTCACGCGGCTCAAGGACTTTCTCGCTGTAATCGAAATTGCCTTTCGCGTCTTCAACCTTCGGGTCCTCCTTATGCTTCCGGAGCATCTTGCCTGTATGAATACGCGGGATGGAGACTTTCTTCTCGACACCCGGGATGACGTGGATCAACCCCTTGCCGACAATCTCATTGCCGGTCGCCGCCACGGTAAGGATCCTCTCCAGTACCTCACCATTGTAGTTTGTGTTTTTTACTACGATTGCCATAACTTGAAAATTTTAGTTTTTTCCGTTGTACTTGTTTCGGATTTCCTCCTGGCGCTTCGCCCAGCTGCCGCTCTCGACGACAGTGCCGTCTTCAAGGATATCCTTCACCAGCCTCTTTTTCTTCTGCGACTGAAGGATGGCACGTGCGGAATCAGCCTCTGATGAATGAAGCAGCTTCACATACTTCTCCCTCTGGGTCTCATCGATGCGGCCGTCCTTGACGGCGGCATCAACCTCGGCATTGATGGCAGCGTCCAGTGCCGCTTTCTCCCTGCTCTCGAAACCGGCCACTCTCGCCCTCAAAGCGTCATTCTCCGTCTTGAGGGAATCATGGGCCTCGGCCTTCCTGGCGATCTCTTCCAGTCTGGCCATGATGGCAGCCTCGTCAGCGCAATCGCTGAACGGCTGCAACTTCTTGATCTTGTCAAACATTTTGCTTTTGGGTTTATGTTGATTATTAAAGGTTCCCACATAGAGGTCCGTGAACTTGCCGCACCTTTGCTCCAATGGCAATCCGGCAATGTCCTCAGCGTTTATCGCCAGATCATCATACACCTCATCGGCAAAGCCGAGACGGACGGCGTCATCGGCCGAAAGCCAATGGTCCTTGCCGTCCATATACGATGAGCGGATCTCATCGACGGACATCCCTGTCCTCTTGGAATAGATGTCACAGATGGTGTCCTCTATCTGTATCAGTTGCTCCTGGTAGGTCTTGATCTCATCCGCATTGCCGCATACCCCGCCGGTGGGCTTATGGATGAGGATCCTTGCGTACCTGCTCATCTTGACCTTCCTTCCGCAGGCGGCGATGATTGACGCCGTCGAGGCGGCCAGACAGTCAATATAGATGGTGATCTCCGCCTTTGAGTCCTTCAAGGCGTTGAAGATCGCTATGCCTGTGCCGACCTGGCCTCCGATGGAGTTGATGCGTATGTCTATCCTCTGATAGGTATTCTCAGCCTCTATGATCTGCGCGATGACATCCTCCGCACGGACTTCGGCATAATCGCCTATTTCGCCATACAGGAGTATGGTGCATCCCTCCGTGTCCGGATTCGCTATTATGTCAAATACATTCTTCATCCTTTCGAGTGCTATTTCACGCAAAATTGGATGCTTATTTCGACCCTTGAAAATTTCGGATTTATCATACCGCCAGAAAGTTGCATCATACCATTTTCATCGGGCATCATAAAACCGGAATTTGCGCCACTTCCTTTAATAGGTCAATTTTGTGTGCGATAAACGACATGGATATGGCCAACAGCAAGTCAGACAACACTCGCCAATGGGCGAAGTCAATGTACATATACGAGAACAGGACACAGCAGGAGATTGCGGATGCGGCCGGTGTGTCCCGCCAGACGATTATCCGGTGGGCAAAAGCCGACAAATGGGACGAGCTGAAAGTCTCGATGACGATGACACGCGAGGAACAGATCAAGAGCCTCCAGCGCCAGCTTTCGGAAATCAACAAGACAATCAGCGAGAGGAAGGCCGAGGACGGCCCCCGCTATGCCAACGCCAGGGAGGCTGACATCATATGCAAGCTCACCGACGCCATCAACAAGCTTGAGAACGACATCGGCATACACGACTGCGTCAGTGTGGCGAACAGGTTCATAACGTGGCTCCGTCCTGTGGATGCCGACCTGACCAAGACCTTCGCCGGGGTCTTTGACAAATTCATAAAATCACTTCTCTGATCATGAGGCAGATTGACAAGGACGCGCTCAAATTCTGGGAGGCACTCAAGCGGTCGGTGTACGAGGAGACACCGATTGACGAATCGATGTCCGAGGCTGAGATCGAGAAGCACCGCCTGTATCTGGAAGCACATCCTGCAGAATGGATGAGGTTCTTCTTCCCGAACTACGCCAAAGCGCCGTTCGCGAAGTTCCACATACGGGCGATCAACCGGATCATAAACAATCCCGAATGGTTCGAGGTACTCTCCTGGTCACGCGAGCTCGCCAAGAGCACCGTCATAATGATGACGATAATGTATCTTGTGCTTACAGGTCAACGGAAGATGATCCTGCTCAGTTCGGCCACGGAGGACGCGGCCAAGCGGCTGCTCGCACCATACCGCGCGAACTTCGAGTCCAACAGACGCATAACCCAATACTATGGAGAACAGCGGACGCTCGGGGACTGGGAGGAAAAATGCTTCAAGACGAAAGGCGGGGCGATGTTCCTCGGCATAGGTGCCGGCAACGCCCCGCGAGGACTCCGAAACGAAAGCATACGTCCGGATGTCCTGTATCAGGATGACTTCGACACCGATGAGGTGTGCCGTAACATAGATGTCCTTGACAAGAACTGGGACTGGTGGGAGAAGGCCGTATATCCGACACGCTCGATTTCCACCCCGACACTCGTGATATGGGCGGGGAACATAATCGCGGAGGACTGCTGCATCGTCCGGGCCGGCAAGAAAGCCAACAACTGGGACATCGTGAACATACGCGATGAGAACGGAAAGAGCACATGGCCGGAAAAGAACACGGAGGAGATGATTGACACCGTCCTCTCCAAGATAAGCACCAAGGCCCAGCAGGGAGAGTATTTCAACAACCCTCTTACGGAGGGCAAGATCTTCCCGAATACAAAGTGGGGAAAGGTTCCTGCGTTGAGCCGGTTCCCGTTCCTGGTCATATATGCCGACCCGACCACAAGCGAGGCCAAAGGAACCGCCAAGAACAAGAAAGGCTCACAGAAGGCGATGTTCCTGCTCGGCAAGCTCGACTCCACCCTCTATGTCATCAAAGGCTACCTAGGCAAGATGACGACGGCAGAGTTCGTCAGCCACTACTTCACGCTCCTGACATTGGCAAGGATGAAGTCCGGCAAGGCCGTCTATCTCTATCAGGAGAACAACTCCCTGCAGGATCCTGTGTTCCAGCAGGTGTTCAAGCCGGCCATCGCACAGGAAAGCCGAAGGACGGGGATAAACCTCTCCGTGACTCCGGACGCGAGAAACAAGGGTGACAAGGCCACGAGAATCGAGGCGCACCTTGAACCTCTCAACCGGGAGGGATTTCTTGTGCTCAACATCGCAGAAAAGGACGACCCGAACATGAAACTGCTCGATGACGAGTTCAAATACTTCACGATGGCCCTGAACTTCCATGCCGACGGCATCGACTGCGTGGAGGGTGGCAACTGGATAATAGACCAGAAGACGGCCGAGCTGCAGCCGTCCTCATACATCTCATACAAGGCTCTTGCGCACAGGAGCAAAAACAGACAATGACATGAACAGCACCAATTTCATAACAAAAGAAGACTACCCGTCATCGATACGCACGGAGTTCATCGAGCGTGTTACAAGAGAGGACGAGAACATCCTTGAGATTGTGGAGAACCAGGCGATAGCCGAAATGAAAGGCTACCTGTCGAACCGGTACGACTGCGACAAGGCATTCAGCGCGACCGGCGATGAGCGCCACAACCTCCTGCTGATGTTCGCCAAGGACATAGCCATCTATCACCTGTGCTCAATCCGGGAGGGGCTGATGACACAGACTCGCATAGACAGGTATGAAAGGGCCGTGGAATGGCTGAAAGGGGTCAAGTCCGGGGACATCACCATCGAGGGGCTTGACAGGATTCCGGAAGACGGCGGCGCATCCTCATCAGAGTTTCAGATGAGAAGCGACAGGAAAAGAATAAATCATTTCTGATATGGCAAAGAATAAGAAAAGACGCATAACAGCCGGCGGGCATGTCGGCAATGTTCAGGCACCTACCATTATCCTTCAGCAGACAAGACGCGGAGGTCTTGACGTGGGTGTCTATATGAGCGCGATACGCTCAGCTGAAGTCATTGACTATCCTCGCAAGGAGAAGCTCTGCGACCTGTACGAGGACGTGAAGCTTGACAGCCACCTGTTCTCCGTCTTGAGGAAGCAGAAGGCAGCCGTGCTCTCGACACCTATCCAGTTCATGAGGGACGGCAAGCTGGATGAGGCAATGCAGCAGCACATCAAGTCCCCTTGGTTCCTTCAGTTCCTCGGAGACCTGTACGACCACGAATGGGAAGGTGTCGGAGGCACACTCTTCCAGTTCTACAGGGATGAGCGCGGATGGATCAACTACACCCTAATCCCGCGCAAGAACTTCGATGCCATCAACCGTGTGATCCTCCATCATCAGGGGGACATCACCGGTGAGAGCTGGGACGATTTCGATGACCTCCTTTACATAGGCAAGCCGCGCCAGATAGGCAACCTCGCGGTCGCCGCGTTCTGGGTGATCCTGAAAAGGAACAATGTCGGGGACTGGGCGGATTTCGCTGAGATATTCGGACGGCCGATACGGGAAGGCACATACAACGCCTGGGACGAGGAGGCGCGCAAGAAGCTCGTGAACGACCTTGCGGAGATGGGCGGGGCCGGTGTCCTCGTGCACCCGGACAACACCCATCTGAACCTGGTCCAGGCGCAGAACGTCTCCGGTGGGGGCGACCTTTATGAGAAGCTCGGCACCTTCTGCAACAACGAGATCAGCAAGGCTGTCACTGGCAACACCCTCACGACCGAGGCCGGGGACAAAGGCACGCAGGCCCTCGGAACCGTCCAGAAAGAGGGTGAGGAGGACATCAACTTCTTCATCAAGCAGAGCATCCTGAATATTCTCAACTATGAGATGACGGACACCTTCGCGCGCCTCGGAATCAACACCGAGGGCGGTGAGTTCTTCTTCGTCCCCCCGAAGAGCAAGAACAGCCAGGAGAAGGTCAATGTCCTCAAGACACTGAAGAACGACATGATGCTTCCCATCGATGACGACTACCTCTATGAGGAATTCGGAATCCCTAAGCCAAAGGATTACGAAGCCATGAAGGAGGAACTGAAAAGCACCCGTTCGGTTCCCGTTGCATTATCCCCAAAAGATGACGGGAATGACGGGGAGCAATCCGACAACAACCCTAAGCCAACAGACGGAGACGATGACGGAAGCAACCAGCCGGAGCCAAGGCAAGACCCTAAAAAGGATCAGGACGGCAAAGGCAAGAAGAAAGGCAACGCCTTCAACCGGATGGTCAGTTTTTTCGTCAAGGCCCTGCAGGGCAGCGGGGCGGATTTAGACTGGTAGTCGATGCCCTGTATCTGGACGCGATGGATGACCACAAGACATCCGTCCCGTTCACATTCGATTCCAGCATAATTGAGAGGGCTTTGAAGAACATCCAGAGCCGTCGGCTGAACACCAGGACACAGATTGACAAAGGGCTCTTCTCCGAGGTGAACCGCATCCTGGCCAACGGAATTGACATCGCGTATGATGACAAATCCGGGAACGATATCGGGTTCAAGAAAGAGATGTTGACTAACACCGAGGTCTTCGCCGCCTTCAAGGCACACCGCATGGGGCGCGACATGGCATCGAAACTTCTCGATGAGAATGGGAACATAAAGCCTTTCCGGCAATTCAAGCTGGACACCGAGGGGATTGTGAGCCATCACGTCAATGCTTGGCTCAGGACTGAATATGACACTGCCATAAAGCGCGCCCACAGGGCTGCGGAGATGAGGCAGTTCATAGATGAGGCTGACGTGTTCCCGAACATCGAATGGCTGCCGAGCACGGCCGTCAATCCGCGCGAGGCGCACAAGCCGTTCTACCACCACATCTGGCCTATAGGCGACCCTTTCTGGGATGAGCACAAGCCGGGGGACGAATGGGGATGCCAATGCGGCTGGCAGTCCACGGACAGCCCCGTGACCGACAACACCGGACTCGGCGGCGAAGGCATCGCAGACCCGTCCCCAGGACTCGGGGGCAATCCGGCAAAGACCGGGCAGGTGTTCTCGGACGATCACCCTTACTTCCCGTCCGACTGCGAACACTGCGGATTCTACAACGCAAGCGTCAAGAACCGCCTCGCGTCCGTGTTCTACAACCGCAAGAAGGACTGCTACAACTGCCCGTACATCAAGGCGTGCATTGCGCGCCTGACTTCTGACGGATTCAAATTGGAAAAACAATTTGAAAACGGGGGCCTGCTCTATATCCATCCGGACATTGACAAGAAGAAATCAGACTACAAGAAGCTGAAGACATTGGGAACGGAGTTCGCAAGGGTGGGGCACTCGGTCAAATTGACGCCATCCGTCCATTTCAAGTCCCAAGAATATCAAGACATCTACGGGGCATTGATAGGGACTCCTTATGAGAGGAAATGTCCGGATTTGTCAATCGATGGCATGTTCTACGAGTTTGAAGGCTTTGTTCGACCGTGGCACAAGGAAAAGGTCAAGCACATGTTTTCCCATGGATTTAAGCAAGCCCCAAACTTAATAATAGACAACACCCGTGGATGTTCAGACAGATACATCAGAAAAATGATTATGGCAAGGCTGAACATCAACACACGAATCGATGAAGTATGGATATATGAGAAAGGGAGAATACGATTGTTCTACAAAGATGGAAAATTCCATAAAAACAACGGAGGGAACTAGTCCCTCCGCGATACGACGTGCCGTAGCACACGCTAACCGTCACCGGCTGATACAAAGGTAAACATTTAATTTGAAATACAGAAACAAAATGATACTGATTCTTGGTATAATCACCGGCATCATCGTAGGCAACGCTTTACGTCGCGCCTGGATAACCTTCCAGATTCGCGAACTGGAGAGAAGGGTGGGGCTACTACGTTCTAAAGAAATCAACTGCCAGCCCGGCAAATGGGGCAAGCGGTTCAAGTATCTTCATAATTTTCTCATACAGACTCGGCTGCATCTCCGAGCGCAACTTTTTAACCTCAAGCAAACTCTGTTGAAGTTTTGTCTGGAACACGACCTCCTCCACTTCAAATCCTCCCCGTTGGGCAAATGTCTCCAGTCTCGAGTTGACCTTGAGACGGACATCTTCGGGACAGAAAACTGCCTGGTATTTCTCCACGAATCCTTTCTCGTGGAGTTCAAGGACTACCTCCTTAGCATCGCCCATCCCGATCCTGTCATCTATGGCCGCAAGGGCGGTGGAAAGGAAAAAGGGATAGCCGGAGGTGTGGACTTTGAGCATGGCATTGACTAATTCATCTTTCTCTTTTGCTGTCATATTTCTTGTTTTTTAACAAAATTACTCATTTCAAATGATATTCAAACGCCTCTCAAATGATGGATAAACTTGAATCAGACATACAGCGGATGAAGAAGGAAATCGAGACCTTGATTGCCAGAAAACTTCCCGTGGCTGCCGGCAAATATGCCAAGCAGCACTTTCAGGACAACTTCCGTCAGGGAGGATTCGTCAATGGAGGTCTGCATCCGTGGCCACAGGCGAAACGCCTCTCTTCAGGAGGGACAGGGGCAGACTCCCAGTACAAGACACTGATGTCCTCCAAGAACCACCTGTTCAGCTCGATAAACTACACTCCGGGTATAGCGAAGGTCACCATATTCAATGATGTGGTCTATGCCGCTGTCCACAATGAGGGTGGAATCGTCCATCCCAAAATAACGCCCAAAATGCGGCGCTTCGCGTGGGCGAAGTATTACAAGCTTAAAGGCGAGGCAAAAGGCGCAAAGAAGCCACGAAAAGGCCAAAAGAACGGGATAATGAAACCAGTTGGCAACCAGCCGGACTCCGGAGAAGCCGAAAAGTGGAAAAGACTGGCTCTGACAAAGAAAGAGACATTGACCATCAACATACCCCGGAGGCAGTTCATGGGGCAGAGCGCCGAGCTTGACGCACGGATATCCGCCTATGTCGAGAAAGAAGTTTTACGCATAATAAATTCATAAAATGGAATCACTTTATTTAAGAATCGCTGAAAGGCTGCACCATGCAGTGCCCGAACTGGAACACATCGATGAGGACACCGGGCAGCTCTATCCCGTGCAATATGACGACAGGTATGAATATCCGATCCTTTTCCCCTGTTGCCTTATCGACGCGTCCACAACGGATTTCAAGGTGGAGAAGTTCCCGGACATGCAGAGAGGGACAGTGACAGTCACAATAAAGGTGGCGTTCCAATGCGATGAAGACTCTCATTATTCATCCATCGAGAACAACAATACCTTTGAGCAGATGAGGCACAGACTCGACATAAACAAGAAGGTTGTCTGCGCCCTCCAGGGATATTGCTTCGGGGAGGATGTCTCGGCGATGCAGAGGATCCAGGCCAGGGCATATCCTCTGGCCGGACGTGTGAAGGTTTACGAGTCCACATTCAACGTGAATATAACCGAGGAGCTATTCCTGGAATAACGACAACTGAACAGCCGTCAGTTTAGGGGCCTTGATTTTGGTGTGGGTGGTCATTTCTGTCTCCGGATGCTCTTTGATGTACGAGCGGAGGATGCACATGATTCTGTCCTCCGAAAGGAAGAACTCCTGCTGCGACAAGATTTTCATGGCATCATCGAACCGCAGCCGTTGCTTCTCGGTCCAATAATACCACCTCTGGGCGATCTTCTCATTCCTCGCCTTGATGAGTTCCTTGTTTCGTCCCCTTGGCATACAGATGATTCAATATACAAAATTACGGATTTTCAAAGGGTTCACGCATCCATCTTAACACGGTTTATATTAACGGGGCATCGTTTGCTCCGTTTTTTCTCTTAAATCTCCGGACATTCTCACGCAGTGGCAAAAAAGATTTCGGAAGAGACACGCTTGCGTTTCGCACAAAATTTGTAACTTTGGAACATTAATAATGTTAAGACTGCTTGTTTATGACGGACATTTGGCCTTGGATAGTGGAGAAGTGGCCTGTTCTTGGGATCATCATCGCAGCGATAATCATCACATGGATTCTTGCAGCGAAGTTTGTCTTGCCTTGGAAACAAAAAATCGAGAGGGCGGGGAAAGCCGCAGACGGGATTGATGGCCTTGGAGCCAAGATTGACAAGTTGTCAGAGCGCATCAGCGTCCTCCCTTGTTCCGCACATGATGAAAGCATCTCCAAACATAAGGACACGTTGTCGGAAATCGGGCATAAACTTGACAGGCTGTCCGAAGGCGTCAGCGGTCTTCCTTGTTCCGCACATACTGAAAGCATTTCCCAACACAAAGACATGCTGCTTGGAATCGGGCACAAACTGGACGGGCTGTCCGAAAGTATCAGCGCCCTTCCTTGTTCCGACCATACCGCAAGCATCTCCAAGAACAAAGAAACATTGTCAGAAATCGAGCGCAAGCTTGAGCGTCTTGATTCAATGGGGGACCAGTTGTCGGCCGTGTCCAGATGGATCATGAAACTTGACCCCAAGTCCATAGACTCCCTTGCGCCAAAATTCAGCCCACGCAGAATGACAAAAGCCGGGTTGTCCCTGTTTGAGATGAGCGGGGCAAGGAAAGCGCTTGATGACGGGGCGGATGTTTTTCTGGAACAACTGCATGAACGTAATCCGCAGACACCCCTCGATGTGGAGGACGAAGCGTACAATGTCATCATGCAGAACCTTTCCAGCCCGGTTTTCAATGAAGTGAAGAACTTCATCTATTATCAGCCGGAGAAGATAACATTGAAAAATGATGCCGGAGAGGACATCGAGGTCAGCATCTCGCTCCTTGTTCTGATACGTCTCATGAGCATTGATCTGAGGGACAGATACCTGTCAGCTCATCCAGAGATTGAGGAAAAGAATGAAGACCGCCATAAATGACGGCCTTCTTTTTTTGATCTTGGGTCGGCAAATCCATTATCAAGACAAGCCTTGAAGGCTATCGGAAGTGCGTCGCCAAAATCGTAATCATATCACAAAGATGACTCGTTTTCAAAATCTTCACAAGCCTTCTCATAACACTCGGCCCTTTCCATTGTCAGCGCGCAGAAATCGCTCTCCGATCCGTTTCTGAAGAACACGCACTCTCCGCATTCACTCTCCTTAGTCAAGGCGGCATCAGCCCCATTATCATAATTCCGCATAATCCACGACACAATTTACCCCGATTCCAAGCATCTGATAGTTGCCCATACTGATGCACACCTCTCCATTCGGCCAATAAGACTTGTCTATGGTCACTCTCTTCCATCTTGGGTTTTCGGCAAGCAGTTTTTCTTGGCGTTTCTGGAGGAATGACACCATTTTGTCCACCTCCTTATCAGTAAGGACAGCATGCTCAAAAGCAGCCGCATAGCGGGCCAATTGCCTCTCCATCGAAAGCAGTCCGCTGAAAGTGTCCTGCATTGTCATAAAATACTTTCCCATTCTCAACCCTCCCTTTCTTCCGCCTTGACGTAAACATCAAAAAAGATACAGAACGCGCTCCACCCCTTTATCGCTTGCTTGGCTATACCAATCGTATCCTTTGCCTTTTCAGGGCCAAATGCGACACGCATCTTCTTAAGGCCGCCCATCAGCAATTTATATTTCTCTTCCGTTGTCATATTCTTTCATCATTATACAGACAAGGGGAAGAATCAATCGTCCGCCCCTTATCCGTTCCAATTACAAATCCACTATATAAAACATCTTGTCAAGGACGGACTGAACCACACTCCTTAGCTCTGGTCGCCGCTTGAAAAGCTCTATGAAGCAATTCTCCATCCGGTGCGCGGAGCCGTCCAAGGCAATGAAACCCCCTTCATCACCTGCAATCAAGGTCGAGGTGTGCACCTTCCTCTCCGGCTTCGTCTGCGCCTCGTTGATCTCCATCTCCCGGATGAGGGAACCGGCAAGGGTCGCGATGTTCTTCTCAGCGGTCTGCCTGAAAAGGTCATCCACATTAATCCGCTCCATAATTCAGTCCTCCCTTGTCATCGCCGCCAAGGACAGCGGAATCACATGGATCTTGCCGTCCTTGTCCTTTCGGGACACTGAGATGAAGTCGCAGGATTCCACAGGGGAATAGGCATTCCGGATGATGGCCACACCCTCGGAGAAAAGAGGATCATTCCATTCGGCGGCATACTTCTCCAGCTGGAGCATCGAGCTTGCCTTAAGATTCCCCTTGCGGTCTTTTGAGAGCAGCTGCATCACAGCGGTGAACAATTTCGATGAATCCTCATCCTTTGCCAATGTGGAAAGGAACTCCTTCACCTTGGTGATTCCGACTTCCACGGTGTCATCCCAGCCGTCGTTAGTCCTCCTGCCAAGAGTCACTGTGATTCCGTCAGCGGTGAACGAGTTGCTGTGGCGGTCCACCTTGGCATTGAAGAGCCTCTCCTTGAGTTCGATGAGAGACGCCACATCAGAAAACACCTCATCCTTCCTCTGCCTCATCAATGAACTCAACGCCACCATCTTCTCCATCGTCCTGTGGCAGAACTCCGCCGTAAGTTCCTTGTAGGAGTTGATGTCATCCTCACGTTTCTGTTTCTCGGCACGTTCCTCGGCCTCAAGCTGAGCCTTCAGTTCGGCTCTCTGCTGCGGTGTCATTTTACTGATATCCATAATACACAATTTTGAATTGATAAAACTTGGGAGGAGGTCGGGGACTCGAACCCCTGTGCATCCGCTGCTCGCAACGTGGATTTTTCGGATGCGAATATGTCCTGGCACCTCCCCATACGCACTTTCTTCAACTTACATAGGAACACCTCCTTATGAATTAATTTCAACTTGGCAACTGGTTCGGATTCCTGCCCACGTACACCGGGAATATTTTCACGGCACGGACGGATTCCTCTTTCTGCGGCCGCGGCTTCCTGATGATTGCCTCCAGTTTGGGAATCAACGATTCCAGTTCCTCAATCGTCAGCATCCCGAAAGGCTTGCCGGCAATCCGGACATTCTGGCAGAACGCATTCACCTTATCGAAGTCGGTGGTATCCACACCTATCTGCTGAATTCTCTTCAAGACAGCCGAGCGCATCTTCTTGCGACGGAATACATAATCGTCACGGCTTTCGGACCGATGTCTGCCGCTCTGAATGCAGCTACACATCTCATCATACTCAGAATCCTTCATATCCCTCAGTGATATTGTTCGTCCTTGCGTGAACTGCGAGATCAGATCATCCTTGTACTGTTCGAGGTCGATACCTTTAGCCTTGCACAAGGCGTAGAACCTTGAATAATTGCGTTTTTTATTTCCCATACGATAACATATTAAACAGGAGCAGACCAATACTTCTTCGCCCCTTCATCCCAGATTGTCATTTCCCCGGTAGCACCGACAAAACGCCCCTTGCTGAACGCCTTGTACCCTTCCACCCAGATCTTGCAGGAGGCATCATACATCGCGCTCGTCGCTGCACGTCCTTCCGGCTGGCGTCCACGTGTTCGGCTGACAAATATCAAAAGCTTATTCTTATGCTTCTCGCAGAAAGCCCTGAAATCCTTATATGTCAGTCCCATGAACTGGAAGGAGTCGAGGACGACAAACTTCGGGGAACGCTGCTGCGAAATCTTCTCATCCAATTCCGGAAGCGACATGTTCGCCAGCTGGAATCTGCTGCCAAGTTCGCCCATGCCATAGCGACGGAGCGTGTTCTGCATCGTCAAGCTCACACCCTCCTCCCGTGAGTTGTAAAGGACTTTGCCGAATGCCGACAGTTCCTTGCACAATGACACCACAGCCGAGGTCTTGCCGTTGCCGGAATTCCCCCAGATGAACCAGACGCCGGTGGTCTCAATCTCACCGACACACTCATCCCATCCTCCACCGAGACGGATCGTGTCGAACTTGATTGTAAGAACCTGCTTTGCTGATAATGTGCGTGCCATTTGAATGCCGTTTGAAAGGGTTTTTAATAGATTTTAGAGCCTTGACGCAGCCGCTATCCTAAGCTGCTTGTGGATTGATTTCTTGACGCGACGTAGGTCGAATTCCATCCGGCTGTTGCGGAGTTCGCCGGACTCCCGTATCACCGATGCGATGGCCTTCTCATCGACAAGACCGTTGTTCCGGCAGATGGCGTTCACCTCATACTCGGTGACTCCGGAGAGAGGGACAAACTTCCGCCCGATCCGTGAATACAACTCCTCGTATCCCTTCTTGTCGAGCTTGAGCCCTTTGCTGATCCTCTTCTGGATGAACGGTGTCGAAAGGAACACGATGCCGCATTTGTCCTCAAGGGCGTTATACAGGCTGATGAAATAGTACATCACAGAGTCTGTGAGCTTGTCCCCCTCATCGAAAACAAGCAGGGGGCTTTTCATCTTGACCAGCTCATCTACAATCCGGTTCAAAGTCGCGCGGACGGTAAGCCCCTCATTCCTGATGCCTATCTTCTTCGCAAGCTCTTCAACGAAGTCAGCCTTGTGCATATCCTCCGAGCATCCGAGGACAAACACATTCCTGTGGGTCTTTGAATACTGGAACGCCGCGGTCGTCTTCCCGATTCCGGCAGGAGCCACAATCCAAGACACGTTCTGATACTGCTGCGCGTCCGCAAGAAGCGTCTCCACATCCTTGAAAGCAGATGTCTGGCAGATCTGCCACCCTTCAGACTTGCCGCTGCCGACAGCTGCCTTGATGCGGAGGAACATTTCATCGCTGATCCTTTCAAACTTGCCGTTCACGACGGCATTGAATGTTCCGGGACTTGCGATGTCCCGCAGGGAATTCGCCGCCTTCGCCTGGCTTGCATATCCAGACGCATAGTCAAGGAGCATCCGCTGGATGCCCTGCTTCTCTTCTAATGTTAGTTTCTGTGCCATAATATTGAATGATTTGCTATGTTCTGCTTATCGCGTCAAGAGGGTTGTAATCCATATTGCTCAACTCCTTGTTGAACGGTCCGATGTCGGTCGTGTCCGGAGCGTCCGGATGGGTCACAACGGCCAGCGCATCCGCGAACGTCTCGAACTCGCTCTCGCTGATTCCCTTCAAGGCAGGTGTGGTCAGGCCATTCTGTTCCGGGGCCATTCCGTGCTCAAGCTCCAGAGCGTGGTTCTCGATTCTGCGCTGAACCCTCATCCTCTTGTTCTCAGTATCGTTCTGCCTTATCAGAGCCATATCCCCGTCTTTCTGCTCCTGGATATTCCTGTGAATCGTCAGGTAAGGATATGCCGAAGCGACATACCTCAGCCCCATCGCTGTCTGCTCAAACAGCATCGCCATATCCATCTTCATCGGGTCAAACTTCACGATGAACTCCTTGCCGGTGTTCACCTTTCTCCACTCGTAGTCCGGTTTGCCGTCAGCGGTCAGCACCTCATAGGTGTACTTGCGCTTCTGGTACTGGATGGATATGCCGTCGGCTGTGAATCTTGACGGGCGGTCTGTCCTTATCCAGAACAGGTTCACCATATCGATCTGTGACACGGCTTCGGTCTCCGGATTTACGCTCTTCTGATAAGCCGACAACCTGCCATTGAGGGCGTTCCATTTCCTGCGTGCCTCCGCATAGGCGGCAAGCAGTTCATCGTATGTGTAAAGCGACTCCTTGTTGGCGTCCACGAACTCCCTGTTTATCTTCCACGCATCCTTGGCGGAGATGTTGCCTCCGGTGAACCTCCAGTCCTGTCCGAGGATCTGGCGCTGAAACTCTCCGAAAAGCCGTTCTATCGTCTTCGACTGCGGGTTGTAAGATGAGGTTGTCCGGGACACGTGCGATGTTATGCTTGCGAAGAAAGCCTTGGCGACCTTTGACGTCTGCGCCCCCTGGTTGTCCGTTACAATCTCGTATGGCTTATGCCCGGAGGTTTCAACCGCCATTCGAAAGGCTTTATACTGGAGATCAAAATTCTCGGTTTTTCCGATGGCATAACCAAGCAGCGTGTCATTGAACGCGTCAGCGACCTCGTACACGAAAGCCGTCTTGACAACCAGCTTTCCTTCCTCGTAGTCCTTGTAGAACAGGTTCAGTTTCGTACCGTCGCCATACCAGAGGGAATCCCTCATCGTCGGCATCAATGTCTTGTTGTGGCGTGAATATATCTGCTTCGAGGCAAGCTCACCATACACCGCGTCATACCACTGAGGCTTGATTTCCGGACGCTCCAGGAACTGGCGAAGCGAGTTCTCCGAACGGAGCGGCTTCCAACCCTTTTCAACCGCTATGGTGTTGTACTTCTCAAGCATCTGTGCCAATGTATACACCGGAGTCTTGCATCTCCGAAGTGCGATTATAAGGCGTTCCCCGGTCTTGGTGATCTTGATGGTGTTTTTGTTCCCGAACTTGCCTGATATCAGACACGCATATCCCGCCTTCGCATATTCACGCATCTTGTCACGCAGACGCGCCTCACTCTTCGGAAGCGTGTGATGATAGGTCTCACGGAGATCCTCCGACGCACGGAAGATGTTCGACCAGATCACAGGCGTGTTGTTGTTGCACGCCCGTCTCATCGCCTTCTGGGTGTTGAACATGTCCTGAAGTGAGTTCAAGACCCTTGCGTTTGTGGTGTATTCCTCCTGCTTAGGCTCCGGGATACGCTCCCCGTTAGGCAGGACGTGGTCATAGAAGAACTGCTGTGCCTTCAGGTCCTGGGGCAGTCCGATCTGCTCTTTCTTCATAAGCTCATCAGGATTGCCGTACTTGGCCACAAAACGGGTCTTAAACCTTTCCGGCAATGACGCGTATTCTATCAGGGCATAGGAACCATAACCCCTGCCGGACCGTAGCACATTAATCCGACCACGCTGCTGCAAATTGCGGTAATTATCCCTAGACATAATGGCATCACAACCATCACATCCGGTCAACTCATCCACCGTCACAGCTATTATGTTTCCGTAATATTCCATTTTACTTATCTGTTCTGCGGAGAGGGGTGGAGTCGAACCACCTAATGTCCTAGGCATTACCCTCGGCCTATCCGTTTAGCCGCCTATCCTCTCCATTCGGGGCACAGCGGTAAGCCCCATTTCTCTAATATCCTTTATGCTATGAACAATTTTACCGCTGTTTAGTTTTTCTGTTCTGCTTCCAGAAGTCCAACAACGCAATAGTGCCAAGACCACCAACATACATCATCGGAAAAGCTATCAGCCATACCGCCCACCAGAACGCAGTCAACACCACGACAACCAATCCACCCACAATCAGAATCAGGCACAGGAAGAATATCAAAGCGTCATTCATTTCTTCGTCGCTTTGGCTATGCTCTCTTCAGACAGTTTCTGGGCGTGGTAGAGCAGGTTTCCCCACGCCTGGAGGCTTATCGGCCCATAAGACTCCAGATCCTTTCCGCCCTGCATAAGACTGACATCCCCTTTATGCCTGTCCATTCGGACCTGCACTCCTCCGGCGAATGTCTGGATTATCTCATCCTCGGTATATTCAGTCCGGCAGTTGGGGACGAAGTTCTGTTCCTCAATGGCACCACCATGGGCCAAGGCATATTGCCGGATCGCTTCTGCAAGGTCACTTTTTGTCAGATAATTAAGCGCCGACCAGACGGTAGGCTTGGACACCGCGAACCTCGAAGCCAGCTCCCTTCGGAGCGAATCTGTCACTTTGATATATACTCTCATAATTGATGTGTTTAATTGTCTTATTGTTCAACGATTAGCCGACCTGCTCGAATATCTCATCCAGTTCAGCCCATTCCTCGGTGCGTGTCACAAGCCTGCCCTTGATATCACCGCAGCACTTCTCAATGAATTCATCCCACGGAGCATTGTCATACAGGAACTCCCCGGTGTAGTGGAAGGCGAAGGAATTCTCCACCAACCGCCCTATCACCATTTTCAAGGCTTCAACATCGCCATACAGTGTGTAAACACGTCTCGTTGCCATATTCTCTTATTTTATTCTTAGTTTTTTGTACCTTTGTCCACGGCTTAACGGTGTTAAGCACTGCAAATATATAGATTATTTTCTACATTCAAAATTATATTTAGATAATTATTTACAGAAATGTCGCAGATTGTCGAAAGAATAGGCCAATTCATAAAGGTAAAAGGTATAAGTATTCGCTCCTTTGAACAAAGTATCGGGGCCTCAAATGGCTCAATTGGCAGAGCAATCGCTAATGGCAGCGATATCAGTTCTTCATGGGTGTCGAAAATTATCGATAAATATCCGGAAATTAATACAAACTGGCTTATAACAGGAATTGGGGAAATGCGGAATTCCTCCAAACCTATATCAATTGACCATCAATTCAATTTAAGAACAGACAGGAATATTGACGCCCAAGATATACCTCTATACGACTTCGATGCAACCGCTGGTTTAGTGGCAATCTTTAACAGCCATAACATTGAACCGGAGGACTATCTGCACATTCCCAATCTTCCTCCAGTTGATGGTGCTATCTATGTGCGAGGAGAGTCGATGTCCCCGCTCTTGAAAAGTGGAGATATTGTGATGTACAAGAAGAAGGAACTCTCTATGGACAGCATCTTCTGGGGTGAGATATATCTACTTTCGTTCATCTATGACGGAGATAGTTATACTGCCGTGAAGTATATCCAGAAATCTAATGAACCAGACAAGATCCGTCTCGTAAGCTTCAATCCATCTTTCGCCCCGAAAGACATCCCGATGAACTGTGTCACAGCTCTGGCGCTGGTCAAAGCCTCACTAACCTTTCACACAATGGAATAAAAAAAGTCAGTGCCTCCCAAAGCACTGACATAAAACTACTAAAGACTACTTATTCACACGGAAGCAAAAAGGACGTCCGTTTTTGCGATAAATCCTCCTGCCATCTTTCGTAGTAATGTACATTCGAAAGATGAGTTCACCTTTTTCATTTTTAGCATTTGAAACTGAATCCACGATCTTCACACCTCCTTTTCCCCTGTGGCCCGTGGGTAAAGCCATTAAAATTTCGCATAAAAGCGAAAAAACGTCCAACATCTGGGATAATGCTGGACGTTATTCCTTCTTTTCGAGGAGGCGAATACCCTTCCAGGAAAGGAGTGTGAGTCTCGTGGACTCGTTTCAAATGCTGACGCAAAGTAACCAATTTTGATTAACAAAAACAAGATTTTGCGCACTTTTTTCGGTAATGCAAGCATCTTACCCTGTCACTATCACCCATTTACACTCAAA
>ERZ808252.1199-NODE-1199-length-20179-cov-4.285033_pt1 | contig 20179 bp, 19 predicted proteins | sample MGYA00521242_ERZ808252 | MGnify/ENA primary metagenome ERZ808252 (study PRJEB31516, sample SAMN03275581) | gut metagenome | biome: mammalia-associated habitat; material: feces | host: Papio cynocephalus | place: Kenya | collected 2012-08-07 ...
TGTTTGACAAGTTCCTCGACTCTGTTTACGCAGCCGAAGGCTGCGGCAGCATCGCCCAGGACGGAAGCCAGCGGCTCCCATCCTGACCGACGCTCTGATTCACGAATTTCTACCGTGCAGGTGTCCAACTTGCACTTGCAATTTGCGTAAAAAATTTATATAGATATCAGCTTAATTCAGCAAAGCTCTATAAATTGAGAGAATAATAAGTTGTCATGCCATTTCTCAGTCACAGATATGCCAGTAATAGCGTAGAATCGGATATATCCGAAACCCATCATGCAACTGTAGTCGCACCATCTCGCGCTTGCTGATTAAAGCCGATACCCATAAAAGCTTATTTATTGTCCCACCATGTCATCTATATCCATCTGGATATAACTTGCACGATTGCTCACAAGGTACTTGAAGCTGGAATTCAGTCTGACTTCATCATGTGAGATAAGCGCATACTCCCACGGCTTTCCACCGTTAGTGGCATTCCATTCAGATACCGCTCTGCAATATACAACAGCAGCAGCCGCTTTTTCTTTTACGGATGAACTGCCCATCTCGCTACTTGCCTTGGTTTCAACCATGTAAATTTTATCTTCGGTCTCAACAATAAAATCAGGCTCATACTTGCTCACGCCGCCCGGACCGTAGTAGATGTTAAACTGCTTCGGAGACGGACGCATCCACTTCAGAACATCCTTATCGTTCTCCAACACGATTGCAAAAATACGCTCCGTGTTGCTGTCGAACTTATAGAGTGTGTGACACGCCTTTGTGAAGCCATTAAAAATCTTCTGCCGTACTTCGCTTACCGGGATGTTGGCGCGTAAATCGTAAATTTCATCCGACCGGAACTTGCCACCGAAACTTGTCTCTATCCGTGAGAACGGTCGCATTTCCGATGCTCTGAAATGTGTTTCGTCACGGAAAAAATGCTGCTTCATCTGCGCATAGATAATTTCCGCGATAGTTTTCTGCCTGTCACGCATAACCTTAACGGCTTCGTCCTCCGTAAGGTACAACAAAAAGTGCTGTTTAGCTTCCTCAACAAGTGAATACAGCAAATCGGCAGTTGCATGGTAATCCACATCGTCCTTAATGATAATGTGTCGGACGATTTCATTCTCCGGCGTATCCACAACATCTCTTGCATGGAAGTCGCTCTCATACTCGAAGGTACGGCCGCCCTCCTGGAGTTCGGTTCCGATCATCGTATCATCGGACGGATGCCAGTTCATGCTTGATGTGACGAGTTGGAATGGATAGAATCCCTGCTTTACTTCCGTAAAAGGCTGAACTACCGCCTGCGGAATAGGTATGACATTATCCGTCAATGCCTGCACACAGGTATCAATCGCTTTCTGTACAACGACTTCAAGGTCTTCACGGCTGAGATTCATCTCCGGGAACTGCCGTATCGTTTCTGCAATAACACTGTTCTGTACGAATTTGCGAGTTTCAGGGTCTTTTGCCGCATCAAAGGTTCGCACCTGACGATTAAGCTCTACGACCGATCGAGAAGCAAAGTTCGCCACGAAACTTGCGACCTGCGCCGCCTGCTCCTGAGTCCGAGGCTGTTCCGTTCCGTAATGAGCAGTTGACTCTCGAACGAACGTCAGCGCCAGCTGCTCCATGTAACTCGTATCCGATGTAAGTTCATCATAGGTCGTCGGCATTTCCACCGTAACTCGCTGCTCATCGGATGAGGTTGTTTCAGCGGGATCTATATAATAAACACGGCGAACAAGAGAGTTCGGATCATTTGCAAGATTAACGATGGCCTCATATTTGTCATGGTTGACAATAGACAGACGATCCACCTCATCAACACCGGTTCTGTCGCCGTAAGGAAGACGCAGTCCTCTGCCGATAGTCTGCTCCGTTAATGTTTCCGATGCTGATGCCCTCAAAGGCACTATCGTGTAGAGATTGGTTACATCCCAGCCTTCCTTCAGCATATTTACATGGATGACAATCTCAATTTTATTATCCGGCTTTTCAAGCGAAAGCAGCTGCTCGATGTTCTCGTCTTTTTCCGCTCCACGCTGTGAAGAATTGATTTCTATAACCTTGTCTTTGTAATAGCCACGGAAAAAGTCATCCGAGGTGATATATTCCCTGATTTTTTTCGAATGGTCGGTGTCCTTCGCCACAACGAGAATAAAAGGCTTCACGACCGGCTTTCCGTAAGTCCGGGCGTAAATCTCAAGGTGGCTCTTTGTCTCTTCATGCAGACGGACACCATCATTCAACTTTTCATGGTCAAGCTGTTCGGGCGTGTATTCCTCCGGTCTGAAATCTTTACGAGTGAAGACCACAGGCACTTTGACATACTTCCCATCGTTTAGTGCATGGGCAAGCGTGTATTCATAGACAACATTTTTGAAGTCTACTTTTCTCGCACCTTTCTGAATCTGCGGAGTAGCTGTCAGCTCCACGCCTAAAATCGGACGCAGCTCATTGATGACATCAAAGCTCTTATCCGCATGGTAGTGATGACTTTCATCCATGAAGATGCACAGGTCATCCAAAGATTGCAAGTACGCAAAATAGGACTCCCCAAGCACCTCATTCAATCGCTTGATGCGGGCAGGACTGCCGGATGAGGCCTTGCTGTCAGAGTTCAGTTTGGCAATATTGAAGATGTTGATAATAACATCGTTTACAGCAAAGGTCCCCTGACGGAAGTCGTTATAATTGTCACCATCGATAATGCGAGGCGGACTCACGAATTTATCCAGCCCACGAAACACATACTTCGGGCTTGACGGATTTCCAAGGTCATCTTTCAATTTTCTATAAATCGTGAGGTTCGGAACCATCACGAAAAAGTTCTTTATGCCCTTCTCGTAGCGGAGATATGCAATGCAGGCTCCCATGAGACGGGTCTTGCCGATACCTGTCGCCAGGGCAAAGCAGAACGATGGGAAATCACGCTCAAACGATGTCAGGGTCGGGCAGAGCGCACGAGCCGCCGCCAGGTCATCGGCGTAAAATTCCGCCGCAACCTCCATCGCCCACTCACTTATTTTCTTTGTTCTCTTGTCCTCGGTATCAAGTGCCTCAAGTTCCGTCTGGTGCGCAGAACGAATCTGATCCGTTGTCGTAGGATTCTTTGCCAAACTGAGCGTGTCGCAGAGTCTGGCAAAAATCTCAAGGCTTTCATGCTGCGGCGGACGCAATGCGAGCGCATTATTTATGTACTTGGAGTTGTACGAGTAGAAATTCTCAGTATAGGATTCCTTAATCATTTTCCCACTCCTCCTCGTCACATTCCGGCACATCAATGATATTCAGATTATAGTTGTCTACACCATACTCGCACTTGTCGAGGACAGACTGCGGAATCTTCTTCACAGTGATGTTATCGTAGCGTTTATTCAGACCTACATCAAAAGCCGGTGCGCAAATCAGCAGGCTCTCGAAAGCATCCACTTCCTTCGCAAGACTATCAAGCATAGCCGCCGTCAGATACTGCGTGGTGACATAGATAAAGCTGTTATCCTGACTGTATCCCTGTTTCCAGAAAATCTCCGGGTCGGGAGCGTAGAAATAGCCATTCACTTTCGCAACAGCTGCCACAAGCATCTGAGCATTGTATTTATCGGAAAAGACAGCATTACCATGCTCGTCCTTAACAATCAATGTCGGAGCCAGTTCATAGAATTTGTAACCACCGCCGCCTTGCCAGTTTACATCATTAGATATACCTGTATGCTCTCCATCAATCACTCTATCTAAGCGCGGCTTGCAGAGAGAGTAGCAATGATTTCCCAATTCTATACCAATGTATCTACGGCCCATTTTATGGGCAACCGCTGCTGTAGTTCCACTTCCTAAGAACGAATCCAACACCAAGTCGCCCTCATTTGTAAAATGAGAAAGTAGAGTCTTAATCAAGATTTCTGGCTTTTTCCCACCTCGAAATTCAGCACCCCCTTCTTGACGACAATTTCCAAAATAAGCGGCCAGATCAAGAAACCCGTTAATTGGAACTTCCCTGGTCATTTCTCTGCTCTCAAGTTTAGCCAATGGTACACCTTGATAATATTTACCCTTTGTGGCGCCTTCTCTGTTAGGACCAGTAAAAAATCTGTATTCATATCGATCATCACCGATTCCCCAAACTTTATAAATTACACCATAGCCATCATCGGCATATCTTCCTGTAAGATAATCTCTAAAGAAACGTCCCGATGAATTTCCGTCAAGTATCGTTCCAGAAGCCCAGATTTCTTTCAGACCATATTCAGAGCCTTCTTCTTCAACTATTTTATAATCACCCTTCTTATAAACCTCAATTTTCTTCCCGCCTAATTGAAGTGTTTTCAAGGGACTTCCTGTAATTTCTATTTTATATTTAAATTTTTCATATCCAGCGTCAACCTTATTTAGAATAGGTTTTGCAAGGCTGCTTTTTCGATATACATGAACTTGCTCAATTTCCTTATGAAAAGACATATCTTGCTTCAGAGTCTTTTCTGGATACCTAACTCGAACATAGATGGTGGTTTGATAATATCCAGCACGGCCAAAAACCTCATCCAATAAAACCTTTAAATAGTGACCTTCAGAGTCGTCAATCTGACAACAGAAAAAGCCATCATCGGCCAGTAGGTTTCTCAAAATTCGAAGTCTGGAGTACATTAAACCAAGCCAAATTGAATGCTCCAAATTGTCATCATAATGCTCGAATGCTTCACCTGTGTTATAGGGCGGATCGATATAGATACACTTCACCTGCCCAGCGTACTGCTGCTCCAAAGCTTTCAGTGCCAACAAGTTATCACCGTGTATCAGCATATTCTCGCTTTTGGGATCGCCATAATCTTTGGACGGATCGTGGAGCAGAATGCGAGGTTCGACCTCAGGTTCCTGTCCTTTTCCTATCCACGTAAGTTCCAATCTTTGCATAGTTCTTTCTCCTTTACACGACCTCAAATGAGATAGTCATGATATGCCTTATCTCTGTTGCGCCATTCAATTTTTCTCGGATTTCCTCCTGCAGCTTATCTCTTTGCATATCGATCTCATCTTCCTGCTGATAGATCTCACGCTGCATCTTTTTCCGTTTATCCTTTAATTTATTAATCTCATCCTTCATGGCGATAATCTGATCAAGAGGAAAGTTTGTGCTTGATCTGCATTCCTTTTCTTTTTCCTTGATCAACTTGTTTAGCTCCTTACGTTTGCGTTGGAGACCTTCTTTCAGATCATCACTGTATGCGTCCAGTTTATCGCACTCATCCAAATAAAATTGCTTATTCGCTTCTTCAATCTGCTCTTGCTGGACACCAAGTCTGCGTTCACGCTGCTGGATGAGTTCCACTGGTTCTGCGGGGTATTCGCCGATAATCTCCGCGGGCAACTCAAGCATACTGTTGACGATGTCTTCATCCATTGTTGTGCCATCGTCCGTAAGAACCGTAAAAATGAGATGCTCCTCGTAGCTAAGGCCATCATAGGACAGCTTATCAATTGACAGAACGCCCTTAATGCCCGGATGAGTATTGAAGAAGGAAATATTTCTATCCGATTCCGTGTGGCGGAAACGAATAGCAACAGGCAAAAGGTCAGCCGACAGGCTTTCCTGCAGCCAGGATTCATATAATGGGTCTTCGCGACGGAGGAAAACATCTCCTTCTTCCTCGGCGTCTCTCCATTTAAGGTTATATGTTCTTTTTACATCGCCGTCCTCAAATTGAAGCCTCCACTGTGTGAGCGGTTTGACTCGTTCAGCCCCATGAGTCAGGAAGAAATAGTAAATCCACTGTGTAAATTTATCGAGGCTGGCTACGGTATCGTCCTGACAATCCTTAAGCCGTGCGGCCACCACCTCGTCAAAGTTTTCAAGAATAGACTGCCTTGCAGATGCCATTTTATCTTCAATCTCATCAGAAAGTTCTTCCTGCAAAGCATCAAACTCATGCTGGATGTCATCAGCGGTCTTACACTTTTGATAGATCTCGGCAATTCGCTTTTCAAAATCCACGCCGGATTCCAGAGAACCCAGAATTTCATCTGATGAGCCGAACACACCATCAAAAAGCCGAAACTTCTGGTCAAGCAATTCATAGACGCGTCTGTCTGCTGCATTTTTACGATTTAAAAAGTTGATAACCACGACATCGTTTTTCTGCCCATACCGATGACAGCGGCCGATACGTTGTTCTATGCGCTGCGGATTCCAGGGAAGATCATAATTGACAATCAGACTGCAAAACTGGAGGTTGATACCTTCGGCTGCAGCTTCTGTTCCAATGAGGATACTCGCATGATCCCGAAACTCCTCAACGACCGCAGCTTTCATATCCGCCTGCTTTGAACCTGAAATAAGGCCGTCATTTTTATGGCGTTCTTTCCAGTCCGCATAAATCCGTTTGGAAATCTCATCATTGTTCGTACCGTTGAGAAATACAATTTTCCCTTCATATCCGTGATTCGAGAGCAGGTTAAACAGATAGTTCTGTGTCCTTCTCGATTCCGTAAAGATGACAGCCTTTCTCTGACCGCCCAGTTCTCCAGTCTTCGTAAAGCCCTGCTCTAAAGCCAGAATAAGGTCATCACCCTTTGAGTTTGTATTTATGTTGGACGCAAGCTCAGCAAACTTCTTCAATCTTTCCAACTCCGCTTTTATGCCGTCTCTATCGCGTTTAAGATCAGCAGTAAGGATATTCTCAGCGGCACTGTTATCTTCGTCGGACGCCTCATCCATTAGTTCATCAAAACCGTCATAATCGTCCAGAGAAAGCTCAGCTTCAACACCTTCGAGTAAATCGTTCAGCCGATCAATAAGTGACTGAAGAGTACCTGCGATGGCAAACGAAGAGGATGCCAGCAATTTTCGCAGCACCATTGTGATAAGCGTCCGCTGTCCATCAGGCAAGGCATAAAGCTTGTCAGTTTGCAGATATTCAGAAACTTCATTGTACAGCTTTTCTTCATCTGCCGTAGGAGTATATTCTCTCAGGATTGCATGGCGTCCTGTGTACCTCACATATTCAGATACCTGCTTACGCAGGGTACGCTTACAGAGTGGAGCAAGCCGTTTCCTTAAATTCTGGTTTCTTATATCGCTATTCGCTACAGCAACATACATCTCTCTAAAAGTTTTGTCGTCACCAAACACGCGGTCATCAATAATGCTTGCCAGACCATAAAGCTCCATGAGGTTGTTCTGCAAAGGCGTGGCCGTCAGAAGCAATTTTTTTCTGCCAGCCAATACCTTTTTCAGTTTCTTTCCCATAACATTATTTGACTTGTAGACATTCCGCAGACGATGGGCTTCATCAATGATAACCAGATCCCACGGAACAAGCTGCAGGTCAATCGCCTTTTTTGAAGCAAACTGATATGAGCAAATCACGATCCGATCTCTGGCATCAAATGGGTTTGTTACACCCTCTTTGCGGAGCTTATTGTAAACAGCAGACTCCATAAGAAGAGAATCTATGTAAAATTTTTCAAAAAGTTCTGAACGCCACTGCATCCTGAGAGCCGCAGGGACAATTAGCAATATATGTCTTCTCCGCTCTGCCCAACACTGTGCAAGGACAAGACCAGCCTCAATTGTTTTTCCGAGACCTACTTCATCCGCGAGTAAGGCACCGGTACTTAAAGGAGATTTTACTGCAAAAAGGGCAGCATCTACCTGGTGTGGGTTTAAGTCCACTTTCACACCAGACATCGCAGACACCAAACCATCTATAGATGACTGCGGTCTTTGCAGAAGAATCTGTTCTGCAAAATACTTTGACTGGTGCGGTGTATAACTGTTCATTTAACTACATCAACCTCCTGGTCATGCTCATCTTTCGTTAATTCCATAATGTCTGAAAAGTCGCATTGAAGCGCATGACATATTTTTTCTATAATCTCTGTATTTACGTTTTCGTTCTTTCCTAATTTTGTTATGGAAGCTGCACTTATCCCCGCCATAGCTTGGAGATCCTTTTTCTTTAAATCTCGATCTATTAACAGTTTCCATAATCTTTTGTATGAAATCGCCATCTGCCTGCCTCCTTCTTATATCCCTACTTTTAGCACTTAAGAGTGTCCTTTTAGGAAACACTCTTTGCTGCGAATCGAAACTGAGAGTATTATACCACAGTAGCCTCAAAATTTCAAGTTTGGCTCTTGCGTTCGATTTAATTTTCGTGCGAACGCAAGAATGCGAATTCTAAATAAATTTACAATTACGCAGTTCCGCGTACTTGACGTGGCAGTCGTTAAGGTGTATAATGTAATTAGGCTGATTGGCGTATCAGCGTATTAGATAAGTAGGAGGTAATATCATGAGAGGAGATTTTGGCGCATATATCGATCAAAAGCGCAAGGGACGCGGTCCGGGCGGATCGGATATCCTATTACGGGACCTTGCAAAGGCAATGGGGAATATGTCGGTGTCCTATCTTTCGGATATAATCAAAGGTCGCCGTAATCCCCCAGACAAGAAGTATCTGGAGATTATCGCTGCAGTGCTTCATCTGAATGATAGTGAGCGCGATGAAATGTATGACCTTGCGGGGCTGGAGCGTGACGAAGCTGCACCCGATCTTCCAGATTACATCATGGACGAGAATCTTCCACATGTCCGCGTAGCCCTTCGGAAAGCAAATAAAAAAGGACTCGGTGACGACTTTTGGAAACGTGTATCAGAGGAGATTGACAAGAACGGAGGTCCTGATGAGTAGTATCATTGAACAGGTGCCACTCGTTCCTGTTATCCATAAGAGTGAGTTTGATGATGTTGCTACGAAATTTTTAACCGCCTATTGCCCGGAGGCACTCGAAACACCAATGCCCATCCCGATAATGAACATCGCTCGAAAAAAGCTCGGATTGATCGTCTGCACAAAGTATCGGCTTTCTGAGGATTTCAGTATCCTCGGACAGATGTGCTTTAACAGCGGTTATGTGGATGTCTATCTCAAAGATACTGACGAATACATTCAGCTGACCGTCCGCCGTGGGACAATGTTCATTGACCCGGATGTTACGGAGTTAAGGAATGAAGGATGTTTCAATAATACCGTGGCGCACGAGTGCGTCCACTGGTACAAACATCGGAATCATCATCTCCTTGCCCATGTGAACGACATCAAAAGATCAAAGAAACATCAATGCCCTGCTACCGAACCGGATGAACGTATTCAGGACAAATGGACAGACGATGATTGGATGGAGTGGCAGGCAAACGGAATCGCGCCGAGAATACTTATGCCGAAAGATATGTTCATCCAGGCAGCGAAGATTTTTCGTGAGGAACTGTCTAAAATCGACAACCCCTATGTTTTGAGTTATACGCTCGAAAACAAACTTGCTGAATTCTTCCAAGTATCAAAGCAGTCAGCAAGTATTCGGATGCAGGAACTGGAGATTATGTGATCTCCTGTTCCCTCCATCCTCAATTTTTATTTTTTTACATTATGAATACGCTATTCAGCGAAACAGCTAATTTGCAATACGGATCATGGAGGTGATGCCTATGAGATTGGAAGAAAGGAGGAGCGAAATGTATGGAAGTTCGCGCAAAAGACGGTAAGGGTCCTCTCTTGTTTGAGTGGGATCCAGAAACACAGACCGTGGATCTGATCCGCAAAGATATGTACTACAAGGTTCATCTCGATAAGCATTCGTATTGCGTTCGTGAAGAATGCTCCAAGTACGAATACAAGCGACCCGAATCCCACAAAACTAAATAATTTAACAGTCACTGAATCCTCAGAGCTGCTTGATGGCCAGAAGGATGTTGTATTTTCGTACAGCATCAGTCTGGCCATTTTTGCGTTGTAGCTCTGTGGGATCTCGCAAATCGGCTCTGAGGAATTTCACCAGAAATTTCAAGGGAGTCGATATTTATGAAGCATTATTTTATCCACCGCAAAGGCAATAATTCGGAGAAACTCGCAAATTCCCAAAGAGAGCAGCGCAAAATCATCAAGCATTACCGGTGCCACGAGAACTGCAATGAGGTAACGGAGATCGGGCCGGCTGATGAGGATGTCACAGAGGAGGAGATTCGCCAATTTTACACAGGTGACGAAGCACAGCATGTAGTCGAACGGAAAGCAGAAAACGGGTATGAGCCGAATCCGACAGATGTAAATCAGAACACACCCACCATCTACTACCGCCCACTCAAGCAGTGGATCGAAGTTACCCCGGAGGAAAAACAGAACTGGGAACGCTTCGTCGGCGCGACACGCAAAGCCAAGCAGAGAGCCGGAGCCTGCTGCATTCCATTTAAGAAAAGCTACAAGTGCGATGGGCTTTGTGACACCTGTGAATTCCGCTGTATCCCGAAGGATGCTCCCCAGCATCTTTCCATCGACACAGAAATGGAGAACGCCTATGAAAACGGCGTCTCCCGCACCAGCTTTCTTGCAGACAGCAAGCTAACCACGGAGATCGATATTGACTCCCTGATCCTGAATGGCCTGCTTATGGAGCTTCAGTCATCCGACCCGGAAAGCTATGAAATCATCATGGCCATTGCGGACGGGCTTTCCGAACGCGCTGGCGCAGAGCGGCTACATATGCCACGAAACACCTTCGTGTACAAGAAAAATCAGCTATTGAAACGCATCCGCAAAAATTTCTAAAAAACTTTCATTCTCTTTCGGCCATTTCCTTCTTTCCTGTCCAGATAGGTCGATGAAAGGCAACACAAGACGCCTTGGGAAAGGAGGAAACGCCGAAATGAGCTACAACGCAAACCATTATGACGCCCGTGCCGGTGAGGACATTGTTGATGTCCTCACTGCGATCAGCATGGTGTCGAAGAGACTGGCGAGCAACCTGACCATCGCACGCCAGCAAAGCAAATCCAGGGAAGGAGGAAAATCAAATGAGCAGAATGAGCGATATGGCACAGACCATCGAGGAACTCCGCAGTGCTGCCGCCGCTATTTCGGATGCCGCTGATTGGCTGACGAAGATGTTCAGCGGAGAGCCGCAGGCAGAGGACGCTCCTGCTTCTCACCCTGAACCGGAATTGACGCTGGAACAGGTCAGAGCCGTTCTTGCGGACAAATCCCGCAAGGGGCATACCACCGAGATCCGCGCTCTGCTTCAGAAGTACGGTGCGGCGAAGCTGTCCGGCATTGATCCCGTACACTACAAGGCGCTGCTTGCCGATGCGGAGGTGCTGACCGATGCCACCTAAAGGACACGCCGTTTTATCGGCATCATCTTCCGAACGGTGGCTGAACTGCCCCCCCTCCGCAAGGCTGTGTGAAGCCTATGAGGATAAAGGCAGCGACTATGCCGCCGAGGGCACCGACGCTCATGCCTTATGCGAGTTCCGGCTCAAGCAGGCACTTGGTATTCCGGCTGATAACCCCATCGAGAACCTATCTTGGTACAACGAGGAGATGGAAGACTGCGCAACCGGGTATGCCACCTATGTGACGGAACTTTTGGAAGCTGCAAAGCAGGTCTGTGCCGACCCCGTAGTCTTGATCGAACAGCGGGTGGATTTTTCCCACTGGGTTCAAGACGGTTTCGGCACAGCCGACTGTATCCTCATTGCTGACGGTACGCTTAATATTTGCGATTACAAGCATGGCAAAGGTGTTGAGGTCAGCGCCGACCACAACCCGCAAATGATGCTGTATGCCCTGGGTGCCTTGGAGATTTTCGATGGCATTTACGATATCGACACCGTCCGCATGACCATCTATCAGCCCCGGAAGTCCAATATCAGCATCTTCGAGATGTCCAAGGATGACCTGCTCGAATGGGCAAATACCGAACTGACGCAGAAAGCACAGCTTGCCTACGAGGGACAGGGCAACTTCTCCTGCGGCGAGTGGTGCCGCTTCTGCAAGGCGAAAGCCGAGTGCAGAGAACGGGCCGAAGTCAACCTCGCCCTTGCCAAATACGACTTTGAGCAACCGGCACTTCTGGACGATGCGGAGATTGCAGATATTCTCGGCAAGGTCGATGCATTGACCACTTGGGCAGCAGATGTGAAGGAATATGCTCTGCAGCAGGCCGTCAGCGGCAAAGAATGGCCCGGGTGGAAGCTGGTCGAGGGTCGTTCCAACCGCAAGTACACCAACGAGGCCGTTGTTGCCGCCACCGTGGAGAACGCAGGCTTTGACCCCTATGAGCGCAAGGTGCTCGGTATCACCGCCATGCAGAAGCTACTCGGCAAGTCCCGCTTTGAGGAACTTCTCGCTCCCTACATTGAAAAGCCGCAAGGCAAGCCAACACTCATACCGGAGAGCGACAAACGTCCGGCAATGAACACTGCAAAATCAGATTTTATGGAGGAATTTTAGTATGTCTACCAACACAAACAGAGTCAGTAACCCCCTGAAAGTCATCACCGGCCCCGACACCCGCTGGTCTTACGCCAATGTTTGGGAGCCGAAGTCCATCAATGGCGGCACACCGAAATACAGTGTCAGCCTCATCATCCCCAAGTCCGACACCAAGACGGTCGCAAAAATCAAGGCGGCTATCGAGGCGGCCTACCAGGAAGGGCAGGCTAAGCTGAAGGGCAACGGTAAGAGCGTACCGCCTCTCGTAGCCATCAAGACCCCACTCCGCGATGGCGATATTGAGCGCCCGGACGATCCCGCCTATGCCAATGCCTACTTCATCAACGCAAACTCCGCTACCGCCCCCGGTATCGTGGACGCTGACCGTAATCCTGTACTGACCCGCTCCGAGGTCTACTCCGGTGTGTACGGTCGTGCCAGCATCAACTTGTATGCTTTCAACAGCAACGGCAACAAGGGCATCGCCTGCGGTCTGAATAATCTGCAGCTCATTCGTGCCGGAGAGCCGCTCGGCGGTAAGGCAAGCGCAGAGTCCGACTTTGCGACCGATGACGATGATGATTTTCTGGCTTAAGGAGGTACCCGAATATGGAACTGACTACGATTCTTTGCATCCTGCTTCTCAGCCTGTATCTGTTGCTGGCGGTCTTTTGGATCGTTCGCTCGGTCATTGATGCCATTGATGACCACGAACGTAAGAAAAGAAATGATGCCTGGAATGCCGAAAAGCAGCAGATTGAAAGAGAGCGTGCCCTTCGTGAAGTGGAGTATCACGAAGTCCGCATGAAAAATCTGCACGAGTAAAGCGCAGTACCCTGTGGGCGGTGGAGCAATCTGCCGCCCTATTGGGGCGAGTGAAAGGATCGGTGAATATGAAAACTCTCTCAATCGATATCGAAACCTACAGCGATCAGAACCTTGCAAAAACCGGTGTCTATCGCTATGTAGAGTCTCCCGTATTTGGCATATTACTTTTTGCCTACAGCGTTGACAGCGGCAGTGTGCAGCAGGTCGACCTTGTCTGCGGAGAGCAGATTCCCGCCGAGATCATTGCCGCACTGGAGGACGATTCCGTTACCAAGTGGGCATTCAACGCAAACTTTGAACGCATCTGCCTGTCCCGCTTTCTTGGACTTCCAACCGGGGATTACCTTGCACCGAGTTCATGGAAGTGTTCTATGATCTGGGCTGCCACGATGGGACTGCCGCTTTCCTTGGAAGGTGTCGGGGCCGTGCTTGGGCTTGAAAAGCAGAAGCTGACCGAAGGCAAAGACCTCATCAAATATTTCTGCCAGCCCTGCGCGCCGACCAAATCCAACGGACAACGTACTCGCAATTTTCCGGCTCATGCCCCAGACAAATGGCTGGCTTTCAAGAAATATAACATCCGCGATGTGGAAACCGAGATGTCTATCCAGGCTCGGCTTGCTAAATATCCCGTGCCGGACAGCGTGTGGGATGAATACCGCATCGACCAGGAAATCAATGACCGCGGTGTTGCCCTGGATATGGAACTGGTGCGGCAGGCCATTCAAATGGACGGCAGATCCCGCTCCGAGCTGACCCAGGCGATGAAGGAACTGACCTCACTGGACAATCCTAACTCGGTACAGCAGATGAAGCAGTGGCTTGCGGAAAACGGTATGGAAACCGATACCCTTGGCAAAAAAGCTGTGGCAGAAATGCTGAAAACCGCACCGCCGGAGTTACAGACGGTATTGACTCTCCGGCAGCAGCTTGCCAAGTCCTCGGTGAAAAAGTATCAGGCGATGGAAACCGCCGTGTGTGCTGATGGCCGCGCCAGAGGAATGTTCCAGTTTTACGGCGCCAACCGCACAGGGAGATGGGCAGGACGCATTATTCAGATGCAAAACCTGCCGCAGAACCATTTGGATGACCTTGCCGAAGCCCGTGGGCTTGTCCGCTGTGGTGATTTTGAAGGTGTGAAAATGCTCTATGAGGATGTGCCGGATACACTGTCCCAGCTGATCCGCTCAGCGTTTGTGCCGCAAGGCGACAGCAAATTCATCGTTGCGGACTTTTCGGCAATTGAAGCCCGTGTTATTGCATGGCTTGCCGGAGAGACATGGCGACAGAAGGTTTTTACCGACGGCAAAGACATCTACTGTGCTTCCGCTTCCCAGATGTTCGGTGTTCCTGTCGAAAAGCACGGCATCAACGGACATCTCCGGCAGAAAGGCAAAATCGCGGAATTGGCTCTCGGCTACGGCGGATCGGTCGGCGCTTTGAAAGCGATGGGTGCCTTGGATATGGGGCTTTCCGAAGAGGAACTGCCACCTCTGGTGGATGCGTGGAGACAAGCCAATCCCAACATTACAAAACTGTGGTGGGATGTTGACCGTGCGGCTATGGAGGCTGTTCGATTCAAGCACACCAACGAGACCCACGGCATTACATTCGCCTGCAAGAGCGGGATGCTCTTTATTACACTTCCGTCCGGCAGACAGCTTGCCTATGTAAAGCCCAGGATCGGCACAAACAAATTTGGCGGCGACTGTATCACCTATGAAGGTGTCGGTGGCACGAAAAAGTGGGAACGGCTCGACAGCTATGGTCCCAAATTCGTGGAGAACATCGTCCAAGCCACTGCCCGTGACATTCTTTGTTATGCCATGAAAACACTCCGCTGCTGCAATATCGTCATGCACATCCATGATGAAGTGGTCATTGAAGCCGACCGCCATATGTCTCTGCAGGCAGTTTGCGACCAGATGGGCAGAACCCCGCCTTGGGCGAAGGGGTTACAGCTTCGTGCCGATGGCTACGAGACCGATTTTTATAAGAAAGATTAACGAGGTAAATCCCATGAGTATAAACAAGTTCAACAGCGAGGGTTACCACGACCCCACCGCTTATGAGGCAATGACTGCCGTAGAAAAGGAGGAACGGGCTCTCCGTGCCTTCCGTCCCATCGTTTACATCTGCTCACCCTATGCCGGTGATGTGCCCACCAATGTCGAAAACGCTCGAAGGTACAGCCGCTTCGCCGTGGACAAGGGGTACATCCCTGTAGCACCCCACTTGTTGTTTCCGCAGTTTCTGAATGATAACAATCCTAAAGAGCGTCAGCTGGGGGTGTTCTTCGGGAACTCCCTGATGAGCAAGTGCAGCGAGGTGTGGGTATTTGGAGAGCATATCTCAGATGGTATGGCTGCGGAGATCAAGCGCGCCAAGTGGAAGAATTACAGACTGCGTTATTTTACTGAGGAATTTAAGGAGGTACACAATGTTTGCAATAACTGAAGGAACCAGAAAGGTTTTCGGAGCGGAAATCACCACCTACACCAGAGATGTTGTCAGTGCCAACCTTCTGGAAGTGGAAGCCGGTACAAACGGGTTCCAGGGTGGCGATGCAGGACACGGCAGCCGCGCTTACATCCGCATTGAGAACATGGGTGGCACCGCCATTCAAGTGAACCCTCTGGGGCGTGACGGTGAGGATGGCTTTGAACTGCTTCTCGGCGGCGACTGCGAATTGGAAACCATGATTACGGCACTCAAGTTCATTACGAAAGCCCTGGAAGATGGGGCCAAGGAGGTGTATGACTAATGTTCACGCTGTACAGTGCGAATTATATCAATTCTCCCGGCAACTGCTCCTATCCCCACAAGATCACCGTAACGGATGAGGACACCCTCATCGCCGCGGTCAGCCATGACTATGTGTGCGCCGAGTATATGAACCATTACCGCAACGGAGAGAATTTCATCGGCTCGGATTGTCTCCCCATAGACTGTGACAATGACCACTCCGAGAACCCCACCGATTGGGTCACTCCGGCTGATGTCCAGGCGGCATTTCCCAGCATCACCTTTGCCGTCCATTACAGCCGTTTCCATATGCGCGAGAAGAACGGCAAGCCCGCTCGCCCCAAGTTCCATGTGCTGTTTCCCATTGAGTGCATTACCGACCCGGCAGCTTACAGTGAAATGAAAAAACTGGTCAATACCATCTTCCCGTACTTTGACACCAAGGCTCTGGATGCCGCCCGTTTCTTCTTCGGCACGGCGGAACCCAAGGTGGAGATTCTCCCCGGTGAGATGACCCTCAGTGAGTATCTGTCCGGGGATGACTTCGATGCCGATATGGGCAGCGGTTCTCACGGCGGCAACCAGTTCATTCCCGAAGGCAGCCGTAATGCCACCATGTCCCGTTTTGCCGGTCGCGTCATCAAGAAATACGGCGACTGCGAAGAAGCGTTCAACTGCTTTATGGAAGAAGCAGAAAAATGCACCCCACCTCTGGAACAGCAGGAACTGATGACCATCTGGCATTCTGCCCAGAAGTTCTATGCCAAGGTTCAGCAGCAGGACGGATATGTTCCGCCTGAATTATACAACGATGATACGTCCTATAAACCGGACGATTTCTCCGATGTCGGACAGGCCGAGGTGCTGGCAAAGCACTTCTCCGGGGAACTGCGTTATTCTCCGGCAACTCACTACATCCGTTACAACGGTCGGTACTGGCAGGAAACCGAACCCGGCGCACAGGCTGTTGCTCACGAACTGACCCGCCGTCAGCTGAAAGAGGCATCTTCCGATATGATGGCTGCCCTTGCTACCCTCAAGGCTTGCGGTGCCCAGGAAATTCTGGACAACAACAGCAAAGCCAAAGCCGAAGGCATGATGAGTGATGAACAGCTGGAAGCATACCAGGCATTCCTCTCCACCAAGGCATATCAGTCCTATGTCATTCAGCGCCGTGCATCCAAAAATATCACCGCCACGCTGAAGGAGTCCCGTCCTATGCTCGAAATCACTCCGCAGGACTTGGACGCCAACCCTTACTTGCTCTGCACCCCGGATGCCACCTATGACCTCCGCCTTGGCATGGCAGGTGCACGGGAGCATTCGCCGGAGGACTTCATCACCAAGACTACCACAGTTTCTCCCGGTGACCGCGGCAAACAGATCTGGCTCGACTGCCTGAACACCATTTTCTGCGGTGACCGGGAACTTATCGACTATGTGCAGATGATCTGCGGTCTCGCCGCTGTTGGCAAGGTCGAGGTTGAAGCCCTCATTATCGCATACGGCTGCGGTCGCAATGGTAAGTCCACCTTCTGGAATTCTGTGTCACGTGTCCTGGGTCTGTACAGCGGCAATATCTCTGCCGACACGCTGACCTTCGGATGCCGCCGGAATGTGAAGCCTGAAATGGCCGAGGTCAAGGGCAAACGTCTGCTCATCGCAGCGGAAATGCAGGAGGGCGCACGGCTGAACGATTCCACAGTGAAGCAGCTCTGCTCCGTGGACGATATCTTTGCGGAAAAGAAATACAAAGACCCTTTCAGCTTCTCTCCGAGCCATAGCCTGGTGCTGTACACCAACCATCTGCCGAAGGTCAGCGCATCCGATGACGGTACCTGGCGCCGCCTGATCGTGATCCCGTTCAATGCCAAGATCGAAGGCAAGAGCGACATCAAAAATTACGGCGACTACCTGTATCAGAATGCCGGAGAGAGCATTCTCGCATGGGTCATCGAAGGCGCAAAAAAGGTCATTGCCCTGGACTACAAATTTCCGGTTCCGGCTACCGTGCAGAAAGCCATCGATGATTACCGCGCGCAAAACGACTGGTTCGGCAACTTTCTCGATGAGAGGTGCGAGGTCGGCAGTGCCTACCGTGAAAGTTCCAGCGCCTTGTACCAGGCATACCGCAACCACTGCATGGACACGAACGAATATGTCCGCAGTACGGCAGATTTCTACACCGCAATGGACGGTGCGGGGTTCAGACGCATTTCCGCAAAGGGCAAGCGCTACTTTGCAGGATTGAGGCTGAAGCCTGACACCGATGCGGACGAGGATTTTCTGTCCTAAACCACTCCTGGGTAGACCTCTATTAAGGTCATTTACAAAAAGTTCTCTTAGGGGAAATTTTCATAAAAAACCATAAGGAAAAGTCTTGTAAATGACATTCAACGAGGTCTACCCAGACCATAAATTCCTACAGGAGAAAGCATTATGAGAGAAAAAACAATCGAGCGAAAATTAACGCTGATGGTAAAAAAGCGCGGTGGTATCTGTCCGAAGTTCGTATCTCCCGGATATGATGGTATGCCCGACCGAATCGTTCTTCTGCCAGGCTGCCGTTTTGCCTTTGTGGAAGTGAAGGCTCCCGGCGAAAAGCCCCGTCCTCTTCAGCTTTCGCGGCACAAATTACTGCGTAAACTCGGTTTTCCGGTATATGTTCTGGATGCCGAGGAGCAGATCGGAGGTATCCTTGATGAAATACAGTCCGCATGATTACCAGACCTATGCCGTGGATTACATCGAAACACATCCCGTTGCCACCGTATTTTTGGATATGGGACTTGGGAAGACGAGCATCACCCTCACGGCGATCAACGACCTGCTGTTTGACAGCTTCGAGGTGCATCGGGTGCTGGTCATCGCACCGCTGCGAGTGGCACGGGACACATGGACAGCGGAAGTAGATAAGTGGGATCACCTGCAGAACCTCATCTGCTCCGTGGCTGTCGGCACAGAGTCAGAACGCAAAGCTGCCTTGATGCGACCGGCTGACATCTACATCATCAACCGGGAAAATGTCCAGTGGCTTGTTGAGGAAAGCGGCATTCCGTTCACCTTCGATATGATCGTGATTGACGAGCTGTCCTCTTTCAAGAACCACAACACAAAACGGTTCAAGGCGATGCTGAAGGTCAGACCCAAGGTCAACCGCATCGTAGGGCTGACCGGCACGCCTGCTTCCAACGGCCTGATGGATCTGTGGGCGGAGTTCCGCATCCTGGACATGGGTCGGCGGCTGGGACGCTTCATCACCAAGTACCGTACCGACTACTTTCAGCCGGATAAGCGTAACGGGCAAATCATCTACAGCTACAAGCCGCTGCCGTATGCGGAGGATGCCATTTACAAGCAGATCTCCGATATCACCATCTCCATGAAAGCTGTCGACCATCTGAAAATGCCGGAACTGGTCAGCAGCGAATATGCCATCCGTCTTTCCAATGAAGAAAAACAGAAATACACCGATCTGAAGCAGGAGCTGGTGCTGTCCCTCGGAGATACTGAAATCACAGCCGTCAACGCAGCGTCCCTCTCCGGCAAATTGTCACAGATGGCAAACGGTGCGATTTACGATGATAACGGCGAGGTCATTCAAATCCATGACCGAAAGCTCGATGCTTTGGAGGACATCATCGAATCCGCAAACGGTAAGCCGGTTTTGGTGGCTTACTGGTTCAAACATGACCTCACCCGCATATCCGAGCGGCTGAAAAAACTGCATATCCCGTTTTCCCGCCTGGACACTTCCGACAGTATCCGCAGATGGAACAACGGAGAGATCCCCGTTGCACTGATTCACCCCGCATCGGCAGGACACGGTCTGAATCTTCAGTCCGGCGGCTCCACACTTGTGTGGTTCGGTCTTACCTGGTCATTGGAACTGTATCAGCAGACGGTGGCTCGCCTATGGCGGCAGGGACAGACAGCCGAAACCGTGGTAGTTCAGCACATCGTAACAAAGGACACCATTGACGAGCGCATCATGAAAGCCCTCTCCCAAAAGGAGCATACGCAGACGGCTCTTATCGACGCCGTAAAAGCGGACTTGAAAATCTGAGACAATCTATGAAAATCCGTGCCAATCCGAGGATCACAAAAATATCGGAGGTACGAACATGAATATTATCTGGCACTATTTGGACAAACGCGGTGCCGCCGTCAACGCACTAAAGGATTACGGCAGTATGCAGTACATCATTGACCACACCGATGAGGAAATCGATACCGTCCATGACAGAATGTCCTCTGTTGGCAGTCCCGTCCTCTCGGATATGCCGAAAGGTTCCCACAATCCGCAGGCAAACGAAAGCCGCATCATCGCAGCCATTGATGAA
>ERZ808252.1203-NODE-1203-length-20118-cov-4.309575_pt1 | contig 20118 bp, 17 predicted proteins | sample MGYA00521242_ERZ808252 | MGnify/ENA primary metagenome ERZ808252 (study PRJEB31516, sample SAMN03275581) | gut metagenome | biome: mammalia-associated habitat; material: feces | host: Papio cynocephalus | place: Kenya | collected 2012-08-07 ...
AAGGCATTGCCCGTGTGGGTCTTAATCCTTGTTTTATTGGAACATGCTCTCTGAGGGCAAAAAAGTCAAAGCACTCGATTCCAACATCTTGTGGCTTCTGTTCGGGACGTTCCCCCACATTTTCGCAGGAAAAATGTACCTTCACAGCACAAAGGTATGAAAAAAAGCAAAAGGGCGATGCGCCTACGCACCACTTTTTTCGGCTCACCCGATAAAGTCCGTGGCAAGTGCCAGCCAGACAGCAACGGCACGCGGCAGGATTTCCTTGCAAGACGCTTGCCTTTGCATTATGACGAAGGCCGAAGGCATAAACATGTACAAGGGACTTGCCTCTTGCTTCCCTTCCAGAGTGCGTCCCTGATTACTTTGACGTGCAGGGACGGGCTCCGGCGCGTGTCCATACGGCTCACCTGCTATGGCCGGGACGGCAACCTGGTGAAGCGCGTGACCCCGGGTCATCATAAATGTGGTCTTGGTTGGCGGTTGGCAGGCGTGTCAGCCAAGTTCAAGCCTGAGCTGACAGGCTTCTGCTTTTTGTGGGGGAAAAACACCAATGCCGCGCTGTTCCTGAGCGGGCATTTCGCCATTCCAGTCGTTACTGTCGAACACACCAGTTGCCACGACGGCTTCTGTCAGCATCCTGACCACGGGAACTGCGACGCTGTTCCCGATCAGGCGCATCCAGCGAACTCTTGATTCTGGCAACTTGAAGTCAGCGGGAAACCCCTGTATCCTGCAGGCTTCCGATTTTGTGATTTTCCTGTATCTTTTCTTCTTGAATATCTCTTGTATGAATTTCTCTTTCCATTCCTCGGAAGTCACGGCATGCAGTTCTATGTTTGACACATAATCATTCGTGTCACTCGCGACCAGGGTGGGGTATATTTTTGACGAAGGAAGAAAAATCCTGTTTATTCCATTCAGGCCTGTACTGATTTTCGTGTTCTTGAAGTCGTATCGCATCTCTGTGCATCTTACGGCGCCCTTTTTTTCGAGTTTTCGCAAGGTGTCCGTTATGCTGATTTTCCTTTTTCTGAAGTCTTTGTTCGACTTAAGTTCATCTGCCATTATACGGCCATTCCTGCCACAAGACAGCAGAAATTCTTCTTCCTCATCCAAATGGGGCAGGACTTCACATATGTCGTAATAATATGGGCAGTGCTTGAGGATGCCCTTTTCCACCAGTTTCTCAAGTTCATCCTGTGTGACAGACGAGTCCAACTCCTGGAAGTGTTCCAGTCCCAGAGCATTCCCGTCCAGTATCCCATATCTGCTTTTTCTGCGATTTGTCAAGAGCAGGGCACAAATTCGCTTTTCTCTTTGGGTCGTGTCCTGTATGTCCCATGAGTGGATAGTCGTGTGCCCGTTCCTGAGGTCATTGAGCAGGAAGTAATCATTAAACCCCTGCTCATTGCATGACAGGCTCCGGCGTGCGGTATTGGTCCCTTTGGGCTTTCTGGCCTCTATGGCAAGGCCGTCAAGGACATCGCTCAGGCACACCATGCCTGGGGCCGGACTTGGTATGTGAAACCTCTGGTGGTATTTCTCCTCTTTGAATCCCACTATATAAATCCTTACCCGAGTCTGGGGCACTCCATAGTCATAGGCATTGAGAAGATAGGTGCCGGCATGATACCCGGCTTGCCTGATCCTGCCAAGTATATATTCCAGTGCCTTTGAGTTTCTGGGGTCGGCCAGGCCTTTGACATTCTCAAAAATAAAGGCTTTTGGCCTTGTGGCATTCAGAAGAAATATGGTGTCATTCCAAAGTTGGCCTCTGTCGTCGTCAAATCCCAAATTCTTGCCGGCGATAGACCAGCTTTGGCATGGAACCCCGGCCGTCATGAAATCATGTTTGGGGAGACTTTTCAGTTTCGTGATATCTCCCAAATTCTTGTCTGGTGTTTCGTTGAAGTTCTCACAATACGCTTGTATGGCATCTTTGGCAATCTCGCTGAATCCCACGCTTTCGCCTCCGGCACTTTCCGATGCGATGTGAAAGCCTCCTATTCCCGCAAACAAATCTACAAAAGTGAATTTTGCCATTATTTAAGTGTGTATCCAGTAATACTGCCAGAAGGCTCAATCCCCAGAAATTCTCTATAGATACGTTCCTTGTAAGTGGTTCCCAATCTGTTAATCTCCTTTATGAAACTGTGGTATGTGCCTTTACCCCCGATAAGGTCCCAAAACTCCTCGCCAATCAATACCGAACAGTCGTGAGTCATGTCAAACCATCTTTTGGGGAATGACCATGCGTAATCTTCTTTATTCTGGCCGTATGGGTTGTAAACAAGAGCATAGTATGCGCTATCTACCTTGTGTTCTGTCATAGCCAGCAACTTGAACATCTTCTCTTTGCTGACTTTTGTCTGGTCACTGTTCGGCAATGGTGCCTTTAGTTCAAACGCATACGTTTTTCCTGTCAGCTTGCTTTTTATCAGAATGTCACATGTTACACTGACAGGAATCGGGTCGCCGCCTCCCGCAAGTATGTAAGCCAGTTCTTTGCTCCAATCCGGCTTCTCCTTTTTCTCGCCTTTGACTCCATGTTCCAGCCGGTTCAGAACTTCCTGGATTCGCCTAAGGCTTTCTTCACCGACAGTCCCTTGCACCAACGTGCCTTGTGAGCAGTCTCCATGATGAGCCTTGGCAACTTGAACCGCCAGTTTCTCCCAAACACTTCCAAAAGGTGTGACAAACCTTCGCTCAAAATGAGACCCCTTGAAAATTTCGTCAGGAACCAATGCCGCATATAGCGGTTTGCTTGCATGGTGCTTCTCTGCGACGAAGGGGTCAGAGACAAGAACCTTATCCATGACTCTGTCCATCATTGTCTTGACAACATCCAATATGGCTTGTGTGACTTTCTTGTTCATTTTTGTCTGCCTTTCTTTGCTCGCACTTGCATGCTGTAAATTACTGCAAAGATAAGAAAATGTTCCCTATAATCCCAAATCGGCCATTAGGATTCCCCCGTGCCGTACGGCAAAGAGAAATCCCCATCAGAAGAACAGCGTATTGCGGCTGTGCGTTATGATATCTACCTCTATCTTCTGCCCGATGACCTTCATCATACGCAGGTAATCGGTGGAGACGGGGAGCACGATGATACTGTCCTCATTCTCGTAACTGTCCTGCACCTCGGCCAGGTCACGCTTTATCTGCTCATACACATCCACCGCCGCATCGGCCAGGAATATGGAGCGCTGGACTGGGAAACAGCCCTTCCGCAGGAGGTACTTGCGCACAAGCGCCCGCACCTTGTTGCTCTCGATATCATACATTACAAAAAACAGCATACGGTCTCTGTTCTTCTTGTGGTAATCCACTATCCCAAGCAATTTCCTGACACGCTGAGACAATGTTTCCAATTCGGGAAGCGGGTCCGGCACACTGTCCGCGTCCTCCGGCCCACTCCTGTGCTCCAGGGACGCGGCACGCAACTTGCGCATCTGCTCCACAAAACTTATGGGCGGCTTCTTCTTCCGTGGCATGGGCTACATCATCTCGGCCAGGAAACTCTGGATGACCTGGGCCATCAGTTCGTTTGCCTCGGCATCTGTGCCTGTCCGGGGCGACTGCACGACCGAGAACCCGCGCCTGCCATAGAAGAGGTTTATCTCGGCCTGGCGGAGCCCTATCTTGCAACGCAACTTCTTTCCATACTGGATGTTCACAATCTCGGAAATCACGACCCCCTTGTCCTCGACATACTTCTGCAAGTCACCGATGATGTCATTCAGGATGGCAGGCACGTACGCGGGGCATCGCTGGGGCTCCGGACGGGGATTGAGCGTGGCCTTTATCCGTGCCATGATGTCCTTGTCGGGCTCTGTCCGGGATGGGGGCGCGGGGGCACACTCCTTGCGCACGGCATGCTCCGCCTCGCGTTTCAGGTCAAAGGCCATGCTGACGTTCTCCTCCGGGTTGAGATAGTCGGTCAGCACAACAGGCTCGGCCGAAGGATTGAAATACGCGTAGGCATCGGCACTGAGGAAACAGGCACGGGTCACATCGCACGTCTTGGTGTCAACCACCTGCTCCAGGCCATATTGTCGCGAGAAGCGCGTGAGGAACAGCTTGTAAAAGGTCTTGTACAAGCCCGCGTCATGGCAACGCTCCGACAGGCGGAACATGACCTTCAGCCCGTCACCTCCGGGAGACAGGAAACAGAGCATGGCACGCGTGTCGCCCGTTATGTTCTTGCGGAGTTCGGGCATGGACAGCCCCTTCTCCGACACATGGTCGATATCCACGATGAAATACTCCGTGTAGGCAAAGTTCTCTGTCCTGCGGAAAGAGGGGCTGAACATGGCACACACGAAATAGGGAAGCTGCTGCTTGAGGAGTGCGTACTGCGAGGGGTTCATCTGGCGCACGACACTCAACTGGCGAAGCAACGACCGGATGGACTCACGGGGATTGCGGATGGCGTCATACAGGCTGCGGACCGGTATCCTGCGCAGTTCCTCCTTGACATCCTTGATGTTTAACGCTACGGACAACATAGGCTGGATAATGTTTTTTCACATATACCGTTTGAACTTCGAGGCCAACTTCTGGGCATACAGCGTTATCTGGGTAAAGCGGCTGCGCGACATCGTGCCGGTGCCCACCACCTCGTCCAGGTAGTCATTGATGGACTGTATCAATATCCTGCGGCCCAAGGCCTCGAGCCAGCAGGCCCCGTCCTCGCGGACGGAATAGTGCTCGTCGGACACCAGTTGCTGGGCAAGCAGCTGTACCACCACATAGTCAACCCACACGCGATAGAGCTCTATCACATCATAGACCAGTACGGGACGGTTATAGTCATCACGGTGCATGACTCCCACATAGGGGTCTATGCCCGCCTTTATCAGCGCGCCCTCTATCTTGCCATAGAGCACCCCGTAGCCATAATTGAGCAGGGCATTGGCCACATCCATGGCCGGGTGCTGCGTGCGCTTTTCGAAGCGGTACTGCCCGGGGATGAAGAGGTTGAGTGTGGTGAAATATATCTTGGACGACACGCCCTCCCAGCCCCGCAGGGTGGGCGCGACATCCGACACCACCTTCCCCTCCACCATCCTTATCTTGGAATGGTAATCCTCGAGCCTGTTGATGGACTTGGTGACCTCGGCCTGTACCGCCCTGTCGGCATCACCCGCCGAGACCATGAGCAGCATGGCCTGCTGGTTCTCTATCTTCTGGCAGAGCACTTCCTTGATCCACGCCACGGCGTCCTGGGAGAACGTGAAAGCCAACTGCCCCTTGCGTATCGTGGCCACGGACCCATACCTGGGACTCCAGATGCGGGCAATGGGGTTGCCTGTCCTGTCATTGAACAGCACCTCTATCTCGTTCTCCACCGCCAGCATGACCGCGTCACTGGTAATCTGGGCGCCACGGCTTATCTGGATGGAGCTGATGCCGGCGGCGGGTATGCGCTGGCGGCCATCAGCGTTGGAGATGACGAAGCCCTCATTGTCACGGCTGAGCGAGACACCGAAATTGTTGATGATGAGTTCCATGTTCCATGAAGGTTTTGGGGTGTGGCCTCTCCGCCATCCCCTCCATTACATTATATAAAAGTCCTTGACCACATACAGTTCCTCCCTGGCCCTGGTCATGGCCGTATATACCCATTGATAGACGTAGGGCTTCTCCGTCTTGGGGAAAGAGCGGGGGATGTCGAGGAACACATGGTTCCACTCGCCGCCCTGCACCTTGTGGCAAGTGAGGGCAAAGCCCCACACCGCACGCAGGGCATTGAGGTAGGGGTCGCTCCTCATAGCCTTCTTGAACATCTCTGACTTCTGCTTCAGCCCCTTCTTCTTCATCCTTATGTAGAAGTCAATGAAGAGTTCCTTCTGCTGGGGCGAGGAGAGATTGGTCTGGTTGGCATAGAGGACATCGGCTATCAGCAATTGCGAGAACTTCCTGCCCGTGAGTTGCTCGTGGAAGGAGACCTTCAGGAAGGTAAGTCCGGCGCAGTGCTCCTGAGCCAGCACCTCGTCCACCACCACCATGTCACCATTGACCAGGCCGCACAAGCAATTGTTCTGGGTGACGAGGAGGAGCTCGCCCCGCTGGAGTGTGGGGGAGGTGAAGCCGAGTGCCGGACGTATGATGTGGGTGAGGGTATTGCACTGCCTGTTGGTGTAGCATATCAGCGTGGAGTCCTCATACCCATGCTGGGCCACCCGCTGTATGTAGCCGTGCAGGAGCTCGGCCTGGCTGTCGAGCAGGTGCACATGGCGGTATCCCCGCATGGGGAACTTGGCCCATGCCCATGGCTGGGGATGCTCGTAGAGGGCACGCAGCTTGTGGGCCGCGATGACAATGTCGTTGTCCTGGGCCTGGCGCTTGATCTCGGTGAGGGTGACCTCCATGGCCGTGAGGTGGAAATGCTCACGGAAGTAATCCGCAGACAGGGCGGGGGAATACGGCTGACGCACGGGGGGAAGCTGGCACTCGTCGCCTATGAACACATACTTGCCCATCGGGTCATGATCGAGCAGGTCGGTGAGCAGGCGGCCTGTGCCGAAGACGGCCTGGCAGGGGCTCCCGTCAACGGTGTCCGAGACCATCGACGCCTCGTCCACGATATAGCATATGGGATTCTGGGGGCTGTCGACCACATTGAGGCCAAACTCCAGGAGCAACTGTCCCTGGCTGTCCTCGCCCTTCTGCTTGCGCTCCTCCACGATTCTCTCTATATCCTGGTTGAAGTCGTGATAGGTGTAGATGCAGCTGTGTATCGTGCTGGCCGTCTCGCCCACAGAGTCCTGCAGCACCTTGGCCGCGCGTCCTGTGGAGGCAAGCAGCTGGTAATGATACCGCCGTCCCGCCAGTGCCTTTATCATCTCCTTGACGATGGTGGTCTTGCCCGTACCGGCATAGCCCTTGAGGATAAACACCTTGCAGGTGCCATTGAGAAACTCGGTAAAGCGGGCCATCGCACACTCCTGGTCATGCGAGAGCCTGAATGTTGTCACCTTTTCACTCATAATCACGGAATTGCTCAAAGTGGAACTCCACCACGCGCCGGCCATCTCCCTCGTCCTTGACATGACGGTTGGAGGTGGAGCACACGCACCGTATGCCCCGGAGGCTCAAGAGGCGCACAAGCCTGTAGGTAAGGGCCATCTCGCCCATCACATGCACGGTGACCGTCTTGCCCTGCGCAAGTGCCTCTATCTTATCCACATAGTCCTTGGCCAACTTGTCTATTTCTACCACGGTATCGCTTGGCTTGACCTGGGGGAATGCCATGTCCTCTATCTCACCCCCCAGTTCCTCTGCCGCAGCCTTCTGCTTCTCGTCCCAGGTGGAGGAGGGATGATTGGAGAGGTTGATGAAGAGGCGGCCTGCGGGCTTCTGCACTTCGGGCCCGGGCAAGTCGTCCTGGTGGAATAAAGCCAAGCAGTCCGACACGCATTCGGCAAAAGCCCCCCTTATGGCACCAGTCTCCATTCTCCCTGTAAATCCAGCATGGTTCAACTGATTACGCCGTTCCTGAAGTTTTACGAACTTCTTTCTAAAGTCACGTACCCATGGCACTTGTAGCCACGCGCTTGTCAGTTGTGGATTCTTGGCCAACTCGCCAGTCCATGAGGATACATTATTTATTTTCTTAGACTCCAGTCCAAGCAAGGCTGTCCAATAGTCGCGATATGCCCTTGCCTTGCTCTTTGCTCTCTCTTTTTCAGTATTGCCTTTGCCCTTGCATGGGTTCATGTCTGCAAAACGCTGGCACAACAGCGTGACAATGCTCTCCTGGCAAAGGGTGTAGCCCTGCTGGAACATGCCATATCGCTCACACCATTTGATTGCCCGAACGAGGTTGTCCAGGGAATTTCGGGAGAAATCTGAGATTTCCTCTCTCACGCGCTCCATAATCTCCTTTAGTGGCTGGGGGATGCCTTGGTTCCTTGATATTTTCCCTATCAAGCATTGGGCTTCTGACACTTCTTTTCCCGCCATGATTTCCTGGCCACGGCAGGTGGATATCTGGTCCTCAAAAGTATTCAGATAGCGGTTCAACTGCATTATTGAGTTCTTTCCTTCCACCACAGATGTTCCCAACGACTCGGTGAAATTACGCACCCGGCCCATCTCTATGAACGAAGCAGCCGAGAAAGTCCAGTCCTGAAGCATGGAGAACGAGGTCACGTCAACAAATGGTGCAACTCCGTCCACCCTGGCCTCATAGTTTCCATAAGTGATACCCTTCACCTTTGCTCTCTTCAAGAACTTGGCATAGTTGCCCAACACAAGCACGAGCATAGGAAGGTAGCGGAAACCATGAGTCAGGTCGAAATAGAGTTCGTCCCCCTCCTGCAACTTGGAGAAGACGATACCAAATATCTTCCATATCTCTGTCTCGTTACTTCCATTGGGAATATCTACGTCCTCCACTGGAAAAGGAAGATGCATGGAACTGACTTCGTCACAAAGCCCTGTATAAGGGAGTGGTTCTGCTCCTGGCCTCTGTTCCCTCTTACCTCCACATATTTTCCAATTCTTGGCCCGGGCATCTTCGGTCAGCAATATGTAGCCTCTGTCGGCCTCTCCCCACTCTTCCTCTTGCGTAAGCATTTCCAGGGTGGCCTGCTGGATAAAGCGGGTCTCCGAGGAGGTGAAACCCTCCTTCGCATAACGGCATTTGCCGTAAAAGCCAGTGCCGAGCACTGATATGAATACCTTGCGTGCCATAGGAATTATTATGATTTTTGCACCTTACGTATATGGTTCAGTTTGTCCGTCAAGTTTATCTTGCCTGTCTTTTTGCTCACAGGAGCAATCAGCTCCACCCGTTCCTCTTTTGCCTTTTCCAGCAAAGCCGGGGTTATCACATCGGGACGGAACGAGACTATCACGCCCTTGGACTTGTAGCTTCCGTAGGTCTTGCACACGCTCCCCAACTTGTATATATTGTCTTGGTTGAAAGCACCAGACTTGCATTCCAAAAACAGCAGAATGTTGCCGATATTGACAAGAACGTCTATCTCATTCTTATCCATGCTTGTTTGGGCATTGATTTTGGGCTCAAAACGGACGCTTGTCCACACCTCGGAACCCTCTCCAGCCCACTCATGGACGGCATCTGCCACAAGATCTTCCCACCACCTGCCACTAAACAACATTTTGAAAGCATCATAGTTATCTGAGGAAAAAATCACAATATCATTTTCCTTTATGACAACCCTTCCTTTTTGGCAAGAATAAGAAATCGCGCCAGTGCTAAACGATTTAGGAATGCTCCCGTTCTTCTGATAGTATTTTGCCAACTTAGCGTAAGCCGACACATGATAGCTCACGAAATCCTTGACTGCCTTGGCGCACTCAGTCCTGGCCGGGTCATACTGATACACCACCTTCTCCTTCACCTTCTGCCCCTGCAATGCTATTATCGTGTCGATGTCCAGCATGCGGGTGATGGGCTTGCGCTCCATGGTGTCAAAGTCTGTGTAGAATGCGGTATCGGAATACACAACCTTTGCCTTGTGCGCCTGTGCGCAAACCAGGGCGCTGAAGGCCATGAGCTTTGTTCCACACGTCAGGTTGAAGCAATACTCGTTGTCAGTCCCGTTCTCTGTCACGATGCCCTCACACACGTTGTAACTGTCCTTCATGTCATCGGGCTTGGTCACCCTTTTCTCGCAACGTACATTTATCTTCTGTGCGGCCTTTTCGATGTTGTCCATCTCCTCCGCTGTCTGGGCTGTGCCCACCAAGTACACGACATCGGGCAGAAACTCGTTGATCATGTAGAAGACAGGAAGTGTCTCCTTACTCACCAATGCGATTTGTATCTTCATTATGCTACTGTTTATTTGCGAGGGTAATCTCCCCGAAGCCCAGGCTCACGCCCTTGCCAAGCCCGATGTGGTCTGGCAGCAGGACATTGGCCTTGAACTGGAGGTCAAAACCCATCATGTTTACTTTCTTATACCTATATATACGCTCATTCTCCACTTCCCTGAGCGTGACCTTCACTTTCTGCTCCAGGAACACGCCCAGACCCTTTGCCAGGGAGAGGATATTGCCCACCAGACACTTCTCTATCATGGCATAACGCTCAACGATACTGTCCATGCGCTTGTACTGCTCATAGTTCTCCTGGTTGAGGGGCAGGTAACGGCGTATCACATAAGTCTGCGCTTCCTCCACTGCCCCTACCCTGACCGTATCATGACAGACCCGGTGTACCCGCAGGGGCTCCATGCGCTGGCCTATGCGAACCGTGTCCGGCTTGCCTTCCGAGAAGAACCGTCTCATGGCTTCCACCCCACTGTCCAGGCAAACGACAGCGGCGCGCCCGTCCATCACCTTGTATTGTATCAAGGGATAGCGGTAGCGGAAGCCCTCGCCCACATGGTCATGGAAGAGAATGGAGTCTCCCTGTGCCGCATGCAGCATGGCGCCACGGAACAAGGGAACTTCCCTGTCTGCCAGTGGCAGGTCAAACTCCACTACGGCAACCTCTACTTCCTTCTCACTCATCCCTTCAGCTCGTTATAGAGGTTCTGAGCACGCTCATCACCCAGGTACTCCGCTATCTGCTTCCAGATTTTGCTGTCCTCGTATGGCTTCTTCCACTCCTGGCACTCCTTCTTGTCGGGAGTCTGGAACAAGCGGCGGATTACTTTTTCCAACGCTTTCTTGTCCTCCTCTTCACACAAAAGGGTTGTTCCCCGAGCTTTCAACCATTTCTTATCCAGCCTATCTTTGCACACCTTCCATGTTTTCACCTTACATGTATCTTCGAGGTAGCCAAACAGTCCTTTGTCCAGCATTTCTTGCTTGTCTTTTTCCCTTTGCAATTTCTCTGCTTCTCGGGCATTCTTCTCTGCGTTTTCTTGCAGAAGTTCTATTACCTCAAGCAGGGTATACTCTTCTTTTGTATCCAGTCCTTTCCTGTTCAATTCCGTTATCAGCGAATTAAGGGTTTGAAGACTTCTCGCATAATTGCCTTCATCTTTCAAACGTCTAACTTCTTCATATCGAGTTTTTATTTTCATCCTTGAATTTCAATTTGCTTTTTTCCAATCCTATTTCTTCGCGCTTGCGCCTCTCCTCTTCCGTCAAGAAAGAACGTGAGGGTTTCAATTCCTCTGTCAGTCTGCTGAAATTAGTATTCTTGGAATAATGGAGATATTCATTCGCCCCTATAGGAGATTTCTTCTTATCCATCTCCATCATGCGCAGGCAATCGTCCTTATGTTCTGAGGCTATTGCCAGGAGGTGTTCTACAGCCTCAGTCTTATTCCATTCTTCCCTGGCCCAATTTGACATCTCCTGCTCAAAGGCTTTGAGGTACTCCTCTTCACTATGCTTCAGAGAGAACAATGTGCATTTCTCACATTCCAATTTGCCATAGCCATACCCCTTTGCACTACCTATATTATGGTACACCTTTTGATTTTCATGTAGCGTGATGGCAGAAAGCAAAGCACCAATCTCTACTTTGCGGAGGTTATGCACATTGATGCGCATGACGAATTCATGTCCCGCTGGGATGGGAATGAAGTGGCTCATTACGGATGAGTTTTCATTACCTTGAGGCAGTTTTACACCAGAGTTCCCCTTGTGAATCCTGTATAACTTTCGTCCGGCAATGCCTTCCCCATCCTCATAAGTCCTGTAAGGCCCACCTTCCGTCTGCTTCACATAAAGGGGATAGAAAGAGGGCTTAGGCTCACCCAAGACACCACCAACAGAATCCTGAAGTTCCTTATCCCTGATGTCTCGAACACAAAAGGCATTGCCTATCTGCACCCGGCCTTTCATGTGAGACTTTTGTTTCTGATTCTCATCCACCCAACCGAAAATAGTCTCGCACAAATCATGCTTACCCTTATATTCATCGGGAGACTGCTCCTTTTCCACCAAGTCCTTCACACCATATTGGTATGGATAGCGGAACATACGCCCAAGTCCTATCGTAACGACCTCCTCCCCCTTTCGGATGTAACTGACAGGGATATCGGTGCCACGATCCAAAAGTTCCTTGTATTTCTCAAAATCTGGGGAAGGTTCGTAAGTAGTAAAGAACTTCTTTACAGCTTCATCTATCGAACTAAATGCCTTCTTGCGATTTGGCTCTGGAATAAGCAATTCGTGCTGCTTTCCCTTTTGGGGATTCTTTGCATTATGCATCTGGCCTGTCGCAAACAGGTGCAAGCCTGTCCTAACGACAGGAAAATACTTTCCTGCCTTCTCCTTTATGTATTCGTTCCTTTCCCAGGAAGTTTTCTTGTCATCATATTTTGGATATAACTTTGACACTTCCTCTATACGCATCTTGTCGAGGTCTCCTACGCAAGGATACAACACGTATTTGTCATCTTCCTGCTCAACTTTATGAAGCCAGCCCACCTTGGCTTTCTTCATTTTATTTTGATATTTTTTCCCCTCAGGCTTCTTCGTGTCAAACTCCCTGTGCCCAAAGAAGCGGTCGTCATATTGCACCATCTTGCCAAAGCTCATGATGTTGAGCGTATTGCGCAGCATCCCCCTCAGGCTGGAGCCAGGAAGGAAATACAGGCGGCTGTCCTTAGACTGCTTGATATGCATGGAATAATAGGAATTACCTTTATCTTTGCCACGCTCTGCCGAAGCATCACGGATGCACAGCGGCGAGACATTCCGCCAGGTCACCTCGATGTAGCCATCCTCGCCATCGCTGAACGGGATGTCCTGTGACACCTGGCCGGCCCAGTCGGGGCAATAGACATACTTGTTAAGCGGAACAAAATTGTATGGTGCTGTGATTGTACCCATAGTTCTAAACCTCCTACTTATTTGACAAATCCCACAAAAACCAGTTGGAAAGGACGCAGGACTGGCATCCCCTCGCACATGTCGTCCTTCTCTGCGTCCTTCTCTGCGTCCTTCTCTGCGTCCTTCTCTGCGTCCTTCTCTGCCCTCCAATACTGCAGGAAGCGCAATTTCTCTACTCCCCCAATGCGATGAGCCAGATACTCCTTGACAGTCGTGGCCACCTGGCCCTCCGCCGCTTCGATTGCTTTATCTGAGATTCCCTTGAGTTCCGGCTCTGTCACGGTGAATCTGCGAACATGATACCGGCCATCAATATACCTTATCATTATCGACTGCCTCTGGGCCTCGTCCCACAAGTTCCCCTCTATGATGAAGGGGTTCTCGCCATCAGGAAGACTCAGCTCGAGTTCCCCGGTTCCGTCATACACCTCAGGAGCCCTCTGGTCACTGCGCCAAAGGTAGCCCACATATTTTGCCTTATCTATTCTCCTTTCCATATATCACCTCTCCATTCTTATATAACTTGCCTTCAAAGATACCATTGCCTCTCCCCGTGGCACCTCCCAGGGGAAGCAAGCCCGCACACAGGTCACGGAGGCTCTGCTCAAACGCCTCGCGCACATCATCCTCCTCAAGAGCATCCCTGTGCACAAGTATCTCCATCTTGAAAGAGCAGCCCTTGCCGTACACGCTCTTCTCCTGGAAGAGCGCGCCATTGATGGTGCCGCCCGTGAAGTAGTCAATCTTGTTGTGGTAGAAAACCTTGGTGTCCTGCACTGGCAGGAAGACATCACCCAGCAGGACATTTCCTCGCCTGGGAGCATTCACCGGGGCCTTGTCCCCTGCCGCTTCCTCATTCTCCCCCGCTGCACACCCGAAGAGTTTTCGCACTGCCGCATTGCGGACACCAACATAATCAGAAACCTTGTCTATTTCGTCCGCATAATGTCCCTTCCTCTTGTTATAATGGTAAGCCGTGCGATGGGACAACGCTCCTTTTACAGAGGATGCGGGGATAAGAACTTGCCTCTCCTCAAATTTGGGCTTATCACCATCCCATGTGACTACGGCCTCAACTACAGGCACGCTATCCGCATCATCATCGCCCATCCCGGAGCCAATGAGGAAGAAATCCCTTGGACGAAGATCCAACTGGTACTGCACCCAATCCTGAGAGACGCTGCCAGGGTTCTCCCTGGGCTGAAACTTGCTCCACGCCTTATCCTCGTTCAAGTTGGAGGACTTTTCCTGATATTTTTGCAGGTCTGCCTCTTGGCTCAAATCAAGAAAGGCACAATCACAACGCACGGCTGTCAACTGGCCGTACCCGCGCCGGGTGCCACCGCCCACCCGGAACGAGGTCTGGTGTATTCTCGAAAGCACGTTCTCAAAATCTGCTTCCTGGTCTTTGTCCGACACGACTTCCAGTTCGAACACAAAGCGTGTTCCCTGGAACACTACCTCATTGTCAAACTTGCCTGCGTCCTCTGCCACGCCCGTATGTCCTATCCGCACATGCTGGCGCACGCAGAGTTCCTGGTAATGGCTGTAAAAGGGAGAATCCCAGTCTATATTCTGTATTCCGTCCAGGACTTCACCTTTCTCGCCCACCATGACGGCATCTGTAAAGACAGCCCTCGAACCACGGCCACCTTTCCTGTCGTGATAGCCGAAGATATTGCTGTCATCGTCCTTCAACTCCAGGGAGTGGCGTATCACTCCCGCCAAAGAAGTGGCCGGGATGTAAGGCAAACCGTTGACGTCCCTTATGACTGGGGAGTCGGTCTGCATGTCCGACATGCCGCTTCCCACGGCTATGGGGGTTGAAGCCTCCAGCACTATCCTTGCGATATGCCGGTATCTGTATTTTGTTTCTTTCCTGTTCATTTCGCTTTCCTCGCTATTTTGGCCATCTCAGACGCCAGGTTTACCAATGCCTTGCAGCACAAAAACTTGTCATTATACGTTGCTTCTTCCTTATGTGCGGCTTTAAGAAAACCCTCCAGATTATCTTTTCGCTGCGATTTCTTCCACCGCTCGGCAGCGACACCATGCTCGAGATAACCCTTCTTTTCCTTGAACAGTTCCTCGTGAATTGCCTCATAGGTTCTCTTCTGCATGGCTATGCTGCGTATCGTACCCCATTGCGAGGCAAACTGCTCAGATGAAAAGCGGCTCTTGTTTTTGGCGACGAAGTCATTGACCCTCCCGTAAATGAACCGCTGGGCTTTCTGCTCCTGCCGACATCTCCAGAGATACTTCAGCAAGGGAGTGTCCCCTGGGTTTTGGGACTCTGAATTGCCTTTGGTCTCCTCTTGCCCACCTTGTTTCTCTGTGCCTTTATCATCTGTGCCTTTATCGAAAGAGAGCACAGACAGGCCATTCTTTCCATCTTGAGCCTGCAAGAACGAGGGGTTGTAAATGACCTTGCCAAAGCCCTCGTTATTATATACCCCCACATACCTTGACTCGAATGAGTAGGATTCGGGAGCATGGTTCAACTCCACCACAAAGACGCTGCCCTTCTCAATGCCCATGCGGTCGGAATCTCTCGTGCCACGCTTGCCATTCCAGGGGGCATACTGGAAGGTGCGCACTTGCGAAAGCGTCCAGTTTATCTTACCACCCTCGATGCCTAAATCCTCGGCAGTGGGCTGCAGCGTGAGCTCATCCTGGCCGTCCAGGAAAATCAGCCTTCCATCGGCATAGACGGTGGCATAATTATTGTCCTTCTTCGTCTCGTTGTCCTTCTTGGTAAAGCATTGGCCAGTGGAAGAATTCTCCCCGTAACTCTCCTTCTTCGAGATTTCGACACGTCCATACTGCGCAGTGCGGGAACGGCCAATGTACCTCTCTCCACACAGATACTTCTCAATGACCTCTGCCAAGTCATCCTCATCAAGCTCTACGTCAAAGAAGAATGTCGCCCCCTTGGACAAAGACTCGTAACCAAACATCTTCTCGTCCTCGGAACGTCTCTTATCGCGGTCATACGCCGACTTTAGCGCGAAGGACTTGTTCAAGACAACTGATGAGACCCTGTTGTCTTCACCGAAAGCATAAAACCCGTTCCTGCATTGTTTCAGTTGCTGAGGACTCCCATCATTCACCTTGTCCTGGTCCCTTTCGTAGATGTGGCGAACATAGCAGGCTTCCGTTATGCTCTTCATCTTCGGGTAATGCAAGGAGGCAGGAATGCGCAGGGTACGCCTGCTGCCGACCGCTGGATGTGCATCCCCGAAACGAACCTTTCCGCTATGGAATATCTTCCATGCCACTTGGTTGTCCAGTTCGCCATAATGTGCTGCCACGATGCCCAGGAAAGTGCTGCCTGGAATAAAGTCGAGCGTGCTGTTGTTGCCCTCGGTAGCAGCCTTTTGGTTCAGAACCACATCGGACAGCAGTTCGCACTTGAATTTCAAAGTCTTCATTTTCCGCCCTCCTCATCTATTTTGAAATCACACCTGCCCAAGCCACGGTTGCGCTTCTGGCCAAGGCGCTTAATCAGGCCCAGGCTCTTCGCCATCACCTCGCCCATGTTCATCACCTCGCCCTTGCCCTCCGGCACGTCTGTGATTTCACCATGCAGGGTGCAGGGAACCACCACCTCCATGCTGCGCAGGCTGTGCTCCCGGGCTGTCCCGTCATCGCCAATGGCCGTTGTGGTGAGTTTGCGATACAGGTACTTCTGTAATTTTCCCTTTATGATTGACTCATATTCCACCTCAGACAAAACCGCATCCGTGAAATGGCAACACCCTGCAGTCTTGCCTTCTGTGCCGAAGCACTTCTCTATGATGCCGTGCGATTGGGTGGCACCCGCCTCTGCGTCCCCGTCTGTTGACTTCTGGGCGGGCGGAAGGAACTGGACATAATTCTCCACAGCCTCCCTCACAAGTCCCTTCACGGTCTTGCCTGGCAGGAAAGGCATTCCATTAAAGTCCTTGACCACCAGTTCATCCACGTCCGCCCCGGCCGAGGTGCCCGAACCACAATGCCATTGGGAGAAGAACTCTATCTTGTATTTGACTGTCATAACCTGTTTCTTCATTTGGTTTCCTGATTGTTTATTGTCAGCAAAGAAAGCACATCGTATGCGGGCGAGAACTTCGGTTCTTGTCCTACTCTTGCCACCATTCCTGTCACATCCGAGAAAAGTTCTCTTTTGTCATCGCTATAGATTTGCTCCACCCGCTTTGCCTTTTGCTCTGCAACTCCTTTGTCCTCAAACATGAGTGTCATCCATTCGCGTGCGGCTGTCTTGACGGGATTGTTCTCTTCCTTGGCCAACTCACCCGCTTTCTCACAGAGGCGCTGTATCGTCCATCGGCCTGCTTGCCCCGTGAGATAATAAGGGCCAAAACAGAAAGAGCAATCCGACGCAGGAGCCAATTCCTTCCTCTTTATAGTTTCATAATCCTCCACGAAACTGCTCTGCACCTTGTGGAACATCAGGCAGGACGGGATCTTGCCGCCATTGGCATTCTTCATCTCATCTGACTTCGCGTCCTTCTTCGCGACTCCGCACAAAGTCTCAGCCAAACTGTAGCCATAATAGAAGGGGTAGGACGACTTGATGAACGCAATACCCGCACAGGCCGATAATGAATCGCCTATATGACTCTTGCTATTCTCCTCAAATGCCTTGAGATAATGCCGGACAAACGGGATTGCCAAATCCGCGCGGCAAATGACGGTCAGGTCATCCCCGCCTATCACCACAGGGCGGATCCACAGATGCCCGTCCTCACCCTTGCCATTGACTTCCTTGCAGGCGGACTGGGCGGACAGTCGGGTGGCTTCATCCAATTTGCGCGAGAACCTACTCATTTCATCTGGAGACTTGCCCTTTTTCGCGACAACCTCACCAAGGCCGTTTCCATCGGCATGTATGATGGCTATCCAGTCGTTCTTCTGTGTCATGCTGCTTATGTCGCAGTTCTCGTAAACTTGCCGGGGAGTGACTTCCCCTTTTCCCCCATACAACTTTTCGTACAGGCTATACCTTGCTTTGCCATCTACGATACCCTGCTTCGCGCGACAGCCCTCGTCTGTCAAATCACCCTGCTTACATTCTACCGCAGGCAAGCCCGTCCTGGGGGAGCGCGCCATGGCCATCAGCCCACTTACAAGACTCTTGGCTTGCTTGTTGCGCTGGGCTCGCAGCCTCTTCTCCAGTTCGTCAGAAGCGTCTTTGTAATTCTCATTCTCCATCTCCACAACAGCCTGGCTGACCGTTATGCCGGGTGCCTTCTCCATGACATGCTTGGGGTAAGAAAGAACAACCCTTTTCAAAATATCTTCATCCGAGAATATGCACTTCACGTTTCCTGCCGCTTGCACGACTGGTTCCACTCCAGCTTTTGATTCTCCTTCTACTGTCCCCGTAATCTCGTTGAAAACACAGGTACACGCCTGCTCCACCAGTTCACTGGCACCTACTATATCTTTCAGTTTGTCAGTCTGAAAGATAAAGCCTTGGATGCCTTGGACTGCCGCCCCATACAGCCATTTCTTCTTGTTTGCCATCTTTGTCTCATTTAGGTTAAAGCCACAAGAAAATGCGGTTTTCCTGCAACTACAGTGTTATTAAGAATACGAAATTACATTTTTTCTTGTGAAAAAACAAATCGACACGGGTTTTACCGATTGTCGTGAACCACTATGAGCCAAAAGGGGCGTATTGGGTTAACGCACACACACAATCTTCACAATGAACAAAATTATCCATCAACAATGCCAAACGCAGTATCCCTTTGGCACATGTCACGAAGTCAGGGCTGAGCCCTTACTGTTCTGTCTCAAAGAGTTCTGCTATAAGTTCAACCGAAGATGTTTCGGCTTCCTCCATTTTGAAAGGTGGGGTACCTGCGCATTTACCCCAAATCGGTCATTAGGATTTCCCCGTGTCGTACGGCAAAGAGAAATCCTTTAATTTCTCCCATATGGACAGGAATGATTTTCTTGTTTTAAGTGACCTGGCCAAATACAGGATGTGCTTGTCTTTTGTTCTCCCCAAATAGGCTGGCGTGGATATCAGCTCATACCTGATAGTCTTCAGGAACTTCTTCTTGTTGGAATTAATCAGCGCATGTCTGAACAGCGACATAAAGTTATATGCCATTACGATAAAATTCCCGCATGCCTCTGTCGCCCAGAAGTTATTCGCGACAAAATCATCAATTGAGAAATCACCTTTCAGCTCCTTTATCCTGTTCTCGGAATCCGCCCTTCCACGGTATGAGTCATATACTATCTTGGCCGGCAGCTCAAGGTCTGTGACGAAGCAGCTGTATCTGTATTTTCCAAAATCTTCGCCATCCTCAAAAAGTTCCAGTTGCCTTATCTGCTTTCCCGCAGCATGGGGGCGTTTCTCTATTTCTTGCCTGACCATCACAATGCGCCTGGGGGATCCCCAACCATTTGCCTGGTAGGTGGTTTCCGATATGTCCAATCCGTTTGCAAGCCCTATCCATTTGCGCTCATGGGTAAGACTGAACTTAATACGGTTATTGAAACGGCAGGCTATAATATAGCGTAACTCTTTCTTTTCCAGATAGTCGAGTATCTCCTTTGAAAAGAAGCCACTATCCATGCGGGCCAGGCCGACGCGTTTGCCCTCAAGTCTTGAAAGTGTGTCATCAAGAAATGGCAGGTAATTGGTACTTGCGGAAGTGTTGCCAGGACGTAGCCAGTAATTTGCTATCATCCTCACATCGGAGACGAATGCGAGGAGAGGATGATGCGAGAGTCGTCCTGGACGTTTGGGGTTGTATCCCTTGGCAGCTCCCTCCTGGCTTCCCTCACGGACCATCACGGTCGAATCAAAGTCCAAGGTGTAGTTGTCGAACTTCAACTCGGAAAAGAACCATCTGAACAACTCCCCGAAAACGCGATGGTTGACTGCCTGGGAGAACTTGTTGAGATAGCGCTGGTAGGCGCGATGGTCTGCTCCGCGTTTCCACCCAAGCAAGTCACATAGGGCTGTGTCATAACGTACCACGTCAAGATGCCCAAAACAACTGGCACCACACCACACACCTGCAAACAATCCCAATATTAACTGGATTGGCTTGTAGCCACGATTGGATCCTTGAAGTGGAATGCCACTTTGCACGACATGCTCTTCAAAATGACATTTCTCAAGCATTTTGAAAAACAGCGAAAGGCCACCAAATGGTGTTATTTCCTTGTTCACGAACTTTATGTCACAGTTTCGCATCAGAGTATATGCTATTTCTGTGGTAAAGTTAGTAGTTATTTGCAAGTCAAGCATATATGATGCTGATTTTCTAATGGCGGTCATTAGGAAAAAACCTTGTTCGTTCTAATGACCGATTTGGG
>ERZ808252.1206-NODE-1206-length-20091-cov-15.232931_pt1 | contig 20091 bp, 21 predicted proteins | sample MGYA00521242_ERZ808252 | MGnify/ENA primary metagenome ERZ808252 (study PRJEB31516, sample SAMN03275581) | gut metagenome | biome: mammalia-associated habitat; material: feces | host: Papio cynocephalus | place: Kenya | collected 2012-08-07 ...
CGTCCCGAGGACATGACAACTACAGAAAAGCCGTGATTGAATATTGGAAGAAAAAATTCGGACTTGTTGATTATTCGGTAAAAGAAAAATCCGAAAATGAATCTGTAAAACCTTTCCTCTTCATCATCGACGAAATAAACCGAGGCGAGCTTTCAAAAATCTTCGGCGAGCTGTTCTATGCGGTTGAGCCCGCCTACCGAGTTTCCTATGACGACTTGAAGAAAAATCAGTCCGGCGAAAAAACACTTTCAACAATCCGCACCCAGTACGCAAATCTTGAAACTGAAGGAAACGAGTTTGACAAGGCATTGCGCGTTTCAAATCCGTCAGATTTCGGCCATTTCTTCATCCCCGAAAACGTCTACATAATCGGTACGATGAACGACATTGACCGCAGTGTTGACACAATGGACTTTGCATTCCGCCGCCGTTTTGCGTTCAAGGAAATCAAAGCATCTGAAAACCTTGCAATGCTAACTGAACTTGGCGAAATCGCGGACGAAGCGGAAACCCGTCTTATAAAACTGAACGACGCAATTACAGAAATAACAGAACTTTCTTCACCCTCATCATATCACATCGGCGGCGCATATTTCCTGAAACTGAAAGATTTTGAAGGAAACAGTAGCGAACGCTTCCAAAAACTTTGGGATTACCACTTGAAGGGTCTTCTGAAAGAATATCTTCGCGGCACAGAAAACGCTGAAGAAAATTTTGAAAAGCTTAGAAATGCATATTTTGGCTTAGGTTCAACGATAATAAATAATTCAGAAGAAGAGGGTGAGTGATTTTAAATGCTCCATCTTAAAACCACCGACAACAACTGCTCGCAAAAAATTTCTTTTCTTATACAAGGCGTTTCTTCCCGAACTGGCGGCGTAGAACCTTTTTCCGTCGCTCATTATTCTTCTCTTTCTCGTATTGCGAATGTTCCTGTCAAAGAGTTGGCGGTGAAAAATCAGAATCTTCTTGTCTTTCCGTATGAAATTGACAAATCTTACGGCAGAATCGGCGAGCTTCCGATTTTTGAGATGTGCGGTTGTGCTGAAAATCTTTCCGAAGCAAAAATCAAAACCGGGAACTTGATGGGCTTTGTCGGTGTAGGTTCTGGCGGTGGTGCAAGAAACGGCGCGGTTCAGCTTGAAATTGCCTCGCGTTTTTCGAAGTCAAAAAACGACTTTTTCCTTCACTATATGCTTGGAAAAGTTTTTGGCGAAAATCTTTTCAGCTTGAATTACAACGCTTCGGGCGGCAGTGTTTTTGACCTCCTGATTTTTACTTTTCCGCTTGTCCTAAAAAATGCATTTCGGCAAGGAATTTTCAAGACCTACAGAACTTTTGAGCGGAACGACGCGAACGTAAAAGGCGCGCTGAATTTTTCGCGGCACATCAGACAGAATATTCCGTTCGCAGGAAAAGTCGCGTACAAAGAGCGCACGCAGGTTTTTGACAATCCGCTTACCGAACTCGTGCGCCACACGGTTGAATTCGTCAAGACAAAACCGTTTGGAAAATCAATTTTGAATTGTGATTCCGCTACAAAAGCCGCTGTCAGCCAGATTGTCGAGCTTACGCAGAATTACAGTTTTCACGACCGGCAGAAAATAATTTCAAAAAATGCAAAGCCCGTGAGCCATCCGTTTTTCACAAGATGGAAGCCACTTCAAAAACTTTGCCTTGCGATTCTGAGCCATTCAAAAATAAATTATCATTCAGGCGAAAAATCAGTCTGCGGACTTTTGTTTGACGGCGCGTGGCTTTGGGAGGAATATCTGAACACAATTCTGCGCCCGCTCGGCTTTGTTCACCCGGAAAACAAAATTCACAAGGGCGGACTTAGAATGTTTTCGGACAACGATGAGCTGACTTTCGACAAGGACTACCGCAGAATCTACCCGGATTTTTACAAAAAAGGCGAATACATTCTGGACGCAAAATACAAGCCGCTTCAAGAAAATGTTTGCCGCGAGGATTTGTATCAGGTCATTTCGTATATGCACACGATGAAAATTTCCCGTGGTGGATTTGTTTTCCCTGACGACGGCAGAACGGATTTTGAAAACCGGCGCTATAATCTTGCAGGTTTCGGCGGAACTCTTGATGTGCTCGGCGTTAAAATTCCGCAGAACGCAGAAAACTTTCAGAAATTTTGCGAACTTATGAAAAACGAGGAGGAAAGAATTCCTTGGAAATTTGCAGCTTTGTAGTTTTTTTCGTTTGCCATTTCCAGCTGAAAATGCGCTTTAGCAAAATCCCGTTCGCTGTTTTTCCTTGACATGAACCTTTGTGAATTATACTATTTACCAAGAAACTTGCATTGCGGGTTCAATTTGTTGCATAAAAGTCAACTTGAAATTTTCTCATTGACTTTTTTTTGGAGGAAAAATGAAAAAGATTCTTACAGTTGCGGTCAGTGTTCTGCTTATCGCCACATCAGCGTTTGCCGCCGGAAAAAAGAAGGATTCAAAGAAGTCGAATCTCAGGGTCGGAATGGTTACGGACTCAGGAACAATCGACGACAAGTCTTTCAATCAGGGAACTTGGGAAGGAATTTTGCGCGCCCAGAAGGACATGGGAATAAAGACAAAGTACCTCAAGCCTGCCGGAACAACAGAGGCGGATTATCTCAAGGAAATCGGAAACCTTGCGGATGCCGGCTATCAGATGATTATCTGTCCGGGATTCAAATTCGAGACGGCCGTTTATGCTGCTCAGAAAAAATATCCGAACGTTCTTTTTGTCATTCTTGACGGAAAGCCTCACACGGCGGACTACAGCACTTTCGAGACTGCGAAGAACACTGTCGCAGTCTCTTGGCTTGAGCAGGAGTCAGGATTTGTCGCAGGAGTTGCAGCTGCGGTTCAGATTAAGGAAGGAAAATTTGGATTCATCGGCGGAATGGAAATTCCTGCGGTTCAGAAATTCAACTGGGGATGGCAGCAGGGAATCGCCTATGCGAACGCCAACTACGGAACAAAGATTTCAATTGATGCGGAGAACGTCGTCTATCAGGGAACATTCTCTGACGTTGCTGCAGGACAGCAGCTTGCGGCCTCAATGTACGACAAGGGCGTTAAGGTTGTGTTCGCGGCTGCAGGCGGTGTAGGAGTCGGAGTCATCAACGAGGCAAAGACACGCCGCTCGACAGGAAAGGATGTGTGGATGGTCGGAGTTGACGTTGACCAGTACAATGATGGAATCTACGCCAAGGGAAAAAGCGCGGTTCTCACTTCCGCACAGAAATTCCTTGACCGCGCGTCCTACGATATGATTGAGGCCCAGCTTGCAGGAAAATTCCCGGGCGGACAGGAGCTTGAGCTTTCTGCGGTGAACGACGGAATCGGAATTCCTGTTAAGAATCCTAACCTTTCCGCGGACGCGCAGAAAAAGGCTGACGAGGTTCTTGCCCTCATAAAATCAGGCGAAATCAAAGTCGCGGCTTCAGGTGACGGACTCATAAAATAAGTTCAGAATTTTATCTTGAAACAGGCCTTCGGCGTAAAAACCGGAGGCTTATTTTTTTTATTGAGATTTGCTGTTTCATATTTGATAATTGTCATGGGGCTGTCCCAAAAGTATCTTTTTTGTCATTTTCGGGCTTGACCCGGAAATCTGTTATGCAAGATACTCCGGTCAAGCCGGAGTATGACATAGATGCAAGTTTGGGGCTTATTTTTTTTACACGGAATCCGTATGCTGTGATATAATTTCATGTTGAGATTGGAGTAAAAATGGGCGCAGACAACTACGTGATTGAGATGCTCAATATCAGGAAGGAATTTCCGGGTATTGTTGCGAACGATGATATTACGCTTAGGGTGCGGGACGGAGAGGTCCATGCGATTCTGGGCGAGAACGGGGCCGGAAAATCCACGCTGATGAGCATTTTGTTCGGGCTTTATCATGCGGACAGGGGGACGGTGAAAATCCGCGGAAAGGAAGTTTCCATAAAAAATCCGAATGACGCGGCTCGTCTTGGAATTGGAATGGTTCACCAGCATTTTCAGCTTGTGGCTAATTTTACGGTTACGGAGAACATCATTCTCGGAAAGGAAGGCGGATTCATTCTGCACAGAAAGGAAGCCTCGGCAAAAATCAAATCGCTGAGCGAAAAATACGGACTGAACATTGATCCTGACATGAAGATTGAGGACATTTCCGTTGGAATGCAGCAGCGTGTCGAGATTCTGAAAATGCTTTACTGCGACGCTGACATTCTGATTTTTGACGAGCCGACAGCGGTTCTGACTCCGCAGGAAATTGATGACCTCATGCGGATTATCAGGAATCTTGTGAAGGAAGGAAAGTCCGTCATAATAATCACGCACAAGCTGAACGAGATAAAGGCAGTCGCTGACCGCTGCACGATTATCCGCCGTGGAAAACTGATTGACGTTGTGGATGTCGCCTCAACTGATGCCGCTCTTATGGCTGCGAAAATGGTCGGACGTCCTGTGAATTTCAAGGTTGAAAAGTGCGCTCCAAAAATCGGGCGGCCTGTGCTTGAAGTGAAGAATCTCTGCGTGATGAATACAAAGAAAGTTCCGGGTGTTAAGAATTTTTTCCTGACGGTTCATGCGGGCGAGATTGTCGGGCTTGCGGGTGTTGACGGAAACGGGCAGACTGAGCTTGTCGAGGCAATCTGCGGACTTGTTCCTGTGGAAAGTGGCTCTGTGATTATTGACGGAACGGACGCGACAAATCTGACTGTGCGCAAAAGAAACGGGCTGGGGCTTGGCCATATTCCTGAGGACAGAATCAAGCGCGGACTTATAGCCTCAATGCGGATTGCCGAGAACATGGTGGTGAAGTCGTATTACAAGAAGCCTTTCAGCAGAAACGGAATCCTTAATTTTCCGGAAATCAATTCGTATTCATCGGATGTTGTTCAGAAATTCGATGTTAGGTCCGGAGAAGGAATAAATTCTCCTGCCGGAAAACTTTCAGGCGGAAACCAGCAGAAGATGATTGTCGGCCGCGAGATTTCCATAAATCCCAAGCTTCTGATTGCGGTTCAGCCTACGCGCGGTCTTGATGTGGGCGCGATTGAATATATCCATAAGCAGATTGTGGCGCACCGGGACAAGGGAAACGCAGTGCTTCTTGTTTCTCTTGAGCTTGACGAGATTTTCAACCTGTCGGACAGAATCGCCGTCATTTCAGGCGGAGAGCTGATGGACATCGTGGACACATCTTCGACCGACGAGCATTCCGTGGGACTTATGATGGCTGGCGTGAGGAAAGAAAAATGATTGCTATTACTAAAAAAATATTTTCTGAAAAAAAAACAGAGGAGAGAAAAAGCGGACCGTTCCTGATTGCTCTGAGCGCGGTTGTGCTTGGACTTGCCGCAGGCGGACTTCTCATGCTTTTTATCGGGGAAAATCCGTTTGAGGCCTACGCATATATTTTCAGGGGCGCGCTGATGAACCGCGAGAGAATCGGAAACACTTTTGCCACCGCCACTCCGCTTATGTTCACCGGGCTTTCGTTTGCGTTCGCGTACAAGGCAGGGCTTTTCAATATCGGAGCTTCCGGGCAGATGCTGGTGGGCGGACTTTTTGCCACGGTTATAGGCCATTTTGTTTTTCTTTCGCGTCCGCTTTATCTTGCCGTGCTTGTCATTTCCGCGGCTGCAGGAGGTGCCTTGTGGGGCGCGCTTGTCGGTTTCCTGAAGGCGAAGTTCAATGTGCACGAGGTTGTCTCATCAATCATGCTGAACTGGACGGCGTACTGGAGCATTTACTATTTTGTTCCGGCATATTTAAAAGGTCCTTCGCTTGAGACAGAAAGTTCTTCCCTTGCCGTTACGCAGTCGCTTAGAAGTCCATGGCTTTCCGCAGTTTTTTCAGGCTCGGAATACATCAACCTGGGAATAATTTTTGCCGTCGCCTCGGTCTTTCTTGTGCGCTGGTGTCTGAACAGGACCACGTTGGGCTATGAGCTTAAGGCTGTGGGAGCGAACAGATTCTGCGCGGAATATGCCGGAATCAACGTGAACCGGAGCATCGTGCTTTCCATGGCGATTTCAGGCGGACTTTCGGGGCTGTCCGGTCTTTCGTATTATGCAGGTTACGCATTGAATATGCAGATTGGCGTGATGCCTGCCCAGGGATTTGACGGAATCGCAGTTTCCCTGCTCGGAGCTTCAACACCGGTGGGCGTTCTGTTCGCATCCCTTTTCTTCGGAATCCTTCAGTCTGGAAAAGGATTCATGAACGCGCTCACCGATGTTCCGCCTGAAATTGCGGACACGATTATTTCTGTAATAATCTACTTTACTGCGACGAGCGTTATGTTTGAGAAGCTTTGGAACAGGCTTTTCCATAGGCTTCACGAAAAGAAGCTTGCGAGAGTTTCTGGAAATTCAAATCAATCGGGAGCTGAAAAATGAATTTGCTTTATCAGGTTTTTCCTTACGTAATCGCATACACGATGCCCATGCTCATAACTTCTTTGGGCGGACTTTACAGCGAGCGTTCCGGCGTCACTAACCTCGGACTTGAAGGACTTATGCTTTCAGGATATTTTGGAAGCGCGTTCGCAATCAGGCTGCTTGAGAATTCCGCGGGACATACGCAGGTCATAATAATCGGACTTGCCGCAGGAGTTTTGTTCGGAATCATTTTTGCTCTGCTTCATGCGTTCGCCTCGATAACGCTCAAGGCGGATCAGGTCATTTCAGGAACAGCAGTCAACATGCTTGCCGCCGCAATCACGATTTACATTGCACGTCAGGTTACCGGCAGCGGAAACATTCCGATTATGATGGGAATAATTCCGGTGGACTACACCGGGCTTTCAGAAATTCCTCTTCTTGGAAAACTGATTTTCTCGCGCGTCTACTGGTCAACCTGGCTCGTGCTCGGAGTCTGGGGATTCTCGTTTTGGCTGCTTTACAAGACTTCATTCGGTCTGCGCCTCCGTGCCTGCGGCGAGCATCCTTCTGCTGTCGCGAGCGCGGGAGTGAATGTGCATTTAATGCGCTATGTCGCGGTTCTTGTGAGCGGTGCTTTGTCAGGTCTTGGCGGAGCCGTCATGCTTGTAACCTATTCCGGCGAATTCAACGGAAGCGTTGCGGGACTAGGATTCCTTTCGATTGCCGCGCTTATCTTCGGACAGTGGAAGCCGCTTGGAATTTTGGGCGCGACTTTCTTCTTCGGATTCTTCACCACGCTTGCGAATGTCTCACAGGTCATTCCAGCCCTTGCAGTGATTCCGACAGTAATCTTCAAGGTGTTCCCTTACGCGGTGACACTTGTCGCGCTCATCTTCTCGTCAAAGAAAATGACCGCTCCCGCTGCGAACGGAATTCCGTATTGAAGATGATGGAGAGAATTTAAATGATTGTAACATTGAAAAATGAAAGATTTGAACTTGATGTGAATACTCGCGGAGCCGAAATCAATAGATTTATCCGCCGTGAAACTGGACATGATATTATTTGGCGCGGAGATTCTTCCGTTTGGAAATTTCATGCGCCGATTCTTTTTCCTCACTGCGGAAAGATAAAAGATGCATTTGTTCTTATTGACGGAAAATCATTTCCGCTGAAAAGCAACGGATTTGCAAGAGACCTTGACCATAAATTGATTTCGCACACAGAAGATTCTGCGGTTTTTGAACTTTCCGAAAATGAATACACGCTGAAACTTTTTCCGTACAAGTTTATTCTTCGCGTTGAGTATAAACTGAAAAATGACGGCGTTGTTTTTAGGTCAACTGTTACGAACACAGATTCAGTTCCGTTAAAATTCAGTCTCGGAAGCCACAGCGCATTTGTGATTGACAACGTGAACGACTTTCAGATTGAGTTTGAAAAAAAAGAGCCTCTTGTGCAGGTTGCCTGCTATAAAAATGGTTTTCTTGCTTCTACTTCAAAAGGCGATTGTCCGGTTAAAAAACTTTATGGTGAAAAAAATCCGGGGATAATTCCAGTTGGCATATCTGGCTTTGGGAATGGACATCTTTTTACGGATATAAAATCAGACTGGGCTGGACTTAGGAATACTCGGACCGGCGAACTGATTCGTGTGAACACAAAAGACTATCCTTACGTTATGATTTGGCAGAACCCAGGCGCTCCTGAGTTTGTCTGCATAGAACCTTGGTTCGGACTTCCTGATGCCGACAGTACAGATCATCTGTGGGAACAAAAACCTGGACTCGAAATTCTTGAACCGAAAAAAACTTTTATCTCTGACCAAAGCATAACTGTTGAGTAAAGGGATTATTAGAACTTAGAATAAAAGTAAACAAATCTCAATTTTTTATATTAGGATTTGTTTACCTTTAAAATTGTTATTAGTAATCCCAGCCTGAACTAGAGATAGAACCACTGTCATTATCTGTGGTACTTGTAGTATCTGGACAAATGCTACTTCCTACCATTGTTTCAAGTGTAGCACCGACTACAGTTCCTGTAGGTCCGCCAACAGAACCTATGGCACCTCCTAATACGCCTACAGAAGTTACACATAGGTCATTATCATTTGCAAACATAAATCCAGCTCCAAGTGCCAGCTAATACCACTGCAATTGCCAAGATCTTTTTCATAAGAAACCTCCTAAATTTATTTTTAGATGCCATAATAACTTTTTATAAGAAAAAATTTCATAGTTCAAATTTTGATTTAACTATAGACTTTATTATGATTTTTTTTCTTATGCGTGATAAACTTATCTCCACTATGCTTTCAGTAATTTTTCTCATTTTATCTATTTTGTCTGGTGCTTATTTTGTTTTGATTAACATTGCTTCTCCGGGAACTTTTTTAGGGACGATTTTTAGTTTTTCTGCAGTTTGGCTTTTGATTGCAGTTTTCTTTGCGCTTCTTTTTGTGTTTGAAAGGCAAAAAATTCTTAAGAAAATTTTGCTTGGAATTTCAAAAACATCTAAAATAATTTTGGTTTCTTTTATTTGCGCAGGAGTTTTTATTGCGGGTTTGAATCTTTTTTTTATTTGCACTCCGCGGCTTTCTGACGGAAATGAAAATGTGCGCTACGTGATTGTTCTTGGCGGCGGAATCACGAAGGATGCCAAGCTTACAGATTCAGTGCAGAACCGTGTGCGTGTTGCTTCCGAATATTTAAAATCTCATCCGACGTCGCTTGCGGTTGTTACAGGCGGAAAAGGAAAGTTTGCGCCTTGCCCGGAATCTGATGTTTTAAAACCTGTGCTTGCTTCTTATGGAATTGATGAAAATCGGATTCTTGCAGAAAACAAAGCTAAGGACACAATTCAAAATTTTATGTTTAGCGCAGAACTTTTTGCAGAACATGACGGAATCTCAGTAGAAGAAGTTCTTGCTTCTCCTGTTGCGATTGTAACAAGCGACTTTCATATTGCACGAGCTGAACGTCTTGCTTCACGAATGGGATTTTCCGATGTGTATGGAGTCGCATCAAAAACTCCGCCACTTTTTATCTTGAACAGTTATTGCCGAGAAATATGCAGCTACGTAAAACTGAACTTAAGAATTTTGCTCACAGGCAAACCAAAACATCTGTAGTAAATTTGCGCATTGTGATAGCATTGTGGCGCAAGATAAAGGAAATTTATATGAAAATTAATTTTAGCCTTAAACAATTTTTTCCTCAAAAATGGCAGGTAAAACTTCCTGTTATGCTTTTTGCAGTTGTGATGATGGGCGTTACGCTTTCAGTTCTTATTGAAATTGGCTGGGGAACTGATCCTGCGACTTTTATGAATTATCATGTGGCGGCGCTGCTTGGAACTGATAATATCGGCTTGATTCAGATTATGGATTATGCGGTTTTTCTTATTTTTGTAATTTTGTTTGGGGTGCAGCATATTGGCTTGGGGTCGATTGCGAATATGTTTTTTATTGGATTCGTTTCTGATTTTTCACGTTGGATTTGGAAACTGATTGGATTTCATCAGTTTTTGCAGAATGCGGAACTTTTGCCAAAGGCTGGAATTTTTGCTTTTATTTTGCTTTTTTTTGTAACTGCTTGCGCGATTTATATGAATTCAGAATTGGGAATTGCGCCTTACGATGCGGTTCCTGCGATTATCAGCGATAGATTTGTTAAGCTTCCTTTTTTTGTTGTCCGCATTATTTTTGATTATTCTTCAATTACGATTGGACTTGTGGCTGCTTGCTTTGCGAAAAATAATATTCCGAACCCAGTTGCGACTTTTTGTGGAATCGGGCTTAGAACAAATATTTTTGGTTCAATCTGCATGGCTCTTCTTTTAGGACCGGCTATTTCGCTTGTTGGAAAATTTATGAAAAAAATTATTCCAGTGTTCCGTGAAAATTAAAGTCGTATTATTTTTTGTTGTCTTGCGCTGGATTTTTTACAATTTGAATTATATACATTTATTTATGTTGCAATTGTATTGAATAAATTTTATAGAAAAAATATTTCTAAGACTTGACCGAGAAACCTCTTGTATGAGATTGCCGTGTCGGAGCACGGCAATGACAGGAGAGAGCAAATCAGATAATGGCAGGCCAAATTATTTTATTGCAACGTAAATAAAAATTGTTCCTGTTTTTCCGTCGCAGTCTTCCTGATATTCTTCAAAGTCTCCAGTGAATGTGCGTTCAAGCGGAATGCTCCAAATCGCAGCCCATGCTTTTCCTACATCTTTTGCAACATCGCCTTTCACTGTGAACTTTGCATATTTTCCGTTTGGAATTTGTTTTACTGCAAATCCTTTTTCTTTTGCGTCTACAGCTGATTCATTTGAAATTTGAACTCCCACAAGAACTGTGTAATCCTGTTCTGTTGGCGTTCCGTAATCGCAGTAAAGTCCAACTGCTTTTTGATTTGTTCTGCAAGAAAATTTTGCCTGCACGCTTCCGAGTTTCTGCCAAAGTCCACTTATCTTTTGAGGCATATCCGGGGCGCTGTTCGATGTTACTTCTGTAAGTCCTGCAAATGTCATTTGTGGCAATTCTACGATTTCGTATTTCATGTTTCCTTCCTAATGAAAAATTATTTATGTTTGAATTATAAAATATTTAATATGACAACAGTATGTCATGTTTTATTTTAAATTGCATTTATTTTTTTTCGCGTAAATGATATGATAAAAATATCTGTGAAAAAAATATTTTTCTTTGTTTTGTTTATTTCATTTTTCTCTTGCCTAAAGTTCAGTGCTGAAACTTTTTCATTTGTGGCTTCTGTTGGTTTTCAGTCTGGAAAAGTTCAGGAATATGTTTATGATTCTGGCGATGTTCTTAGCCGGCTTGACTGGAAAACTGATTTTATTCCTGTTGCGGATATTTCTTCTAGGCTGAATATTTTTCATATTGTTACTGATATTGATTTTCTTTGCGCTTTGCCAATAAAGTATGGAACGATTGAAGACTGGGACTGGCTTGGCGAGGATAAAACAAGAGCAACAAATTTTTCAAAGCATGATCTTTCACTTGAAAGAAAATTTGAAATTGAAGCAAAAAGCGGATATGAATTTGTTTTTGAAAAAATAAAACTTGTTCCGCAGATTGGCTTGCGTTACCGTAATCAAAAGTTCAAGGCGCACGACGGATATTATCAGTACGCGGATTATGAGAATGGCGAGTATTTGAGCAGTTCAATTGAAAGAAAAAAAATTAACGGAACCGGACTTTCTTACGAGCAGCAGTTTGTGCTTCCGTTTATTTCGCTTGAATCCGAATCTAAAATTTTTTCTAGCTGGGTTCTGGTTTTAAACTGGAGGTGCTATCCTTATATTTATTGCTTTGCGGTTGACAGACATTATTTTAGAAATGCAGATTTCCGCGATGCAATGTACGGCTCTGGATTTTTGCTTGGCGCGGAATTGCGTTACAAGTCTTTTTCAATTATTGCTAATTATGAATTTCTTGAATGCAAAAACGGAATCTCAGAATATAAGGAAGACGGAAAATCCGCTGTGGAACTTTATACTGTGCCGGGAATAAAGTCTTCAGTTTTTTCTGTTATGGCGCGGTATAGATTTTAAAATTTCAATATAAAGATATGTCGCAGCAAAAACTTTTTGAACTCGTTTACATTCTCTTGGATAAAAAATCAATCACTGCAAAAAAACTTTCGGAGCATTTTGGGGTTTCGGAAAGAACGATTTACCGTTGGGCGGAATCTTTGGCGGAAGCGGGAGTTCCTGTTTATTCTACGCAAGGGCGTGCTGGCGGATTTGCGATTGCAGAAAACTATGCGTTGGACAAAACAATTTTTACTGATGAAGAAAAATGTTCTGTCGTTTCAAGTTTAAAAGCTGTTGCAAAACTTACAGGCAGCGAGTGTTCTGTGAAAAACTCTGCGGAAAAAACGGCGGTGCAAAAACTTAGCAGGTTTGCTTCGAAAAACACTGACTGGCTTGAACTTGATTTTTCTCCATGGAATCCGCAGGAAAAAAACATCAACGAAATATTTAACAAACTTAAAAATGCCGTAATAGAAAAACATCAAATTGAATTTGATTATTTTTCACTTAATAAAAAAACTGAGCATAGAACTGTTCAGCCATGGAAAATTGTATTCCGCAGTGTGGGGTGGTATTTTTATGGTTGGTGCAATGTTCGTTGCGCTCCAAGATATTTTAAGCTGAATAGAATCTGCAATTTAAAAGTTCTGAATAAAAAAGTTTGTATGGAAGAAAAGGAGTTTGAAACTGAACAAAAAAAATTTTATAGCGCAGAAAAAGAAATTCCTATGATTGAAATAACTGCTCAAGTTGCAGACAGCGAGCTTTATAGAATCATGGATGAATTTGCGGTTTGCAAAGTTGAAAAGTTTTCTTTGGAAACTTCAATTGTAAAATTCAATGCGCCTGAAATTAACTGGCTTGTTCCTTTCCTTTTGTCATTTGGCTCAGCGATAAAAATAATTTTTCCTGAAAAAATAAAAAAGCAATTTTCCATTGAAGTAAAAAAAATGTCAGCGCAGTTAAAGGAAAAATAAAAATCCAATTGAAGAAGATAAAAATATTGGTATAATAAATTTTAATTTATAATTAAGGAAAGATTTGTATGAAAAATTTTTTGCGGATTTTATTTTCATCTTTTGTTTTAGTTTTATTTTTCGGATGCATGGCGACAACGACTTCAGCCGGAAATGTAGGCGCGGACAGAAATCAACTTATGATTGTTTCCGAAGAGCAGATGGAGCAGAGTGCGAATGAATCTTATGCTCAGGTTATTGCTGAGGCGAAAAAATCCGGCACGCTGAATGTTGACGCTGCAACTGTTGCCCGCGTAAGAACTGTTGCAAAAAATTTGATTGCGCAAGTTGGAGCTTTTAGAGAAGACGCGCTTTCTTGGAACTGGCAGGTGAATGTAATCAGCGACAGTACTGTAAACGCTTGGTGTATGCCCGGCGGAAAAATTGTTGTCTACACTGGAATTATTCAAAGCCTTAATTTAAACGATGCGCAGCTTGCCGCTGTAATGGGACACGAAATTGCTCATGCTCTTAGAGAACATAGCCGTGAGCAGGCTAGTAGCGAAACTTTGAAGAATGCAGGAATTGCAGTTGTATCTTCTGTTGCAGGTCTTGATGAAACTGGAAATGCTTTGCTTGGGCTTGCAGCTCAATATACTTTGACTCTTCCATTTTCACGTTCGCACGAAACAGAAGCGGATCACATTGGAACAGAACTTATGGCGCGTGCAGGATATGATCCTAACGAAGCTGTTGCGGTCTGGGAAAAAATGTCTGCGCTCGGTGGAACTCAGATTCCAGAAATTATGAGCACTCATCCTTCCAATACAAGCCGCATAAAAGACTTGACCGAAATCTCTAAAAAAGTTTATCCGCTTTACGAGGCTTCAAGAAAATAAATGTTAACACAATAGAAATTAATTTCCGTACAAACCATCTCCATTTGACAGCCTATCAGTCGATAGGATATATTGTCAGTGATATTTTTTATTTAGGGAAATTCACGATGGCGGAAAAAGGTAACACAAAGCAGGTGATTCTGGCGGCGGCGCTGGATTTGTTTTCGGTGCAGGGGTTTGAGGCGACTTCCATGCAGCAGATTGCGGAGGCGGTCGGAATCCGTAAGCCTTCTCTTTACAGCCACTTTGCGGGCAAGCAGGAAATTCTTGACGCGCTTGTGCGGACAACAATCGAGCAGTACGAAAAACATTCGCTTTTTGCTCAGGCGGACTGGGACAATCCCGATTTCACCGCCGGCAAGCAGGACATCACGGAAGACGACGTTCTTCAGATGATTCTTAAACATTTTCGCTACATCGTCCACGATCCTAAAATCAGCAAGTCGCGCAAAATGCTTGTAATCGAGCAGTTCCAGAATTCCAAGCTCAAGGAGCTTCAGACCAAGCAGAACTACACGGACGTCATGCGCTATTTTACAGGGCTTGTGAAATTTCTTATCAGCCGGAAAAAACTTTTCGGAACCGACGAAGAAATCATGGCGGCCCAATTGTGCCTTCCGGTTACAGTGTGGATAAACCTATGCGACCGCGAGCCTGAACGCGAGGAAGAAATTGTTGGTCTGATTGAAAAGCACGTCCGTCAGTTTTTCGAGATTTACGGAAATAAAAAGTGAGAGAGGCTAAAATGAGCAGAATTCTTGTATTGAACGGAAGCGTGCGCAGGGGCGGAAACACGGAGCTTCTTGTGCAGTCATTTGCTGAGGGCGCGCGGAAAAACAACAGCGTGGAAATTGTCTCGGCGGCGGACTTCAAGGTGAATCCGTGCATAGGCTGCAATTCGTGCTTTAAGCGCGAAGAAAACGCCTGCTTCCAGAACGACAGCATGAAGGAGATTTACCAAAAGCTCAAGGAAACGGACATCCTCGTGATTGCCTCGCCGGTTTATTTTTATGGAATAAGCGCGCAGCTTAAAGCCGTGATTGACCGCCTGCACACTCCGATGCGCAATTCGTTTCCGATAAAAAAACTCGCCCTGATTCTGGTGGGAGCGGCAACCCTGCCTGAAATGTTCGACGCAATCAAAGTGCAGTACAAGCTCGCCTTGAATTTCTTTGGTCTTGAGGATGCGGGAACAGTTCTTGTGCGCGGCGCAAGGGAAAAAGGCGACGTAAAAAACACGGACGGACTGAAAAACGCTTACAACCTCGGAAGCTCAATGTGAAAGTTGACAGAAATAAAAATCTAACGGAGAAACAAAAACATGACCGAAACAAAAAACGACATCTGGGAAAAACTTTACAATGCGGCAAAGAAAGTGCAGAACGCGCGGACGGTCTCGCCTTTTATTGAGGCTGGCGGAGTTGCGGCGGCGATTCTCACAAAGGGCGGAAACATCTACGTCGGCGTCTGCATCGACACGGCAAGCACGCTCGGAATGTGCGCTGAACGGAACGCGATTGCGAACATGATTACGAACGGAGAAAGCCAGATTGAAAAGCTGGTCGCCATAATGCCCGACGGAAAAGTGGGCTCTTCGTGCGGAGCGTGCCGCGAATACATGATGCAGCTCGACAAGGACAGCGGCGAAATCGAAATCCTCGTGGACTATGAAATGCGAAAAACCGTCCGACTGAAGGAGCTGCTTCCCGACTGGTGGGGAAAATCCCGGTTTGAGGAAGAATGATGAAAATGCCTTTTGACTTCAAAAAGGAATACAAGGAATTTTATCTGCCTAAAGGCAAGCCGGAAATCGTGAATGTTCCGCGCATGAATTATGTTGCAGTCCGCGGCAAGGGAAACCCGAACGAGGAAGGCGGCGCGTACAAAGAGGCAATCGGCGTTTTGTATGCCGTGTCCTACACGCTCAAGATGAGCTACAAGAGCGACTACAGAATCGACGGATTTTTTGAATATGTTGTGCCTCCGCTTGAAGGATTCTGGTGGCAGGACGGAAGGTGCGGCGTGGACTATTCGCGGAAGGAGGATTTCAACTGGATTTCGCTCATCAGGCAGCCTAATTTTGTCACGAAGGAAAATTTTGACTGGGCGGTAAAAACTGCGAGCCGCAAGAAAAACCTCGACTGCTCGGCTGCGTAATATCTTACGGTTGACGAGGGGCTTTGCGTCCAGATTATGCACACAGGAAGCTACGATGACGAGCCTGCGACAATTGCGCTGATGGATTCATTTCTGGCGCAGAACGGCTACGAAAACGACTTTGGCAAAAACCGCTTCCACCACGAAATCTATCTTTCCGATCCGAGAAAAACCTCCGCGGGCAAACTAAAAACTGTAATCAGGCATCCGGTCAGGAAGAAGTAAAACTTGACTGTCATTGCCCGGCTTGACCGGGCAATCTCTGTCTTATTCACGAGAGATTGTCAACCGAGTTTGCTTTGCAAACGTCGCGGGTCAAGCACGATAATGACACGGTGTTTTATTGTCATTTTTCCTCACTTGACAGCCTATCGTTCGATAGGGTATATTTCCTGTTATATTTTTTAACTAGGAAAACAAAAAATGTATGAACTGATTCAGCTTTCAGAGCAAACTTATTACATCAAAAGTCCGACGAACATCGGGCTTGTAAAACTGGACAGTAAAAATATCTGCCTGATTGACAGTGGAAACGACAAGGACGCAGGGCGAAAAATCCGTCAGATACTTGATGCGAACGGCTGGAATTTGGCGGCAATTTATAACACTCACTCGAACGCTGACCACATCGGCGGAAACAAGTATCTTCAGAATCAGACAGGCTGCAAAATCTATGCGCCGGGAATTGACTGCGCGTTCACAAGACAGTCAGTTTTAGAACCATCGTTTCTGTATGGCGGATTTCCTCCAAAGGATTTGCGCTGTAAATTTCTTCTGGCGCAGGAAAGCGATGCGGAAGAACTGACGGAACAAAATCTTCCGGACGGATTTGAAATCATAAAGCTGCCCGGACATTTTTTTGATATGGTCGGATTCCGCACGAGTGATGACATAGTTTTTCTTGCCGACTGCCTTTCAAGCCGGAAAATTTTGGACAAGTACCAGATTGGATTTATCTACGATGTCGCCGCCTATCTGCAGACGCTCGAAATGGTGAAAAATCTTGACGCAAAAATGTTCGTTCCGTCGCACACAGAAATCACCGATGATATCACCGCTCTTGCCCAGTACAACATCGACAAGGTGAATGAAATCGCAGAGAAAATTCTTGGGCTTTGCGGAGAGCCGCGAACTTTTGAGAATATCCTGCAGAATCTTTTTGCGCAATACAAGCTGACGATGAACTTTGAGCAGCATGTGCTTGTTGGAAGCACCGTCCGTTCCTACCTCGCATGGCTGAAAGACAGCGGAAAACTTGCTGTCAATTTTGAAAACAACCTTATGCTTTGGAAGCGGATATAACAATAATAGAAGAAACTGAATAAAAAATTAGGAGAAAAATTGAAATGAACAGCACACTCGTAATTTACGTTCACGGAAAAGGCGGAAACGCTGGCGAATCTGAACATTATAAAAAACTTTTTGCGGACTGCGATGTTGCCGGTTTTGAGTACGCATCCGTAACTCCGTGGGATTTCAAGGATGAATTTTTGAACTGGGCAAAAGAAAAATTTGGCGCATACAAAAACGTGGTTCTTGTTGCGAACAGCATCGGCGCGTATTTTTCGATGAACGCGATTTCTCAAGCCAACGCTGAAAGTGACAGTGCGAAAAAGAAAATCACCGCAAAAATCATCAGGGCGTTTTTCATCTCTCCGATTGTAGACATGGAAAAACTGATTTGCAACATGATGCTTTGGGCCGGCGTAACGGAAGCTCAGCTTGAGGAAAAGAAAATGGTAAGCACGGACTTCGGCGACGATTTGTCCTGGGAATATCTTAGCTACGTCCGCAAAAACCCGATTAAATGGAAGATTCCGACTGAAATTCTTTACGGCGAACACGACACTCTCACTTCGCTTGAAACCGTCTCGGATTTTGCGCGCGCCCACAAGGCAAAACTTACCGTGATGAAGGGCGGCGAGCACTGGTTCCACACTGAGGAGCAGATGAAGTTTTTGGATGGGTGGATTGAGGCCACATTAAAAGGAAAATCAAAATGAAAGAGATTTCAATTGACCCCAAAACGACTCCGCGGGCGCAGGCTTTTGAGCTTTGGATGAACGCGCCGAACCCGATGGTAACTTTTTTCAAGACGCTGGATGTTTCGCCGCTTGTAAGGCTGAGCCGACGACGCAAACTCAAATTCAATATGCTTTTGTGCTGGTGCGTGGGAAAAGCCGCCAGCGAAGTGAAGGAATTTTTTCTGCTTCCGGTCGGAGGTGAGCTTTTTAAGTACAATTCGCTTGCCGTGAACACAATCGTTAAGAATAAAAACGGCGAGGTAAGCTCGTGCGATGTCCCGTTCAATGACGACATCCAAAAATTCAACCGCGACTATCTTGAGCTGACAAGCGAGGTTGCCAAAACTTGCCGGAATCACGACCTTGCGCAGAGCATGGTGATTGGAACTTCCGCCATAATCGACACGAAAATTGACGGCGCGGTGGGCATGAACAGCGGAATCTTCAACAATCCGTTTATGATCTGGGGAAAATACCGCCGCCGATTTTTCAGGACAACGCTCACCGTCTCGTTCCAGTTCCACCACACTCAGATGGACGGAGCGCACGCCGGAAAATTCCTTGAGCTTTTGCAGAGAAACATCAGAAGCGTGGAAAAGGAGCTGGGGAAGAAGGGATGAATTTATTCCGCAAGACGAAATCACATCAAGTCGCCTTGCGGATTTTTTTTCTCACCGCAAAATTATTCCGTTCATCTAACCGTCAAGAATTTGCTTCAAAAAGCCCATGCTTTATGCACCAGGCGTAGATTCTGCATTTTCCGGCGTTACGGAATCTTGCCTCTGCGTTCTGCTCAGGATACATTTTTGCGAACTCCACGGAATCCGCCCTCACGCAGGCGAACCAGGAGATGAAATGCGTTTTTGTCATCTCGTGGCTCATCGAAACAAAAATCTCGCCGCCGTCATTCTGCACATTGATTTTGTGTTTTTCAACCTGCCGAAATTCATTTTCAACTTCAAGAGCCGAAAGCTGAATTCCGCAGCAGCTGACGCAGGCTTTCCCCACGCTGAAAACCGTGTTTCCGCAGACCCGGGCACATGTAAAAATTCGACTTTGAAAGATTCGCCGCCCTGTTGCCGTTTTCAATTTCAGTTCCAGAAAAAAGCTCCGCGACCGAAACTCTCAGGATTTTCGCAAGCGGCTCAAGAAATGTTATGTCCGGAAATCCGCGTCCGGTCTCCCATTTTGAAACCGTCCTGTCGCTCACGCCCAAAAAGTCCGCAAGCTGGATTTGGGTCAGTTTCTGTTTTTCACGGAGCCGCTTGACCGCAGCATCTGTAAACATATTGGTTCATATTCACCTCGAAAAAATAATTTAAGACGTCTTGAAATCAGTCTACATCATTTTCCGCTGGCGGCCCACATACTTATCGTGGAGCTGAAGCAAGAAATCTTTTCCGCTGTGCAAGAAACTAAGCAATCAGCCTTATTTTAGTTTTCATATTTCACGCCAAAGTAATTCAAACTTTCTTTCATGGCATCCTGAGCTGTCAGGCAGGTGTCTTTTAGATAGCCTCGCTCGTCTTTCCATTCTTTGATTCCTCTGTAATAGAATATCTTTAATTCTTCAGTAATGATGAACGGAACTATGTTATGCTTAAGACATTCCTTTAACATAATCAGTCTCCCGACACGGCCGTTTCCGTCCTGAAACGGATGAACTGATTCAAAGCGGACGTGGAAATCAAGAATATCATCCAAAGAGATTTCCGTTTTTGAGTTATATTCTTCAAGCAGTGATTTTATTTCTTTGGCAACATTTTCGGGCTTTGTGGTTTCACTTCCGCCAACCTCATTTTCCAGCATTTTGTAGTCGCCTACTTTGAACCAGGATTTCTGTGAATCTGTTGTGCTTGTTTTCAGTATATAATGAAGCTGTTTAATGAAACTTTCTGAAAGCTTGGAATTTGCGCCTTCGATAATCAAATCAATGCAGCGGAAGTGGTTTACGGTTTCTATGATGTCATCGACTTTTACTGCCTCGTCTGCAATGCCAAGAGTTTTTGTTTCAAAAATATAACGGGTCTGGTCATGAGTGAGTTTTGAGCCTTCAATATGATTTGAATTATATGTAAGGTCAATCTGAATTTTATGGTAAATACCGCCTT
>ERZ808252.1208-NODE-1208-length-20077-cov-5.226351_pt1 | contig 20077 bp, 15 predicted proteins | sample MGYA00521242_ERZ808252 | MGnify/ENA primary metagenome ERZ808252 (study PRJEB31516, sample SAMN03275581) | gut metagenome | biome: mammalia-associated habitat; material: feces | host: Papio cynocephalus | place: Kenya | collected 2012-08-07 ...
GTACATGAGGGCAAACTACGCCCTCTATGTACCGACGGTGTTCTAAATCCCTCATTGTAAAAGCAGGAACTTATTTTTTCTATAAAGCAAAGGTGTAAAAACATATTATATCATGTCACCAAGCGAAGCTTGATGACATGCGCATGCATCAGCATGCTTCATTATATCAGAAAATTTGTATGGCAAGGTATAAGCTTGTGGTCTGACAAGCGGCAGCCCCATAAGCTTCTATCACTTGACAACAGGTTTTTCTTAACATTACACTTCCTGCGTACTATAAACTCGTTTTATCGCTTTTACTTTGTTGCTGAGTCCTTTTTTCCGCAGCAGTTTCCGATATTCCTTAATCTTCGATTTTGGCACTTTCACTGTTGTTTTCTTTGTAATGCCTTTAAATGCGCTCTTAGCAACATTCTTTGCTTTCAGCTTCCTGCTCTTAATGACAAGCAGTTTCAGCTTCTTACATTTGTAAAATGCCTTCTTTCCAATTTTTGTAATATTCTTTCCGATGATGATTTTTGTTACTTTATTGTTTTTCTTAAATGCCTTGTCGGAAACGGCTGTCACACGGTAGACAACGCCATCAACTTTTATAAATGCAGGAACTTTCACTTTTCCTTTGGCGTCTTCTGCGGGTTCTTCATATTCTACTTCCGGCATCTCCGCATCTTCATTCGTCACCTTATACGTTGAGCCTTTGCTGTCCTGCAGAGTCGTTCCTTCTTCTTTCACTCCCTCGGCCGGAGTTTTGGTGCTGACCGGTGTCGCCGTCGGCTGCTTGGTCGGTGCCGCCGTTGGCGTCTGTGTTGGTACGGCGGATGGCTGTTGTGTTGGTCCCACAACCGGCTGTTGCGTTGGTGCTGTCGTCGGTACTGCCGTTGGGGTTGCGGTTGGTGCCGCCGTTGGCAGCTGCGTTGGCGCTGCCGTCGGTGCTACAGTTGGAGTTGGCACTGCCGTCGGTACTGCCGTTGGAGTTACTGTTGGCACTGCCGTCGGTGTCGGAGTTGGTGTTGCCGTCGGTACTGCCGTTGGTGTTACTGTTGGCGCTGCCGTCGGTGTCGGAGTTGGTGTCGCCGTTGGTACTGCCGTTGGGGTTACTGTTGGCGCTGCCGTCGGTATCGGAGTTGGTGTCGCCGTTGGGGTTACTGTTGGTGCTGCCGTTGGCTGCTGTGTTGGCACTGCCGTTGGGGTTACTGTCGGTGCTGCCGTCGGTGCTATAGTTGGAGTTGGCACTGCCGTCGGTGTCGAAATCGGAGTCGGAGTTGGTTTTGGCACCTCCGTCCACTTCGCATAGAGCGTTATATTTCCAACATGTCCCCTTGGTATCTCCGGCATTTTTGATGTAAACTCTGCATCTTTATACCAGCCATCAAATGTGTAGTCTTCTTTTACCGGATCCTCCAGCGCGATCGTCTCCGCAGCCGGATAGTAGGATGTCGGGTTTGCCTCCGCATTGGTTCCACCATTTAACTCATAGTTTATCTGATACTTATTCAATCTAATATATAAATATACATCCATGGTACAATTGTATCCGCAGTCATAAGTATAAGTAATGTCTCTATCAATAGCCTTTCCTGAACTAATCTCTTCCTCTGTTAAATCATCAAATATCAAAACATTATCTACTAATGTTGCGCCGCTTATATTTGATATACTCCCTGCGTCCCAGCCGGAAATCTTTCCCATATCGATCTCAGCGGTATCATATATATACATACTGGCTTGCAAATTTCTATCCGCATACCCATCTGTCACTTTTAATACCTTGATCGGATTATTGTAAAACTCCATGGTGGACAAGTCCGAATTTTGCCTGATATCCAGACCATCAATCTCATTATTGTCACACTCCAACGTGCTAAGACACAGATTCTTACTCACATCAAGACTTTTCAATTGATTATTAGAACATTGTAACATCCACAAGCTTGTATTGGCGCTGACATCCAGACTTGTCAATCCATTATTTTTGCAGACCAAATTAATCAAGTCCGGATTCTTACTCACATCAAGGCTCTTGAGGTTTGAATTATTCGAAGTATATAAACCTTGTAATGCCGTATTTGCACTGACATCCAAACTTGTCAATCGATTATATACACAATTCAAATAGTCAAGTTTTGTATTCGCTTTTAACTCCAGTGTTGTCAACTTGTTACTTCCACAATCTAAACTCGTTATGTCCAGATTATTGCTGACATCCAGAGTCGTTAAACTATTATTTGCGCAATACAATTTCTCCAACTGTGTATTTCGACTTAGATCCAGCTCTGTGATCCCATTTGCGCTGCATGATAAGTCGGTTAATTTCGAACTGTCACCTATATCCAGACTTGTCAAATTGTTCTGCCGGCAGTCTAGTGTTTCTAATGCAGTATCTCCGCTTATATTTAAACTCGCCAGGCTGTTACTAAAGCACTGCAGTGTAGTCAGATTTGGCTTATTACTGACATCCAAAGCTGTCAATTGTGCTGCATTATAACAATACATCTCGGTTAATTTCGTATTCTGACTTACATCTAAGCTCGTCAGCGGATTATTTCCACAGTCCAGATCCAGCAATTCTGTATTCCTACTCAGATCAATACTTTCGATCTGATTTCCATAAAACCATAACTTTTGCAGGGCTGTATTTTTGCTCACATCCAATTCCGTCAGTTGATTGTTTCTACAATCCAATTCTGTTAATTTGGGAAAATACTCGATCCCTGCAAGAGAGGTAATTTTTGTTCGACCGCTCTCTCGACCATTCACAGTAATTTCCGTTACTGCGTTTCTCTCTCTTTCTGACAAAATCCCATCTTCGTCTTTATCAAACTTACCAACATCTTCCATAAATGTGGCATCCGGAAACGTCGTGTTATTGATCAGCACATCCGTTTCTGCCGCTTTTACAGGCGCTGCCGTATAACAGCATACCGCCATTCCAAATACCAATATCCCCATCCCTAGTTTACGTAATCCAAATTTACTCATATATTTTCCTCCATTTCCATAACCTTGCATACCTACGTGCTTATTATATTATACCACCAATGCCGCTTCTTGACAATTGCAAACATTATTATTATGATGATAAAAAAGACCACGCGGAGGTGAGATCATGCTGACAATTCCCAGACATTCATCCATAAAAAAATATACTGTCGATGATATCCTTTTCATCCTCGGCTGGCTGCTTTTTCTGCCGCTGGCGGCATTGGTGATTTTTTACAATATTGGGTGGATTCGGCCTACCGAATGGCTGCCTCCGTGTCTGTTTCGTTTTGTCACCGGTCTTCCGTGTCCGGGGTGCGGTGGGACGCGCGCCTTTGCCGCCGTTCTGCGGGGTGATCTGATCCATGCGTTTTTCTATCACCCGGTCGTTCCGTTTTGTTACGTTTTATACATTGTTTTTATGGCAACACAGACGATCGAGAGGATTCTCCGCAAGACAGCGAATCTTCGTTTTCACGGGCTTTCGTTTCGTCTGGAATATGTTTATGTGGCGGTGCTCCTCATTTTGGTGCAATGGATCATAAAAATAATAGCGGCCATCGTCTGACAGCCGCCCTATTTTTACCCGGAACAGACCTCTGCCTGCCCGGTTATCACGATGAAATGTCCACGCGGAAGAACTGCTGCATCCACTGCATCACTTCGTTTTCGTTGTTCGGATCAATATTATTGATGGATTGCAGATTTTCGACCGTGACATTCGACCAGTCGATCATCATCGCAAAGGAAACGATCATAAAGGCATTGAGCACAAGTCCCAGGATATTCAGTACAAGACCGATGATTCCGAGTGTTCTCCCGGTGCCGCTTCCCTTGATGACACTGATGATGGAAAAGATTCCACCGATGATACAAAAGACCAGACCTGCCCCCAAACACATACAGCAGAGAATGGAAATGACTCCAAGGACAAGACCTGCGATCCCAAATCCTTTTTTGTCACTCTGTATTACTACGCTCTGTTCATTTTCTTCCATAATTTTCCTCCTTCTTATTTAAAACCACATCCGCAGCCGGCGAACCGCAGACATTACCGAGCCGCTGCCATCCTCCGGCAGATCTTCCGGCGACGGGGTTACCGATGGGACACCGATCGCAGAAGGCGATACCGGCGATGTCTGCTGCAAACTGTCTGCCGAACCGCTTGTGAGCAGGATGTAAAGCACCGCAGAAACGATTCCGAGTGACATTCCGACTGCTCCCACGATAATTCCTGCGACAGCCAGATCCCGCTGACCGGCTGCCGACTCACGATATGCAATGATTCCGAGTACTACGCCAACCATTCCGAGAATGATGGCAAAATACCAGGTCACACAGCACAACACAGAAAAGCAGGAAAGGATCAGCGAGGCAACCGCTTTTCCATTGATCTTCTTTGTCTCCATAGACTCCTCCCTTTCCGGTTATTTTTCTTCGCTTACTTCGATCTTGCGGATCTCTTTGGTACGGATCTCTTCTGTGATATCCGCAATAAAGTCATCCAAAGCAACCTGACCCTCGTCACCTTTGTAACGGCTGCGGAGAGATACCTTATTTTCCTCCTGCTCTTTCTGACCTACGATGAGCATATACGGAATACGGTGCAGGCGCGCTTCACGGATCTTAAATCCGATCTTCTCGGAACGGTTATCCACGGTCGCATCTACGCCGTTTGCTGTCAATTTCTGGCAGACGCTGTCCGCGTACTCTGCATATTTTTCAGAAATCGGAAGCACGCGAACCTGCTCCGGACAAAGCCATGTCGGGAACATACCGGCATATTTTTCAATCAGCCATGCCAGCGTTCTCTCATAGCATCCGAGTGAAGTTCTGTGAATGATGTAAGGACGGACTTTGTCGCCTTTTTCATCAATATAATACATATCAAACTGCTCGGCAAGAAGGGCATCCCACTGAACCGTGATCATAGTATCTTCTTTTCCATATACGTTTTTGGCGTTAATGTCTACTTTTGGTCCGTAGAAAGCCGCCTCGCCGACATCCTCGGTAAACGGAATGTTCAGCTCGTTCAGGATATTTCGGATATCCTCTTCTGTCTCATTCCAGACTTCCGGCTCGCCGATATATTTTTCCGGATTTTCCGGATCCCATTTGGACAAATGATAGGTTACATCTTCTTCCAGTCCGAGTGTCTGCAGGCAGTACTGCGCCAATGCAATACAATCTTTAAATTCTTTTACCATCTGATCCGGGCGGACGATCAAATGTCCCTCGGAGATCGTAAACTGGCGTACACGGGTCAAGCCGTGCATTTCGCCCGAATCCTCGTTACGGAACAGTGTCGAAGTCTCGCCGTAACGGCAAGGAAGGTCGCGGTAGGATTTCTGGCTTGCTTTGTATACATAATACTGGAACGGACAGGTCATCGGACGAAGCGCAAATACCTCTTTGTCCTTGTCCTCGTCGCCAAGGACGAACATGCCTTCTTTGTAATGATCCCAGTGGCCGGAAATCTTGTACAGATCGGATTTTGCCATGAGCGGCGTCTTGGTTCTCATATAACCGCGTCTCGTCTCCTCGTCCTCGATCCAGCGCTGCATTCTCTGGATCATTTTCACACCGTTTGGCATAATGAGCGGAAGTCCCTGTCCGATGACATCTACCGTGGTAAATAATTCCATCTCGCGTCCGAGTTTGTTGTGGTCACGCTTTTTGATGTCAGCCAGATGCTCCAAATGCGCATCCAAATCTGCTTTTTTCGTAAATGCGGTTCCGTAAATACGGGTCAGCATTTTATTTTTCTCATTTCCTCTCCAGTAAGCGCCGGAGGATGAGATTAATTTCATCGCTTTGAGCGGTTTGGTACTCATCAGATGAGGGCCGGCACAAAGGTCTACATATTCGCCCTGCTCATAGAACGAAATCTCGGCATCTTCCGGAAGATCCTCGATCAATTCCACTTTGTAAGGCTCTTCGCGTTTTTTCATAAATTCTATCGCTTCGTTACGTGGAAGGGTAAATCGTTTCAGCTCTGCCCCCTCTTTTACGATCTTTTTCATCTCTTTTTCGATCTTGTCAAGCGCCTCGCGGTCAAGGGATTCCATATCAAAATCATAATAGAAACCGTCCTCGATTGCCGGTCCGATCGCACATTTGGCATGTGGATACAGACGTTTGATTGCCTGTGCCAGCACGTGGGATGCGGTGTGGCGGTAAGCTGCCTTTCCGGCGTCGCTGTCAAAGGTCAAAATATTTAATTCGTGTTCTCCGTCTACAACGGTTCTCAGATCTACTACTTCTCCATCAAGTTCTGCCACGCAGGCTACGCGGGCAAGTCCTTCGCTAATGTCTTTTGCAATGTCAATAATTGCCATTGGTTCTGCATATTCTTTACAGGAACCATCTTTCAATGTGATTTTCATTCTCTAGGATCTCCTTTCTATGGCTGTGGCATTTCCGCCACAACAATTAAGCCCGCCCCTCTAAACACTTAGGTTTAAAGGGACGGGCTGAAATATTCATCCGCGGTTCCACCCTTTTTGGTACATAAGACTGCACTTCCGGCAGTCAGATATACCCGGCTTCATTTGACGATAACGGAGTCACCGGACCGGATTGGGGTCACTCAGAGTTAGTTTTCAAATGCTTCCCATCATGGTACTTCCAGCCTGTGGCAGATGCCTGTTTGCACGCTGCCCTCCGATACCACTCTCTGGCATGTTATCACATTTTACTCGTCTCTTCTACGTGTTATTGATTATTATAGTCATTTGTATTTGGAATGTCAACAGGTTTTTGCTGAAAACTACAACTCGTGGTAATACGGGCAAATATCCTCGTAAGACCCGTCTTTCATCCGGAAGCCGCCCGGAATAACCCCCAGCTGCACAAATCCAAGACGCTCGTACAGATGCCTTGCGTGTACATTTGAAGCCACGACCGCATTGAACTGCAATACTTTATAGCCAAAATGCGGCGCCTGCTTCAGGCAGTCCTGCACCAGTTTCTCCCCGATGTGAAGTCCGCGGCTTGCTTTTGCGACCGCGTAACTGGCATTGCAGATGTGTCCGCAGCGCCCCACATTGTTCGGATGCAGTATGTACAGTCCAAGGATTTCGCCTGTCGCCGTATCTTCTGCCACGGCACTGTACGTCTGGCTTCCAAAAAATTCTTTTCCGGTTTCTTCCAATAAATTTTCTTCCTGTGGAAAGGCGATCCCGTCCTCCACGACTTCATTCCAAATGCGGATCATGTCCGGAAGATCCGCTTGTGTATAGGCTCTTACCTGAATTTCACTCATATTGTTTTTCTCCTTTTTGCAGGGCAGCTAATCCGGCCAATAGTAAAATTGGAAATACGATTGCCGCCAAGATTCCCATTTTCAGATTGTTGTCAAACAAACTTGACACCATACCGGTTACCGTCGGGCCGCCGGAGCAGCCGACATCGCCTGCCAGCGCCAGAAAAGCAAATAACGCCGTCCCTCCCCGCCGGATTGCGGCAGAGGCTTTGCTGAATGTGCCCGGCCAGAGGATTCCCACGGAAAAACCGCAGGCCGCACAGCCCAATAAATTGACCGCGGCATTTGGCACAAAGACGATGCAGAGGTACGAAAGCACGCACAGCACACAGCTTCCTGCCATGAAGCGGTTGAGATCCCATTTTTCTCCGTATTTTCCATATAAGAGGCGCGAAGTTCCCATTAAAATGGCAAACGACATCGGGCCGGCGAGATCGCCGATCGTCTTTGTCACGCCCAGTCCTTTTTCCGCGAAAAGCGACGCCCACTGGCTGACCGCCTGCTCGGACGCGCCCGCGCAGAGCATCATTATCATAAGGATCCAGAATATTTTCTGCCGGAATAATTCTTTTACTGGCATTCCTTCCTCGTTTTCTTCGTGAAGCGAATAGATCGGTGCGCCCGCAAACAGCACTAAGTTTGCAAGCGGAAGTACCGCCCATAAAATTGTAAGAATTTTCCAATTGTATATGCCGACCGCCGCAAAAAACGCCGTCGAAAGCAGGACAACGCCGACGTGTCCCCAGCAGTAAAAGGAGTGCAGGAGACTCATCGCCTTTTCTTTATTGTCGGTCGGACAAGCTTCGACGATCGGACTGATAAGCACTTCGATCAAGCCTCCGCCGACGGCATAAATCATGACGGCGATCAGGATTCCGACAAACGGATCGGGCAGCATTTCCGGCAGTATTGTAAGCAGCACAAATCCTGCCGCCGCACAGATATGCGCCAGGATGACTGACGCGCGGTATCCGATCTTGTCCACGAACCCGGCTGACAAAAGGTCGATCACCAGCTGGATCAGGAAATTCAGCGTGATCAGCAGCGTGATTTTCGCCATCGGGATATCGTAGGTCTGCTGAAATGTTACAAATAATAATGGTACAAAATTATTGACAACCGCCTGCACCATATAGGCGATAAAACAGGCGGTCATGGTTCTCTGGTAGTTTGGGGACTGCATGATTTTTCCTTTCCTCTCATATTAATCTTTCAAACAAGCTATCGGGATGACCTTAACGCCGTCTTCACGCGTATATGCCATATTTCCCCCTGTGATCACAAGCAGCAGATCCGGTTCCCGGAGAGGAACCTGTCTTTCCTTTTCGTTGTGTCTGCGTACCAGCTCCCTTATCGTCAACAAATGTCTGGCTCCTTCTTCAATCTCGGCACTGCCAAGTTTAAATTCGATGAGAGCATACCTGCCGTCTCCGATGTGCAGTACCGCATCTGCTTCCAGGTCGTATCTGTCATGATAATAGGATACTTTTCCGTCCAACGCCTGTGAATATATTTTCAAATCCCGAATACATAAACATTCAAAAAGGAAACCAAATGTTTTTAAATCTTTTTCCAGATACTCCGGTGTAAGTCCGAGTGCCGCAACCGCTATCGAAGGATCGATAAACCCTCTTTTCTGTCCCGCCCGGATTGTCGTCGCCGAACGGATCGCCGGACACCACGCCTCAATATCTTCAATTACAAACAATCTCTCCAAAGCCGTGAGATAGGCATTAAAGGTTGACTGTGAAATGCCTTCTGCATTTGCGCTCACATCTTTATAAATAATACTTTTTTTCGCCAATGTTGAGATGTTGCGTGCATAGGATTTCAAAATAAGTTCCGCCAGCACCGGATTTCTGGACACTCCGTCAACGGTTGATATATCCGATTCACACACATTTCGCAAATAATCTCTGGCAACGATCAATTTGGCGGCATCGCTCTTTTTTCTCAAAGAAGATGGCCAGCCTCCTCTGCACGCCGCAAATATCAGATCTTCCACTTTCATCTCTGACATAATCCCGTCGATGTCCTGCGCCGGATCGTCAAATAATTCTTTTAAAGATATTTTACCATTTGATTCACGGGATTCAAACAAACTCATCGTATACATTTTCAATCTAGATATCCTGCCTGTCCCCGTATGATGAATCTGCTTATCATCTACGGACGTGGATCCCGTCAGGATAAACAGACCTTCTTCCTGTCTGTCATCCACCGCTGTGCGGACTGCATCCCACAGCACAGGAGCTTCCTGCCATTCATCAATAAGCCGTGGATTTTCTCCTTTTAACAGCAGTGAGGGTTTTGTTGCTGCGGTCATCAAATATCCTTCCCGCATATCCGGATCCTGCATTCTCAATATACTCTTTGCCTGTTCTCTCGCCGTCGTCGTCTTGCCGCACCACTTTGGCCCCACGATCAGCGTTGCTCCAAAAGCCTCCAGCCGGAGTTTCAGTTCTCTATCCACAATTCGATTCAAATATTCTTTCATAGTCAAATCCCCTTGTTTTTTAAAGTTTATTTATTTAAAAGAATACACCAAATTTCGTTGTTTGTCAACTGTTATTACGTGTTTTTGAGGTGTTTCGTTACGCGTTTTTGAGGTATTATGTTACGCGTTTTTGAGGTAAATCGTTACGTGTTTTTGAGGTGTTTTGTTACGTGTTTTTGAGGTGTTTCGTTACGCGTTTTTGAGGTATTTCGCATTTTTTCAGGCAAAAACCCGCCCCAGAGAACAGTTTCTCCGCGGCGGGCAGGTTTCATTCATTTATCATTCATTTCACTTTTTATTTTGCTTTTGCTGCCTCTATGAATGCATAGAAAGATGGCTTTGGATCGTTGATGCCGGATCCAAACAAAAGTGGAATGTTGCTTCTCCAGGAACAACTGTCATACAGTCCCCAGACCGTTACTCCGGTAATTCCTTTTGGATTTACATTTTTATCACGATTCAACTGTTTTTTAACAATTGTCTCCATAATGGCTTTCATGTAAGCTGCCTGCTCTGCAAGCCCCTCTTCATCGTTCTCTGCGCCTTTTACTTCCGCATCCAGTTCAGTCACCTGAACTTCCAGTCCGGTAGCAAGGAATTTATCCAATGTCTCTGCATACCGATCGATCGTCGGATTTTCCGGTCCGGTCAGGTGGCTCTGCATACCGATTCCACCACAGATCTTCTTGTCACTGTTGATAAAGTTTACAAGAGAAACAATATCATCGGCGCAGTTATACTCGTCGTAGTCATTGTAGAACAATGTAACATCATTCTGAAGTCCACGATTTTCCAACTCTTCATAAGCAATTGTAAAGGCTTTCTTTACGTAAGACGGCTGAAGTCCCATATCGCCGTAAACGTCCATCCAGCTTGGGTCTGTCGGTTCATTGGTGCGGTGGATGTACTCGTTTGTCACATCCCATGCATAGACAAGACTGCCTTCTTTTCCGGTAAGTTCTTTTTCTTTATCCATGACATGTCTCATCACCGTGCGGACAAAGAATTCAAGACGGGCATCCATCACTTCCGGTGTCGTTGGTGTCGTTCCGTTATAACCTTCTGCAAAGAACCAGTTTGGTGTCTGCTGATGCCACATTAATGTATGCGCACGCATTTTAACATTATTTTGTGCACAGAATTCCAATGTCTTATCTACGGCATCCAGCGAAAGCTGTGGTACTTCGTCATCCGCATAATTGTCCGGAATAACATAACCAAGGTTCTTTGCTTCCTCTACGCTGATCAGTTTCTTGCTGTAAGAATTGCCAAGAACGGTGTCCGGCTTCATCTCATTTTCCAGCGTAATACTGTTGAACTGGCGTTTGATGAAATTAACCAGTTTTGGTGTGGTAAGCTGATCTTTCTTTGCTCCGTAACCGTAGTAATTCGCACAAGTTCCCATATATTGGAAAATATCTTTGTAGGTATCTTTGATGCTGTCCAAAGTATCCGGATCAATCGCTTCTTTACCTTTGGAAATCTGCGTGATCTCTACCGAATCCAGGTAAAAATCTGCCGTTTTGTCTTTTGGCATTTCAAAATAGATCAAGTATTCGGAGAAGGAAGATGCGACTTCAATCTCGCCTTCAATCTTCACCCATTCTCCGGATGGTGCTTCTTCGACCGTCGCAATCTCCGGATACGTCTGTCCCATCTGTACGGAACATTTAATTGGGGTCGTATCACCGGACATCTGTTTCATGTATGCCGTCACACGATATTTTGCACCCGGAACGATCGTACTTGTTACATCGATTGCCGCTCCGTTCCATGCATCGGTACGGCCGGTTACATAAAGACATTTGCCTTCATATCCGTTATCTGCCTGAGATACTTTACTTGAACCGCGGGAAACAAAATCATCGGTTCCTTCTTCAAATGTCGCACTTTTGAAAAGTACCGGCTGAAATTCTTCCGGTGACTGGCTTGCTGCCGGTGTCTGAGACGCATCCGGGCTTGCCGATGGTGCCTGCGAAGCATCCGGACTTACCGATGGTGCCTGGGAAGCATTCGGACTTACCGATGGTGCCTGCGAAGCATTCGGATTTGCCGATGGTGCCTGCGAAGGTGCATTTGTCGGGGAAGCAGAAGCTGCCGACGTCGCTGTCGGTGCTCCGGAAGCAGGTGCTGTCGTCTCCAACGTCACTTGTTTTTTCGAAGCTGCCGTTACCTTTACCTTCAATGTAACTTTCTGTACCCTCTTACTGCCTTTCAGCGTAAATTTACCCGTTACTTTGGCACTGCCGGCTTTTTTTGCCGTTACCTTTACTGCCGTCTTGCCGCTTGCTTTCACCGCTGCGACTTTTTTATTGTTGACAGACCATTTTACTTTCTTTATCTTGGCTTTTTTCACTCCTGTAACTTTCACCGTTTTGGACTTCTTTTCTGTCAAAACGATTGATTTTTTAGCTAATTTAACTTTGGCAGCAGCCTGTGTTGCCGGAGCTGCCCCCATCTGAAAAAGCATTGCTGCACTAAGAACCGCAGCCATCGCTTTTCGCATTGACTTATGTGTCATTTTCATTCTCCTTCTTTGTGTGAGGCGGCTGCAGATCAGATATTACATCGCCTCAACATAATTTTTAATACATTCTACAGCTTTGTCAATTCCGACAAGATCACTTCGCAGAACGAGATCGTAATTCATCAGGTTATCCCAGCGCTCTCCGGCATGGTATCGATAATAATTTCCACGACTTTTATCTTTTTTCGATACAATCTCACCGGCTTTACTCTCGTCAATCTGATCCACCCGGATCGAACGTTTGATACGAAAATCCAGATTTGCGCGTATGAAGATATTTACGACATTTTCATAATCCTTCAATATGTAGTCGGCGCAGCGTCCCACGATGACGCAGCCTCCTTCTTCTGCCACTTTACGGATCACATTGGACTGTGCCAGGAAAATGCGGTCATCCAGAGATAATCCTGCAAATCCTGCATCTTGATTCGTAAAGACATTCATTCCCATCGCGATTGAGTAGAGCAGACTGTTTGTCGCCTTATCTTCTACCGTCTCAAATGCTGCCTCCGAAAATCCGGTCTCTTTGGCCGCACGGGAAATGATTTCATTGTCGTAAAACGGAACTCCTAACTGTTCTGCCAGCTTTCTTCCGATCTCACGTCCGCCGCTTCCGTATTGTCTGTTTATTGTAATAATCGTTTTCATAATACTCAACCTGCCTTTCTTATCATCGCATATCGCGTTTTCTTATCTATATTATACAAAATTTTTTGCAAAATTTCCAGTTCTTTTGTGAAAAAAGACACTCCGGCCGTATTGACAACGCGGTTGACAAACGGTATTATAATATACGTATAATAATAAGAAAGGATAAAGGTGAACCCTTATGAAAAAAATCATTTCAACCCCTAAAGCACCAGCGGCTATCGGCCCTTATTCACAGGCCATTGAAGTAAATGGTCTGTTATTTACTTCCGGTGTGATCCCGATTGTTCCATCCACCGGTGAATTGGCAGAGGGAGGGATCGAAGCACAGGCAGATCAGGCAATTGGAAATCTTGCCGCTTTGATCGAAGCTGCCGGAGCAAAGATTGAAAATACAATTAAAACAACCGTTTTCATTAAAAATATGGACGATTTCGCTAAAGTAAACGAAATTTATGCCAAATATTTTACGACGGATTTTCCTGCACGTTCCTGTGTAGAAGTAGCTCGTCTTCCAAAAGATGTGCTTATTGAAATTGAAGCCATCGTTGAAAAATAAACCACTTTATACCACACTCCATGCGCTGAATTCGTTTTAAACGGAATTAACTACATATAAGTATAACATATCTTTTTCTAATTGCCTAATAGATATTTGTTTATCTCCACTATAATCAAATATTTATAACCAAATTGGCAGGATTTCTCTTTGGCTATTGCTTGACAAGAAAGGGGAATCTTGGTATACTGTGTATGTACGTAATATTTTTGTAATATTTTCTTAAAGATTTGTAATTTTTTACCTTTACGTTAAATTTAGAAAAACGAGAATGGAGGATTCGCATGCATAACAAAAGAATATGGACTGTATTCTTATGTACCGGTGCTTTGATCACTGCAGGCATCGGCGGAAATTATCTTCCCGCCCTGTCCACTACTATGTGCAGTGAGACGGAACTTGCCGGCATGTCTTACACTTTAGAGCAATATGTGGACAGCCAGTCCGCAGGCGCTGCTTCCAATCCGGAGGCAATTGTTGCCTTTGCCGATGAGCCGGCAGCCACAGACGCTGCTGCCCCTGAAACCGATCCGAATGCCGCTTCCGGCGCCGCGATCGATCCGGCTGCACCAACACCGGAACCGGCAGCTGAGCCAACCGCGACACCAAAGCCGAAATCCGAATATGAAAATATCGGTATTTCCGTCGCAGCAGATTATGTAAATGTTCGAAAAAAACCAAATACAGACAGCAAAGTCGTCGGAAAACTTTACCGTGGCAGTGCTGCAAGAATTGTTAAAAGAGTCGGCGACTGGGTTAAGATCAAATCCGGTCAGGTAGAGGGCTATATTATGGCTGACTACCTTGCTATCGGATACAGCGCCGAAAAAATGGTAGACAAATTCGGAACAAAGATCGCAACCGTTAACACCGAGACCTTGAAAGTCCGCGAAGCCAAAAACACGGACTGTGCCGTACTTACCCTTGTCTCCGGCGAAGAGAGTTTTGAAGTCATCCGCGAAGACAAAGAATGGGTTAAGATTATGGTCGATGGTGACACCAAAGGATTTGTCTCCAAAGAATATGTTGATATTACCGTAAAATTCAAAAAAGCGGTTTCCATTGAAGAGGAACGTGAGGCTGCCCGCAAAAAAGCAGCCGCCGAAGCTGCCGCCGCACGCGCGGAGCAGGAAGCGCAGCAGCGTCAACAGCAGCAGGCTTCCAGTAATTCCGGTTCTTCCAGCAGTTCCAGTTCTTCGGGAAGTTCCGGAAAATCAAGCGGTTCCGGTTCTTCGCACAAGAGCAGCAGTGGAAGTTCTTCAAGTTCGCATAAGAGCAGTAGTGGAAGTTCCGGAAAATCAAGCAGTTCCAGTTCTTCCAGCGGAGGAAACAGTTCCAATGGCAGCGGAGATGTCATCGGAAGCGGAGATGGTTCTGCAATTGCTTCCTACGCATTGCAGTTTGTCGGCAATCCATATGTGTATGGAGGAACCAGCCTGACAAACGGTACGGACTGTTCCGGATTTACGATGTCGGTATTCCGCAAATTTGGTATCAGTCTTCCTCGTACATCCGGTTCCCAGTCGGGTGTCGGAAGAAAGATCAGTGTATCCGAAGCAAGAGCCGGTGACTTGATCTTCTACGCAAGAAATGGTCATGTAAATCACGTAGCCCTCTGCATCGGCGGTGGTCGTGTCGTTCACGCAAGTAACCCTAGCGTCGGTATCACGACAAGTAACATTGGTTATCGTACCCCGTATTGTGCAAGAAGGGTGATCGGGTAATACATTGAGTTTTTAATAGGGCGCAGGCATTAGCAAATGAAAATTGTTAATGTCTGCGCCCTGTTTTTTTGTTTTTTATTCAATACAAATTACTCTGTCAGTGACACCATAAAACGCATATCTGTCAATTTTATCGTATCATTCTTCCTCATCTCTCCCTTCGAATAGACATCATAATAAGTAAGCGGATTATGCCCGATGGCTATGCCTTGTTTTTGATTTTTTTTGCATATAAGACGAATCCAATATGTTTGGTTCGCCCCATCTACCCGAACAGTCGGAATTTGAAAAATCATTCTGCGATCCACAATTTTTTGCTTTGTCGGAAAACTCTGCCTGCAAATCACCTGCCCTTTTTCATCTGTAAGTTCAAACTCATAACTTCCTTTTTCAACCAAATTACTTTTCTTTATAGTAACTTGAATTTCATTGAAATCCCGGTCTGTCACAAAACTTTGTATAATCGTTTCTCCTTTCGCTGCCAGTTTTTCATAATCCATGGAATGGGCTTCAATTCGAATATTCGTTCTTCTGTTTGCCTTTTTTTCGTTTTTAAGCTGATAACAATCCACCACGCCAAGCACAATTAATAATGCCGATAGAGCAATCACTATTGTACCCATTGCTATTTGAGCATTTTTAGCAACTTTTTCACTCATTTTTTTCTTTACAATTCTGCCATATTGGACTGTACTCATTAATCCATAGCAATCCAGCAGCAATAATAACGGCATGAAACAAATACTATATTTTTTATTCGTTTCCCAGAGCATTAAAAATAATATTGCCCCCAAGATTGTAAGTGCGTACACGAAGCGTTCTTTTTTCCGCCTTCTAAGAAGTAAAAAAATACATTCGATAAATGCCATCAATATAGTGACACCACGAATCACCTGACACCAGATCATAAGAATTGATTTTTTATCTCCACATATGTATTGATAAAAATCCGGTACATCTTCGCCACAAACATTATACATTTGAAAATCATCCGTACCAATTCCCCAGACAATCGCCGTTTTCTTCATGAGAAGTTTTGCGTAACCACCCACACCCATCTTCTTCACCCTTTTTTGGATCTTGCTCCACTCACCTGTCATTTTTTCTGTTTTGGTTGAAAACGAATTACTGTATTTTATATCCGGTAAATTCACAAATCCATTTTGTTTTTCATTGACTCCCATCATAACCCAGTGAGTAAAAGGAAACGCCCTGCTATTATCCGGTTCCACTAAATTTCCCTTCATACCAAAAGACGCCGTAACTGTCAAAACACAAAACACAGCAGCCAGCACTCCAATAGAAAGAATGCGTATTTTCCATTTTTTTACAAACATGGTAATACTGATAACAAGTGCAATCATAGGAATTATCGTAGTTGGTCGAATAAGAAATCCAATCGTTCCGAACAAAGCGCCAAGAGTTATATTGAAAATACTTTGCTTCTCTTCTCTCAAACCTTTCACTCCAAAATACAGCAGCCCCATAATAAACGGCATGCTAAAGGTATTTGTATAGATATACAGAATCCACACATATGTAGTTGGACACAAGGCACACAAAAGCAGCAGAATTACTTTTGCTCTTTCATTTTTTACCAGCTTAATCGTAAATACCCCCGCCAAATCAATCATTACGGTGTTGATAACGAAAAGCACTTCGGTGTAACATTTTATCCCTATTCCATTTAGAAATTTGAAAAGATAAAACAACAATATCGTAAAAAAATTATTATTCGAATATCTTGCAAAATACCCATACGAATTATCGATTTTTCCACCTTGATCACTCAGCATTCCAATCGCCTCATTGATACATTTAATGGAATCCGTCTGTCCTTTAAATCCACCCCTGATCGCTGCGATAATTGCCAGACACTGGATAAGGACGATCAGCGCAAGGATTGCATATTTTAATATGTGAAGTGCTTTTGGGGACATCTTATACATAATATATTTTGATATTTTGTATAGAAAAAACAAACAAATCATTATAGCAGGCACCAGAATAACAAAGGCACTCCTATTTTTTGGCAAGACCTGGTTCTGTCCGGTAATATAAATGCATGACTCTGCAAAAATAGCCAAAAGCAGCAAACTAACTAATACTAAAAAAAAACGATATGGTTTTCTCATCTCTTCTCTTCTTTCCACTTTATGACCTTCCTTTTACTTTACTTTATTTCCTGACTGCACCAGTGTATTCTTTTGCCCCAGCTTTAATATAAAAGAATCAAACGATTTCTTCCCGCTTTTTTTGATGACATTTCTTTTTACCACCGCACCGGAATAATTGTAACAACAAATTGCATATTTTGTTATTTTTTCAAAGGTATTTCCACAGATATAAAAATGCGTATATTTGTCTCTGGAACAACCATGGTTTGTCCCAAACGCATATTCAAAATTTGAAAAGATACAATTTTGAATGCGGACATTCGAAGTTTTGGTTCCATCTTCTTTTCCCATAAGGTCTGAAGATGCCACATTTTTTAGTGCCGACTCAATCTGAACCGCTTCCCCCATTTTCTGATTTCCCAAAAAACGGCAGTTCTTTATTGTTACATTTTTACTTGCACCAAATTCCATCATATGTGTAATATTTACAGATTTTGGGCGATAACAAAAGGTTGTGCCGTCAAAAGTGATATTTTTTACATGGGAAAATGTACACAAAGTCGTTACATCTCTCACCTCCGCCCCTGCATCAAATGTTCCTCCAATAATCTTAATATCATGTCCTCTCGTATAGCCGCCCTTTGTATAACCGCCACCCGGACTTGTCGATTTTCCCGCTTCGCCTCTCGGATATCCAACGATAATCATAGCTCCTGCGCCACTTGTTTTCGTGCGCTTAAAGGTTACCCCCGTCAAAATCAACGTTGTATTGCTCGACAGATGCAGCCGCTCTGATCCCGCCAACCGGTATACCCCACGCGGAACACGAATTTCATACTTATCCTCCGAATTTTTCTGCGCTTCATCCAACGCATCCTGAATATCCCAAATTGTACATTTTCCGCCATCCGATGCCTCTACTGTCTGCTTGATTGTCTGAGCACCTGCATCTGACTTTGGCATTATCAAAAAACCAAGACAAACTCCTATTACGATACTTACTCTGCAAATCCATTTTTTCATTTTACTGCTCCTCTTTTCAATCATTTCTATCAAAAAGTGTACTTTTTGACAGAACGAATTTAAGAAACAAAATATAAATATTTAAAGTAGGATTCATAGACAATTAGACATAAATATTGATTTTTCAACATTATTATGATAAAATAATTGCGTTGGATGAATTGTCAAAAAGTACACCTTTTGACAATTCATCCTTTTCTATTTTTCGATATTCCCTCAATCTACGATAAAAGGTTGACGAACTTACTCCACTTTTCTCAATTCCTTCTTTTTTGTTTATTTCTCCCTTTTCACACTGCTCAATAATTTCATAAAAATCTTCCGGCAAACTAACGTTCGGTCTTCCAAATTTTACACCACGTTCCTTTGCTGCAGCTATCCCTTGTTTTTGCCGCATTCGTATATTTTTTCTCTCGTTCTCCGCAATAAATGAAAGGATCTGCAACACAATATCTGCTATAAAAGTTCCCATTAAATCCTTATCTTTTCTAGTGTCCAACAATGGCATATCCAGCACACAAATATCCACTTTTATATCTTTTGTCAACCCTCTCCACTGATTTTGTATTTCTTCATAATTTCTCCCAAGCCGGTCAATACTCAATATGTACAACAAGTCACCTTCACACAATATGTCTACAAGTTTCAAATACTCCGTACGCTGAAAATTTTTTCCGGACATCTTATCAACATATATATTTTGCGTCTTTACTCCTGCCTTTTTAAGTGCAACCAACTGCCTCTGTTCGTTTTGTTCACGCGTACTTACCCGCGCATAACCATATATTTTACTCATTTCTGCCTCCTAATAAAAATAACTCACTTCTTTTTTGTATTCTGTATAATCGAGTAGGAGGCGGTGATTAACCGCCGTCCTCTCACACCACCGTGCGTACCGTTCGGTACACGGCGGTTTCAATAGTTGACGTGCACTGACTGATAGGCTGTGGCTAAATCATAAAAGCCACTGTTTATCAGTCTTTCTTTTGTCATGGCTTTCTTTACCGTCGTCAGATTTGCGCAGTACCAATGTCCTCTTCGACAGTTTGCCGCCATATGTGCATAGTATTCGTGTACCCCCATTTTAATCAGATTGCTCCTCTTTGTTCTGGGAAGTTTCCACTGTTTCCATATACACATGCGTATCCTATGATAGAGCCATCCATTGATGTCCTCGATGTTGTTCTTCATACTTGCAATTCCATAGTAGTTAAGCCACCCTCTTGCATAGACTTTGATTTTCTCAAGGCTTGGTTTGATTGACTGACAAGATTTTCGGGAAGATAACTCTTTCAGCCGTGACTTAAACTTCTTCCATGACTTTGGATGAACTCGGACATAAATGCCTCCTCCGTTCCTTCCCAATGCAAAGCCAAGGAATTTAAAATTTCGGATTGCAAATACACTGACTGTCCGACTTTTCTCTCGGTTCACTGTTAATTTCAGTTTCTCTTCAAGATACTTCGTACTGCTTTCCAAAAGTCTTTCCGATGCCCGCCTGCTTTTCGCTAGAAGCACGATGTCATCTGCATAGCGGATGCATGGGACACCTCTTTTAAGATACTCCTGGTCGAACTCATTGAGGTAGATATTCGCTAATAACGGAGATAGATTTCCTCCTTGTGGCGAGCCTTCTTCTGTATCAATGACCACTCCATTTTCCATTACGCCACTTTTCAGATAGCGCTTTATCAGTTGCACCACTCGTTCATCCTTTACATTCCTGCGGAGCAGATTGA
>ERZ808252.1210-NODE-1210-length-20058-cov-3.514623_pt1 | contig 20058 bp, 14 predicted proteins | sample MGYA00521242_ERZ808252 | MGnify/ENA primary metagenome ERZ808252 (study PRJEB31516, sample SAMN03275581) | gut metagenome | biome: mammalia-associated habitat; material: feces | host: Papio cynocephalus | place: Kenya | collected 2012-08-07 ...
TAGGCAAACGCCCTGTCAACCTCGGCCTTGCTCTTCATGTAGATGGGCCCCACGGCGTAGCCCTTCACGCCGTAGTCGGCAAGTTTCCGGTGGAAGGCGGCTATCTGCTCGTCGGTGCTGTCCAGGGGCAGGTGGAAGTCCTTGATGCACAGGTAGTGCAGGTCGAGGGTGCGCATCGTCTTGAGGGTGGTGTCCAGGTCAAACTTGACAAAGGAGAAGCCTGCCATGCCCAGGTGGAACTCTTCCTCCTCCACGGGTTTCTTGATGGTGCAGTTGCCGGAGTGCTTCTCTCTGGTGCCGGAGGCCATCGCCGCCACGGGCGACGATGCCATGGCCAGGGCTGCCATCCCTGCCATGCTTGACTTGATGAAGTTTCTTCTTTCCATGTTGTATATGATTAGTTTTGGTTTGTTTTCGTGCTGAACAGGGGCGGTGGAGAGGCTGCGCGATGGCGGCCTTTCCTGCGCGACAGGGCGCGCCGGCCTGCTCCTCCGCTCACAAAGTTACGCTTTTTTTGCTGAATCAGGCAGCAGTCTTGTGCGTATTTTATCCTTCGGACAAACTTTCCACATAGTCGCGCAGCCGCTTGTAGAAGGGGTGGCGGCACAGGGTGGCCTGGTGACCCACCAGGATGAGTTTCATGCGGGCGCGGGTGATGGCCACGTTCATGCGGCGCAGGTCGCGCAGGAAGCCCACCTGTCCCCCGCTGTTGGAGCGCACCATGCTTATCATGATGATGTCGCGCTCCTGTCCCTGGAAGCCGTCCACCGTGTTGATGCTGATGAGGCGGCGCAGCGGTTTCCACCACGCGTCGCGCCCGACGAGCTGCCGCAGCAGCCTCACCTGTCCCTTGTAGGGGCTTATGAGTCCGATGTCGAGCCGCTCGTCCAGGATTCGGCGGGTGCCTATGCGTTCCAGGGAAGCCTTGAGCGTGGCTATGGTGAGCCGTGCCTCGGCCGGGTTCTGGCGGCTCGTGCCGTCGCCCGCCTCCTGTTCCCCGTACTCGGGCTCGGCGGGTGTGTCGACCCACTCGATGGCCGTGTCCCAGTCCAGGATGCTGCGGTACTTGACCGAGGGGTCGCTCCGCAGGCGGCCGCCATAGAACTCGCGGTTGGGGAACTGCATGATGGCGTCCGTCATCCTGTACTGCACGCCCAGCAGCGAGACGGCCTCGGGGTGTGCCTCCACCACCTTCTGCATCAGCGTCCTGTCCAGTCCGCCGGCCAGTGCCTCGGGGCTCTTCACGGTGGGGGGCAGTTGGCAATGGTCGCCTGCCAGTATCACGCGGTCGGCCCTCTGCATCGCTATCCAGCAGGCGGCCTGCAGCGCCTGTGCCGCCTCGTCGATGAAGAGGGAGGAGAAGTGCCTGCCCAACAGGACGGGCGACGCGCTCCCGGTGAGCGTGCAGGCTATCACGCGGGCCTCGGAGAGCAGCGAGTCACGTATCTGGAAGTCCATCTCGGTGGCACGGTCGCGCAGCCGGGCTATCTTCTGGCGGCGGTTCTCGCGGTTGCCCGGCGCACTGTCATACAGCTGGCGTATGGTTCGCCTGACGGCCCAGAGCTGGCTGTAGAGCGGATGGGCCTCGTAGCGCCGCTCGTAGGTGTCGGCCAGCATCTGGTCGGTGACACGCATCGGGTTTCCGATGCGCAGGACGTTGACACCGCGCTCGCTCAGTTTCTGGGCAATCCAGTCGACTGCCATGTTGCTCTGGGCGCACACCATCACCTGGGTCTCCCGCCTGAGTGTCTCGTAGATGGCCTCCACCATCGTGGTGGTCTTGCCTGTTCCCGGCGGGCCGTGCAGGATGGCCACGTCCTTCGAGGCCAGCACATGGTTGACGGCATCCTGCTGGGTGGTGTTGAGCCAGGGCATGGCGATGGGGGACAGGGCGCGCGTGTGCAGCGGCGCCTGTGTGTAGATGATGTCGCGCAGCTCGGCCAGGCGGCCGCTCTTGGCATTGGCGACGCGGTCCAGGGCCTCGAACATCAGGCGGTATGTGTATTCGTCCAGGTACAGCTGCACGCCCACGCGCTCGGCGCCCAGCACCTGGCTCACGGCCGAGGCCGAGGGCATGCTGATGACCATGCGGTCATTCTCCACATAACTCACCTGCCCCACGAAGTCCATGTAGTGCAGCATCCGCGAGGCGTCCTCGGCAAAGAAGCACACGGGCTTGCCCGGCTCGAACTGGTGCTCGGCCTCTTGCCCCTCGGTGCGCTCCACCTCGAGCACCAGCGTGTCCTGTGAATTGCGGTAGCTCCTGCCCGTGCGCAACGGGAACCAGCACAGGCCGCGGCGCACCTTGCGCGCCACTCCCGTGTTCTCCGTCTGCCGCCGGAACTGCTCCCGCTCGCAGGCGTACTCCACCTGCAGAAGCCTTTTCTGCAATGCCAATTCCTGAATCATGGGTGCAAAAGTAGCAATTTTTCCTTTTGTGCATGCCAGTGCTTGGCGGTTTGGGCGGGATTTTCTAACTTTGCTAAGTGTATCTTCAATGCGTACAGGAGGCAGACACATGAACACCAACAAGACATACGTCGCGTTTGACGCGCAGGGTGTGCTGGACCACGAGCACAGCAACCTGTGCTACTTCAAGCAGATGCAGGAGTGGCAGAGGCAGTATCCGCGCCGTTATGGTTTCCTCAACATGCGGGAAATCGACTTCTCGTCCATGCACGATGACCTGGTTGACAGCACATTCAAGGTAAGGTGTCTCAGGCTGATGGAGGAGGCCGACAACCTGCTGGTGCTGGCCAGCGACCTGATGGATGTGGAGAGCGTCACGCTCAACTGGCAGATAAGCCGTGCCGTGAACCGTTTCCACCTGCCTGTCATAGTCGCCTATGTGGGTTTCGACATGCTCACAGACGACTCTGTCAGGATCAACTGGGCGCACTTGCCCAACAAGGTGCGCAAGTACATAGGGCGTGACAGCGCCTACATGGCCCATGTGCCTTTCACCAGGGACAAACTGGAGCGCGCCCTTGGCGCGTACTCCGTGAAGAAGGGCCTGTTCCCCTGGAACTCCACCACCATCTTCTGACACGACAACGCGGATTCTGACATGAGCAAGAAGGGACTCTACATCAAGCGCATCAGGATAGACGCGCTGTGGAACGGGAAGCGGGGCATCGACTGGACCCTGCGTCCCGACGTGAACATACTGAGCGGGGTAAACGGCGTGGGCAAGAGCACTATCCTCAACCGTGTGGTGCGCCGGCTGGCTGGCATCGACCGGCTGGAGAAGCATACGGGCGGCGTCACGCTGACCTTCGAGCCAGAGGACGCCGACAGCGTGGACTTTGACGTCATACGCTCCTTTGACCGCCCGCTCGTGTCGGGCGACCTGCTGGGCAAGATGTCGGACACGCAACTGCACTCCGAGCTCGACCTGCAGCTCTACCAGTTGCAGCGGCGTTACCTGGACTACCAGGTGAACATGAGCAACCGCATGGTCGCGCTCTTCACCGGCCATGTGGCGGACGCCCAGCGCCAGGCCGGCGAGATAGCCGGGGAGAAGACGCACTTCATGGACATCGTCGACAGCCTCTTCAAGGACACGGGCAAGACCATCTGCCGTGACCGCAACGAGATATTCTTCCTCTCGATGGGCGAGGTAATCCCCTCTTACAAGCTCTCCAGCGGCGAGAAGCAGATGCTCATCATCCTGCTCACCGTGCTGGTGCGGGCGCGCAAGCCGTGCGTCCTGTTCATGGACGAGCCGGAGGTGAGCCTGCACGTCGAGTGGCAGCAGAGGCTTGTGGGGCTGGTGCGTGACCTCAATCCCCACGCGCAGGTGATACTCACCACCCACAGCCCGGCTGTCATCATGGACGGCTGGGCCGACTGCGTGACCAACGTGGAGGACATCGCGCTATGACCCGTCCCGTGGCAGGAAGTGCAGCCGGCCCGGCCCGGCCCTGCCCCGAACCGCAGTCCCGCAAGCAGGGAAAGCGGCTCCAGGACGCGCTGAACTCCAGTTACATCGAGACCGCAAACCGCTTGCGCCCGCGCTCGTCGAGGCACCGCATCGTGGCTTATGTGGAGAGTTATGATGATGTGTTCTTTTGGCGGTCAGTCCTGCAGGAGTTCGAGGACGAGCGCCATTACTTTGAGGTCATGCTTCCCAGCCGCACGTCATTGGGCCGCGGCAAGAAGAGTGCCCTCATGAACCGCCTGGGGCCCGCCCTGGGCGAGTGCATGATAGCCTGTGTGGACGCCGACTATGACTGGCTCATGCAGGGCAGTACCGAGATGAGCCGCATGGTGTGCCACAACCCCTATGTGCTGCACACCTATGCCTACGCCATCGAGAACTACCAGTGCTACGCGCCCAATCTGCACACTGCCTGCGTGATGAGCACGCTCAATGACCGCAGCGTGATGGACCTGGAGGCTTTCATGGCAGAGTTCAGCCGTATCGTGTGGCCGCTCTTTGTGTGGAATGTGTGGGCTTACCGGTATGGGCGCTACCGTGAGTTCAGCATGAGTGACTTTGCTGATGTGGTCTCCTTCCACAGTGTCAACATCGCCCGTGGCGGGCAGTCGTCCCTGGAAAGCATCAGGCACAAGGTGAACAAGTGCGTGTCCATGCTCCAGCGCCGCTACCCCCAGGGGCGCGAGACCTATCTCCCCCTGCGCGAGGAGTTGCTTTCCATGGGGCTCACGCCCGACACCACTTACCTCTACATCCAGGGGCACACCCTCTTTGACGGTGTGGTGATGCCCCTGCTGACTCCCGTGTGCAATGTCCTGCGCCGCGAGCGTGAGCGCGAGATTACGCGCCTGGCTGTGCATGAGACGCAGAAGCAGAACGAGTGGAGCAGTTATGAGCACAGCATCTGCAGCGTGGACGTCATGCTCAGGAAGGGGGCGGGCTTCCGCCTGAGCCCCCCTTTTCAGTTGCTCAAGGCCGATATCACCCGGCTGATGGCCGAGGTGGGCCGGCAGAAGTAGCGGTCCATCTTCTTTATCAGTCCGCCCAGGCAGAACACGACCACGCGGTCGCCACTCTGCAGCTGGGTGTTCCCGTGTATGGGGCTTCCCACTCCGTCCCGCACCATGCCGCCCAGTGTGACTCCCCTCGGGAAGCGCAGGTCGCGCACGGGTTTCGCGGTCACCAGGCTTCCCTCGCTGACCATGAATTCCGCCACGTCGGCGTTGGCGATGGTCAGGCACTTCACATTCGTCACATCCTTGTCCAGCATCATCTGGTAGATGTGGCTCGCCGCGATGGTCTTCTTGTTGATGATGGTGCCTATGTCCAGTTTCTCGGCCAGGGACACATAGTCCATGTTCTCCACCAGGGCTATGGTCTTGCGCACGCCCATGCGCTTCGCCGCCAGACAGGCCAGGATGTTGGTCTCGGTGTATGGCGTGAGCGCCGCAAAGGCCTGCATGTCGCGCAGTCCCTCCTCGGCCAGCATGCCCGTGTCGCGCCCGTCGCCCTGTATGATGCTCACATCGGGGTCGTCCAGCATGTCGGCAAACTGGCGGCAGCGTTCCTCGTCGCGCTCTATCACCTTCACGCTCACCGAGTCGGGCTTGTCCTGTATCACATGCAGGGCGGTCAGTCCGCCGCCCATGATCATCATGTGCCTCACCTCGCCGTACTCTTCCTTGCCTGTTATCTGCAGGATGTACTGCACATGCTTGCGCTGCGTCATGAAATAGGCGATGTCGCCCAGGGCAAGACTGTCGTTTCCCCCGGGGATTATCGTGTCCTCGTCCCGCTTGATGGCCACGATGTGGTAGGGCGTGTCGGGGCCGCACAGTTCGCGCAGGGGCTTGTCCAGCACGCGGGCTGACTCGCGCAGCTTGATGCCCATCATCACCAGCGCGCCCCCGTGCACTTCCCAGTACTGGCGCACGCCCGGGCGTTTGATGCCGTCCAGTATCTCCCGCGCGGCCAGGGCTTCGGGGTAGATGATGCTGTCGATGCCCATCTGCCTGAAGAAGTCCTTGTATTCGGGACGCGTGTACTCGGCGTTGTCCACGCGCGCCACCGTCTTGCGGCATCCCAGCGCGTGTGCCAGCATGCAGCAGGTGATGTTGCGTGTCTCCTCGGGTGTCACGCCTATGAAGAGGTCGGCGTGAGGCACTCCGGCCTCTTTCAGTCCGCTGATGCTTGTGGGAGACACGTTGATGGTCATCAGGTCGAATTCCCCCGAGGTGGCCAACTCGGCCGTGCGGTCGGGGTCTTCGTCGATGAGCATGATGTCCTGGTCTTCGCGCGAGAGCAGTTCGGCAAGGTGGGTTCCCACGGCTCCTGCGCCTGCGATTACTATTTTCATGAGAGAGCCTTTATGATTGCTTCTTTGTCGATGCCGGCCAGGTGCTGCAGCTGTGGCACGCTGCCGTGCTCCACGAAGTGGTCGGGCAGCCCCAGGCGCACCACCCTGGGGTGCAGCCCGTGGTCGGCCATATACTCCAGTACGGCCGAGCCCAGCCCGCCCTTCAGCGCGCCGTCCTCGACGGTCACGATGTGCTTGAAGTCTTTGCCTGCGGTGGCGAGTATTTCCTCGTCAATGGGTTTCAGAAATCGCATGTCGTAGTGCGCGATGCTGCGTCCCTGCCTCTCCAGTTCGGCGATGGCGCGCTCTACCTCGTTCCCGATGGGGCCCAGGCTCAGCACCACGGCGTCGCTTCCCTCGTGTATGAGCCGTCCCTTGCCCACCTCGACTTCCTCCAGCGGGCATCTCCAGTCGGTATGCTCGGCGCGTCCGCGCGGATAGCGTATGACAAAGGGGCCCTTCTCTGGCAGTTGTGCCGTGTACATCAGCCGGCGCAGTTCCCTCTCGTCCATGGGCGACGAGAGCGTGAGGCCGGGGACGGGGCGCAGGGCCGCGAGGTCGAAAGCCCCGTGGTGTGTGGGGCCGTCCTCGCCCACCAGCCCGGCCCGGTCCAGGCAGAGCACCACAGGAAGGCGGCACAGTGCCACGTCGTGTATGATGTTGTCGAAGGCGCGCTGTGAGAAACTGGAGTAAATGTTGCAGAAGGGCTGCAGCCCCGCGCTGGCCATGCCGCCCGAGAAGGTCACCGCGTGCCCCTCGGCGATGCCCACGTCGAAGGTGCGGTCGGGCATCTCTCTCATCATCCGGCTCAGCCCGCATCCCGTGGCCATGGCAGGCGTGACAGCCACGATGCGGCTGTTTTGCCGTGCGAGTTCCATCAGCGTGTCGCCGAACACGTCCTGGTATTTGGGCGGCAGCCCGCTGGTGTCGGTGTGCAGGCACTCGCCTGTCTCGGGGTTGTAGGGCCCCGGCGAGTGGTAGAGCGTGGGGTTCTGTTCCGCAGGCATGAATCCCTTGCCCTTCACGGTGCGGATGTGCAGCAGTTTGGGCCCCTTCATGTCCTTGATTTGTGCGAGCGTGTTGACCAGTTTCACGACATCGTGCCCGTCGCTCGGCCCGAAGTAGCGGATGTTCATTCCCTCGAAGATGTTCTGCTGGTCGGTGAGCAGGGACTTGAGCGAGTTGTTGAAGCGCAGCAGCCTTTGCCTTCCCCGCTCGCTCAGGATGCCCCATTTGATCATCTTCTGGGATATGCGGAAGCGTAGCCAGTTGTACAGGTGGCTTGTGTGCAGGTAATGCAGGTAGTGCTTCATGCCTCCCACGCTGCTGTCGATGCTCATGTTGTTGTCGTTGAGGATAATCAGCAGGTTGTTGGGAGTGCCGCTCACATTGTTGAGCCCCTCGTAGGCCAGTCCGCCGCTCATGCTTCCGTCGCCTATCACGGCCACCACATGGCGCTTCCCGTGCCCTGTGCGCCGGTCGGCCACAGCCATGCCGAGTGCGGCCGAGATGCTGTTGGAGGCATGCCCGCAGGCGAAGGTGTCATACTCGCTCTCCTCCGGTGACGGAAAGGGACGCAGCCCGTGCAGCCTGCGGTAGGTGCGGAAGGCGTCCATCCGCCCCGTGAGCATCTTGTGCCCGGCGGCCTGGTGCCCCACGTCCCACACGATGCGGTCGTGGGGTGTGTCGAACACATAGTGCAGGGCCACGGTCAGCTCCACCACGCCCAGGCTGCTGGCGAAGTGCCCGGGGTTGTCGGCCATGGAGCGTATGATGGCCTGGCGAAGTTCCCGGCACACTTGTGGCAGAGCCTCCTTGGGCAGCTTGCGCAGGTCGGCGGGCAGGTGGATGTCCTGGAGTAGTGGTATAGGTTGCTTGTCCAAGTTCAGTCTTGCTTAGTGTAGTGGTGCAAAGTTAGTCAAAAACATTGAGGGTGCAAAGCAGTGTCCGCAAAAAGGGGTGTGGGAGAGGGAAAGGCTGGCTAAGCCCTCCGCCCCTGCCTCCACCGAGGGGAAGGAGTATATACCCCATGGGAGTGAAAACGCTTTTGGCAGCAGGAAAGAGGGGAAGATGAAGGCGGCCTGCTCGTTTCTGCATTTATGCTGAAGCGGTGGAACAATAAATGCAGCGCGGTGCGTTGGCGGATGCAGTGCGGTGCGTTGGCGGATGCAGTGCGGTGCGTTGGCAGGGAGGAGTGGGGTGGACAGTCTCCCCCCCCTCGCTGTCATTGGCGGTGGATGACGCTTCCGCTGGCCTGGTGGGTGGCCAGCACGAGCACTTCGGCTATTTGCACGTGTTCGGGAGACTGGGCCGCATAGAGAATCACGTCGGCGATGTCGTCAGGCGTGAGCGGCTGTATGCCCTGGTAGACTTTCTCGGCACGCTTGTCGTCACCATGGAACCGCACCCGCGAGAAGTTCGTCTCCACCAGTCCGGGCTTGATGTTTGTCACCCGCACCCTTGTGTGCGCGACATCTATGCGCAGGCCGTCGCTCAACGTCTTCACCGCGCTCTTCGTGGCACAATAGACGTTGCCGCCGGCGTATGCTGCATCACCGGCCACAGACCCTATGTTGATGACGTGTCCATGGTCGCGGGCCACCATTCCCGGCACGACAAGGCGTGTCATGGTGAGCAGTCCGCGTATGTTGGTGTCTATCATCTCGTCCCAGTCCTCGGGGCATCCCTCGTATTCGGGCTCCAGTCCCCGTGCCAGTCCTGCGTTGTTGACCAGCACGTCAATGTCTCCCCACTCCCTGGGCAGTGTCTCTATGGCCTGGCGTGCCGCCTGCCTGTCGCGCACGTCAAAGGGAAGTGTGAGCACCTGTGCCCCCGTGCGCTCCAACTCTTTTTTCAGGGTTTCCAGCAGGCCGCTTCTGCGCCCGTTGAGGACCAGTCTGTACCCGGCCTGGGCAAACTTGTGCGCGCAACTTTCACCGATGCCGCTTGTCGCGCCCGTTATCAGGGCAATGGGATATTCTCTCATAGGTCTTTTCTCTTATGGTCTTTGTGTGTCCGGATGCCGCCTGCCCTGTCATCCCTTGCCATGATGTGCGGCGGCTTTTCCTTGTGTCATTTCTTTGCGGGCTCTGCCTGCCTCTTCGCGTCCTCGGACGCTTTCTCTTTCAGCAGCCTGTCTATCTCGTCAAACTCCTTACCCTTGTTCAGGAACAGGTAGATGCGGTACAATGGGGGAGCCCAGCGGTCTACTTTGTCTGGCTGTAACTCGCGCACCTTGCGCATGCAGGGCATGGCCGAAGCGAAGAGCTGGCGTATGGTCTGCCTGTCCTGGGCAAAGCGCGGATCCTTGATGTCGTTGCAGGCGGATTCCTGGCGGATGACGGCCATGTTGAGGTACGAGATGCCTTTGTTGTAGTACGCGTCGGCAAAGGTGGGGTCACGCAGAAGTGTGCTGTCGGCAAACTGAATACACGCCTCGTAGTCGTTGTCGAGCAGTTTCATCTTGCACTTGGTGTACCAGTATATGGCCTTGTTGGCCGAGACTACCCTGATGAGCGAGTCGGCCAGCGCGCATCCCTCACTCGTCAGCTTGTGCGAGGCGTAATAATCGGCCAGGTTGACAAAGAAATAGTCATGTTCGGGATATTTGCGCACGCCGGCACGCAACTCGCGCACCCAGGCCGAGTCGTTCTTAAGCATCGCGTAAGTACGCACCTTGTACTCCTGCAGAATGGGCTTGTCACCCCGCGAGGCAGACTCGATGGCTTTGTCGATGTATTTCAGGGTGTGTGCGGGATGGCTGGTGAGGTAACCGCAGAGCGCAGCCTGGTAGGCCAGTTTGGGAAGCAGGGTGTCCTGCCTGTTGCTGGCATAGGTGTAGTAGTCATCCAAAAAATCATAGGCTGAAGCGTAGTTGCCCTTGTAGAGGAAGAACTTCCCGCCGTTCAGTATGTTGCGTATGTGCTTCTGACGCAGTTCCCTTGTCTTCTTGGCGTATTTCAGCCTTATCTTCTCCTGGGCGTTGGGGGTCGCGTCCACGCTGTCGCACAGGCGCAGTTGTTCGTACATGTTGAGCAGCGAGTTGAAGAAGAGTGCCGTGTCATATTTCTGCTTGAGGTATGCCTTGCGGTTCTCCACGCTGTTGGTGGACTCGTACAACTTTGCCGTTGTGTAGTATATTTCCGCACGGTCCTTGTCCTTGAGGTCTGTGCGCTGCAACGCGTTCATCAGATTGTTCCTGGCCCCGTCCTGACCCGATGCGTTCTTGATGGCTGTGGATGCTGCCTTGTAGAGAGTTGACATCTTCACCGGCTTTTGGGCTTTGTCCTTCTTGTTCGCTGCCGGGAGTGGTGCTGCAAGGCATGCGGAAAGCAATAAGATAACAAAAGAAATCTTCATCTTGAATAGATGTATGCTTTATGTGTATGTCCTTGGTCGGATGTGTTTTGTGTGGGATGCCCGTTTGTGTGAAATCCTGTCTTGCCGCATGTGCGTGTGCCTGCCGCAAGTGCCCTTCCCTCATCCATGTCTTTGCGGGGGATGCGAGCACCATGTGCGGGGCGGTTTTCACCGGCCGTTGCCGTGACGGTGGCCGCCCCGCACATGACACATGCCGCTTACAGCAACTTGTCCATCTGGGCGGCCTTGGCGGCCTGGCCTGTGAAGCTGTAGCACTGCTTCAACTCGTAGGCCCACTTCTGCGGCTCGTTGGGGGTCAGTTCGCGGGCTTTCTCAAAGTAGGGCGTGGCGGTGCGCAGGAGCGCCTTCACCTCCTCTACGGTGGCCTTTGCCTTTACCTGGTTCTTGATGTTGCTCACTGTGGCGTTCTTGGCCAGAGCCTGGCGGAACTTGCACAGGCCAGCCTGGTACCATGCGTCGTAGTAGTCGGGCTTCAGTTCGGTGCACTTCACATAGCACGGAAATGCCTCGTCATACTTTTCCTGGGCAAAATAGGCATATCCCTTGCCATAGTTGGCTATCATCACGGCGGGGTCAATGGCCAGTATCTCGTCGGCATACACAATCATCTTGTCCAGCCCCTGCTTCTGGTAGTAGGACAGCAGAATCTGTATGAGGTCACTGTTCTTCTGGGGATCCTTTATTGTGATGTCATGCACGGCCTTGGCCCATGCCACGGTGTCCTTGCGCTCCAGATAACTTGCCACCTTGGCCTGGCGTGTACCCTCGGCTCCCTCCTCGAACTGCAAGGCCTGGTCGTAGTACTTGTCCATCACATCGTAGAGTTTGGCGTTGTGAGCCATGTGGAACGCATAGTAGGCAATCTGCGCGTTGGAGATGCGCAACTTGCATATGTCGGCAACCTCGGGGTAGGTCTCCTTGTAGTGGATGGCACGGTCGTAGGCCTCGAGAGCATTCTGGTAGCGCCCGCATGCGGCCTCGAACTGTGCCGCATAGATATAGTAGTCACCGCATGCGGCCAATTGCACCCTCTTGGTCTTGAGCTGTGCCTCGTTGCCAGTCTCGCCCGTGGTCACCTTGGTGTACTTGAGCTCGTTGTGCAGTCCATCGGTCAGGTATTTCAAGTTGCTGTAGAAATACACCGTGTCAAAGGGTGCCTTGTCCGATGCTGCCTGCAGCATGATGTTCAGCGGGTGCATGGCCAGGTTGGCACTCAAGGCGTAGGTCTCGCCCAGCCTCTTCTCCTCCAGCATGCCGCTCTTGATGGCTTTCTGCAGGATTTCCTGCCCCTTCTTGCACTCCGCGAGGATGGTCTCGTTGGTAGCCTTCTTCTCTTGTATCTGCAAGTTCAAGGCTTCCCACACGCCCTGTGCTTCCTTTACTTGCTCTTTGGCTTCCTTCTTGGCTGCTTTCAAGGCAGCGGCCTCGGCCTTGGCCCTGGCCTTCTCCTCGGGAGTCTGTGCCGATACGCTGCTAACTGCCAGCATAAGGGCAAGTGCTAAAAACACCTTTTTCATAATTGTCAGAATTACGTTGATAAGATAATTAAGTAGTAGTTCAATTTGTGTGCCGCGACCTTTCCAGGCTCGTGCACGTTTCTTGCACCCACATCATCCGAAGCCCTCCTTGCGTGACTGGGCCGTCTTTTTCCAGCCGCGCTGCCCGCCACACACCTCTTCAGGAACGTGGACAGCGCTTGCACTGCTGGACGGGGTTGAGATGACGAGTGCCTTTGGACACCTGTCATTTGATTCTCAGTCGTTCTCTTCTGAGTCTGGTGACTTGGGCTCGGCGGGTTCTCCGCTCTGCTCGTCCTCGTCCTCGGTGCGCGGAACCACGCTCAGATGGCTGATGACATCATTGCGCTTCTTCAGTTCTATCAACTTGGTACCCTGCGCCACGCGGCCTTTGGTCATCTTCACCGAGTCGGCATGCAGGCGTATGGTGGTGCCGCTCTTGTTGATAATCATGAGGTCATCCTCGTCGGACACCACCTCGGTGGCGACCACATAGCCGGTCTTTTCCGTGATGGCCATGGTCTTCACGCCCTTGCAGTGGCGCCCCGTCTTGCGGTACTCGTCCACTCCCGTGCGCTTGCCGTAACCATTCTCGCTGAGCACCATGATACTCTCGTTGTCGGCGTCGTTGACCACGCACATGCCCACGACACGGTCGCGGGGGTCATCGTCCAGGATGATGCTCTGAACGCCCGTGCTCACACGCCCCATCTCACGCACGAGTTTCTCGGAGAACCTGACGACACGCCCACCGGCGTTTGCCACGATAATCTCGTTGTTCCCGTTGGTCAACTCCACGCCTATCACCTGGTCGTCCTCGCGGATGTTGATGGCGTTTACACCATTGGCACGCACGCGGCTGTACTCTGTGAGGCGGGTCTTCTTGATGATGCCGTTCTTGGTGCAGAATACCACATAGTGCGTCTGACAGAACTCCGGGTCCTGCAACTTGCGTATGCACAGGCATGCGCTGATGCTGTCGCCCGGTTGTATTGTGAGCATGTTCTGGATGGCGCGCCCCTTGTTCTGCTTGTTGCCCTCGGGTATGTCATACACCTTGAGCCAGTGGCATCGGCCTCGGTCGGTAAAGAACATCATCGTGTTGTGCATCGTGGCCGGGTAAATCTTCTCGATGAAGTCGTTGTCCCTCGTGCTGCTTGCCTTCACGCCAATGCCTCCACGGGCCTGGGCGCGGAACTCTGCCAGTGGGGTTCGTTTGATGTAGCCCATGTGGCTGATGGTCACCACCACCTCGTCATCGGCATAGAAATCCTCGGCGTTGAATTCATCGGCATTGGGCAGGATTTCTGTACGTCTCGCGTCGTTGAACTGGCTCTTCACCTCCAGAAGTTCGTCCTTGATGACCTTGCGGCACAGGGTGTCGTCGGTAAGAATCTGATTGTAGTATTTGATTTTCCCCATCAGGTCGTCATACTCGGCGTGCAGTTTGTCCTGCTGGAGTCCAGTGAGTTGCGCCAGACGCATGTCCACGATGGCCTTGCTTTGCAACTCGTCCAGCCCGAAGCGTTCCTCCAGCGCGCGCTGTGCCAACGCTGGAGTCGAACTTTGCTTGATGAGGTGTACTACTTCATCGATGTTGTCACTGGCGATGATGAGCCCGCTCAGAATGTGCACGCGCTCCTCGGCCTTGCGCAAGTCGTACTTGGTGCGGCGGATAACCACATCATGGCGGTGCTCCACAAAGTTGCTGATGAAGTCGCGCAATGTGAGCAGTTGCGGACGCCCCTTGACCAGCGCGATGCTGTTCACGCTGAAACTGGTCTGCAAGGGCGTCATCTTGAATAGTTTGTTGAGCACCACACGGCTGTTGGCATCGCGCTTTAAGTCAATGACGATACGCATGCCGTCGCGGTCGCTCTCGTCATTGGCATTGTGGATACCCTCAATCTTCTTTTCCTGCACCAGTTGTGCTATGTACTCGATGAGCTGTTGCTTGTTGACACCATAGGGTATCTCCGTCACCACGATCTTGTCATGCGTCTCGCCCGACTCAATGTCGGCCTTGGCGCGCATGATGATGCGTCCACGGCCTGTCTCGTATGCGTCCTTGATTCCCTGCAACCCCATGATGTAGCCTCCCGTGGGGAAGTCGGGGCCCTTGACGTGTCGCATGAGTCCATCGGCATCCATGTCGGGATGGTCCACGAAGGCCACACAGGCGTCGATGACCTCTCCCAGGTTGTGCGTGGGTATGTTGGTGGCCATACCCACGGCAATGCCCGTGGCTCCGTTGAGCAGCAGGTTGGGCAACTTGGTGGGCATCACAGTGGGCTCAAGCAGCGTGTCGTCGAAGTTCGTGGTCATATCCACGGTCTCCTTTTCCAGGTCGTCCATCATGGCCTCGCCCATCAGGCTCAGTCTGGCCTCGGTGTAACGCATGGCTGCGGGGCTGTCTCCATCGACACTGCCAAAATTTCCCTGGCCATCGACCAGCGTGTAGCGCATGGCCCACTCCTGGGCCATGCGTACAAGGGCGAAATATACCGAACTGTCACCATGAGGGTGGAACTTGCCGAGCACTTCACCCACGATACGCGCGCACTTCTTGTATGGCCTGCTGTGAAGGTTTCCCATCTCCTTCATGCCGAAGAGGATGCGCCTGTGCACAGGCTTGAATCCGTCTCTCACATCGGGCAGTGCGCGAGCCACAATCACACTCATAGAGTAGTTGATGTAACTTTGGCGCATTTCATGCTCGATGTCAACCTTGATAATTCTTTCCTGGTCTTCCATTATGTTTTGATAGTGTCTGTTCTCTTGTGTGGTGCCGCGCACGAGCGCAAATCAAGATACAAAGGTACTCAATGTTCACTATATGCCCAAATCTTTCATAGTTTTTATTTTACGTGCGCAGGCATGCTCGTATGCGTGAGCCTGGGTGCGAAGACTCCATATTTTGCCATTTGCAGGCACGCAGGACGCTTGGCGTGTGTGTTTTCGACATGTTGCCGAGTGGCATCTTCTCCTGTGCACAGGACTCCTGGGGAGGCCGCATGGTCGTGCTTCCTGGCAATGGTGTTGGTCTTACAATTGTCAATTACATTCTCATTTCGGGCTTAGCCTGTTCGCCCAACCTTGCCAATGGGGGGATGGAGGTATAAGCGGTAGTCGCCTCGCAAAAATAATATAAACTTCATGCATATTTTTGCAAATAGAGTGTATATATTGTGTTTTTTTATTAAATTTGCATTGCATAAAAGCCTCTCCTGCCCTTTTGGCGCGAAACCATGATGGCGTAAGAGGCATGGCAAAAACAGCAATACAAAAGCAAAATGAATACAAACAACGCCACAACACAGAAGATGACCAATTACAGGTGGGTCATCTGTGCCATGCTTTTCATGGCCACAACCATCAATTACATGGACCGGCAGGTGCTTTCGCTCACCTGGAAGGACTTCATCGCCCCGGAGTTTCATTGGACAGACCGCAACTATGGTGATGTGGCGGCCATCTTCTCGCTGGTCTATGCTGTGGCCAACCTGCTGAGCGGCCGCTTCATGGACTGGGTTGGCACACGCAAGGGCTATCTGTGGGCCATAGGAATATGGTCGCTGGGAGCCTGCCTGCACGCCGCGTGCGGACTGGCCACGATAGGCTGGCTTGACCTGGGCGGACGCGAGGACTTGTTCAACGCCACAGGCGCGATGGCCGTGAGCATTGCCAGCGTGAGCGCATGGTTCTTCATTGTGGCACGCATCGTGCTGGCCGTGGGCGAGAGCGGCAACTTTCCCGCCGCCATCAAGGTGACGGCAGAGTACTTCCCGCCAAAGGACCGTGCCTTCAGCACCAGCATATTCAACAGTGGCTCCACAGTGGGTGCGCTTATCGCGCCTATCAGCATACCCCTGCTGGCACATTGGTTCAAGGAAATGGGAATAGGCGGTGGATGGGAGATGGCGTTCATCATCATCGGCGCGTTGGGCTTCGTCTGGCTGGGACTATGGCTTTGGATTTACCAGAGGCCGGAGGATTGCACCCATGTGAACAAGGCAGAACTGGCATATATAAGGCAGGATGTGGAAAGCAAGACAGAAGAAGGGGAGGCACAAAGGAACGCCATAACAGGCGATGGACAGGGAATACCTCTGGGGCGGTTCCTGCGCTTGCCCCAGGCATGGGCTATATTCCTGGCAAAAATGGTGACTGATGGAGTGTGGTGGTTCTTTCTGTTTTGGACACCGGCCTACATTAGCGATGTATATCACTTGAAGTCGGACAACCCTACGGCCATGATGCTCATCTTTGTGCTGTATGCCATCACAATGCTGTCTCTCTATGGTGGAAAGTTGCCCACCATCATCATGCAACGCACGAGACTTAATGCCTATGAGGCCCGGCTGAAGGCCATGTTCGTCTTCACACTCCCGCCACTGCTTACTCTCTTCGCACAGCCCTTGGGTACGGTGAGTTACTGGTTTCCTGTGATACTGATTGGCTTGGCAGGAGCATCGCACCAGGCGTGGTCGGCCAACTTGTTCTCTGTGGCGAGTGACCTGTTTCCCCGTAAAGCTGTAGGTACCATGACGGGCATCAACGGTATGGCAGGTGGTATCAGTTCGTATGCCATCAACAAGATCAGCGGACATCTCTTTGACTATGCGGGCGAGACGGACATGTACTTCCTGGGCTTCCACGGAAAGCCTGCCGGCTACTTCATCATCTTCATCTATTGCGCGCTTGCCTATCTGGCGGGATGGTGCATACTGAAGGTTTTGGTGCCAAAATACAAACCCGTAAGGAGTTGAAAGGAACAGAACGCTGGACAGAAAAGCAGACAGGCATGAATGTGGAATCTGCAGAGTTTCCTGGAGCGCAAGCCTTGCAAACCAGCACAGTGGCACAACAGAATTATTATCCCCAAACAAAAAGAAACAGATGCTTGAAAAGACATGGCGGTGGTTTGGCCGCCAAGACAAGATTACGCTGGACATGCTTCGGCAGATAGGCGTAGAGGGTATCGTGACAGCCCTCCACCAGATTCCCAACGGAGAGGTGTGGAGCAGGGAGAATATACGCTCCATGCGCGAGTATATTGAGCAGCACGGGTTGAGATGGAGCGTTGTGGAAAGCCTGCCTGTGTGCGAAAGTATTAAGTACGGGGGGAAAGACCGAGACGAACTGATTGATAAGTACATCGTGAGTCTTGAGAACCTGGGGAAAGAAGGCATACACACCATCTGCTACAACTTCATGCCCGTGCTCGACTGGGCGCGCACCGACCTGGCGCATCCCAATGGCGACGGTACCTCGAGCCTCTACTTCAGCCATGCCGAGTTTGCGTATTTCGACTGCAGGATACTCAAGCGCAAAGGGGCTGAGACTGACTACACGGACGAGACACTCGCCCAAGTGGAACGTATGAGCCACCAGTTCACCACACAGGACGAGCATCGCCTGGTGGAGAATATTATCGTGAAGACCCAGGGATTTGTCAACGGCAACATCACCGAGCATGACAAACGTCCGGTGGAGATCTTCCGCTCGCTCCTCTCGCTCTATGACGGTATCGGGAAGGAGCAACTTCGCGAGAACATGAAATATTTTCTGGAAGCCATCATGCCGGTGTGCGACCAGTGGGGCATGAACATGTGCGTACATCCCGACGATCCGCCCCTACAGATACTTGGGCTTCCCAGGATAGTGTCATGTGACCAGGACATAGAATGGTTTCTCGATGCCGTCCCCAACACGCACAACGGGCTCACTTTCTGTGCCGGATCACTCAGCGCGGGCGCACAAAACGATGTTCCTGCTTTGGCCAGGAAATATGCGAGGCGAACCCATTTCGTGCACTTGCGCAGCACAAATGTGCTTCCAGGAGGCGATTTCCAGGAGGCAAGCCACTTGGGCGGGCGCGCGCACATCATCGAACTGGTGCGTATCTTCCAGCGTGCCAACCCCGGACTGCCCATGCGCGTTGACCACGCCCGTTTGATGCTCGGTGATGAGAAGATGGGCTACAATGCTGGCTACAGTTTCCACGGGCGCATGCTTGCCCTGGGACAGGTAGAGGGCGTGATGGCCACCGTGGACGACGAACTGGGTGTCCACAGGAAATGAACCGGATGTCCGTAGGAAATAAAGCATAAACAAACTATAATATTAATAAGAGGAGAGAACACATGTCATTGTTTGATATCAAAGGTCAGGTGGTGGTAATCACTGGAGGAACAGGAATACTTGGACGCGAGATAGGAGCATATCTGGCACATGAGGGCGCACAGGTGGTGTTGCTTGGACGGCGCAAGAATGTGGGCGAAACTATTGTTCAGAACATCAGAGACAATGGTGGAAAAGCAGCCTTCATGACGTGTGATGTGACCGATGTGGATGCTGTAGCCCAAGTTAGAGACAATATAGTAAGCCAGTACGGACAGGTGGACACTTTGCTCAACGCGGCAGGTGGCAATATGCCCGGAGCGACCATCCCGCCAGGGAAAACGCTCTTTGATGTGAGTGTGGAAGAGTTCCAGCGGGTGCTCAACGTCAACCTCACCGGAACGCTCATTCCCACGCAGGCTTTCCTGGTGCCCATGGCAAAGGCGGGGCATGGTAGCATCGTGAACTTCAGCAGTATGGCGGCATTCCGCCCACTGACCCGCGTGATGGGTTACGCGGCAGCCAAGGCTGGCATCAGCAACCTCACTGCCTTCCTGGCCAACGAGGTTGCCTCGAAGTTCAGCCCGTCCATCCGCGTCAATGCCATTGCCCCAGGCTTCTTCCTCACCGACCAGAACCGCTCACTGCTGACCAACGAGGATGGGTCACTCACCGCGAGAGGCGAGGATGTGATACGCCAGACCCCGTTCAAACGCTTTGGAAATCCCAAAGAATTGTGTGGTACAATTCAGTATCTTATCAGCGAAGCATCCAGTTTTGTCACAGGTACAGTTGCTGTGGTAGATGGGGGGTTCAACGTCTTTGCCATTTAATGTTTCAGGATACAAGAAGAATTCCCGCTTATTATGACTTTTGGGCTGGGGAAGGATGTTTGTCCTTGTGATGGAAACGCCCCCTCTGACCCGGAAAGTGTGAGGTATTTTGTGCAAAAGTTTATCCCCCAAACACTACAAACAAGAAGGAGAAATGAATACACAAACGTTCATGAGCCAGGATTTCCTGCTCGACACAGAGACAGCCAGACTCCTGTACCACGAGGAGGCGGCTTCCCTGCCTATCATTGACTACCACTGTCACCTCAACCCCAAGGAAATAGCTTTGGATCACAAGTTCCGAAGCATCACTGAATTGTGGCTGGGAGGCGACCACTACAAATGGCGTGCCCTGCGTGCCAATGGAGTTGACGAACACTTCATCACAGGGGAAGCCTCTGACTGGGAGAAGTTTGAGAAATGGGCAGAGACCATGCCCTACTGCATGCGCAACCCGCTTTATCATTGGACACACCTGGAATTGCGCACAGCCTTTGGCATACAAGACATACTTAAGCCGGAGACGGCACGCGATATCTACGACCGCTGCAACGAGATGCTGGAACGCCCGGAATTCTCGGCACGTGGACTGATGAGACGCTATAAGGTGGAGGCAGTGTGCACTACCGACGACCCTGCCGATACGCTCGAGCATCACCAGGCCATACGTGAGAGTGGCTTCGAGGTGAAAGTGCTGCCCGCATGGCGACCCGACAAGGCTCTGGCCATCAACAAGCCAAAGGAGTATCTGGACTACATCAACACGCTTGGAAAGTCAGCCGATGTGAGCATACACGACTACGCCACTCTGTTGGAGGCCCTACAGAAGAGGCACGACTTTTTTGCACAGCAAGGATGCCGTCTGTCTGACCATGGAATCAGCCGTTTCCCGTGGAAGCCCTGTAGTGA
>ERZ808252.1211-NODE-1211-length-20056-cov-4.792660_pt1 | contig 20056 bp, 18 predicted proteins | sample MGYA00521242_ERZ808252 | MGnify/ENA primary metagenome ERZ808252 (study PRJEB31516, sample SAMN03275581) | gut metagenome | biome: mammalia-associated habitat; material: feces | host: Papio cynocephalus | place: Kenya | collected 2012-08-07 ...
AAATGTGAATAAATGATGTTCAAATTTTCGAAAAATTGTGAACGTTTTGTAAAAATGGATTTTTTATTTGATTTATACATTGTTTATCGAAATCCACCGCCGGAAGAATGACCGCCGGCACCGCCACCGCCGCCGGAAGAACTTCGTCCGCCACCGCCTTTGGAAGGCGAGGAAGTCATGGCCGTGCGGGCAGAGGACATCGTCGAGTTAAGCGACGAGGCAAAAGCGCGGGTCGAGTAGATATTGCTTCCGTGATACCAATGCGCCGGTTCGACAGCGATATCTTCAAATTTATCAATCCACTTGTCCGAGACACCCAATACATAGGTGTAGGGAAGAATGTCATAAAAATATGAAGGATTTTCCTGCACTAACATTTCCAGACGGTCTTTGTCTGCAATTTCCAAAAAATGTTTGAATCCGCGGATGCGGCCTAACATCTCTGTTCCGTATGGAGTACGTTTTGGCACAAGATAGCGGAAGACCGCCATACCAAAGGAACAAAGAACGGAAAAAACAAGCATCTGCAGGAAAAACGGTGCCGTGTAAGCCAATTTAACTAACGACATGATGATGGAACTGAGTCCGAAAAGAATGCTCCATACGATCAAAAATATTTTGTTGCTGATGCCCGGTTTGGCAGGAAGCTGCGTCAGCACAAGAAGGGCTGTCAGAGGGAACAAACTTAAAAAGAAAGCAACCGCCAGATCTCCTTCTGCAGCATAAAGCGAGCGCACCAGGCCGCAAAGCAGACACACAATGATCATAAGCGTCATAGGAAGCCTCTTTGACAAGGAAGAGGCTTCAAAGATGATCTTCTGATTGTCCTTGCTGTTCATATCATCTGCAATATCGCCTAAAACGCGGTAAAATTTGTTGGTCAGCATACTTTTCGATACCAGCGTCCGTCCGGCAAATAACCCATCGAAAAAGCGCTGCTCGATCGAATTGATACCGTCATAATCTTTTTCCTTCTTTAATACAAAATCATGTGTTTTTACCAGTCCTCCAAGTAGGTCTTCCGTCCTGTCTTCAATCGAAAGATATCCCTTCGACGCAAGATAGACGATCATGGAAGTCAGATCTTCATTGCAGACCTTTCCTTTATAGAGAAGAGCAATCTCGGCGCTGTTGTGGTCGTCCGGAGGATAGAATTCCGTGACGTCTACCGGCTTGTCATCGTGTCCCCAGATAAACCAGATCAGGAAAGCCACGATCAAAAGTACAAAAGGAATGGCAAAGATCAGATAATCATAAAACCGGATCGTAGCGGGAGTGATGGCATCTTTTTCCGCCTGTTCGTGAACGTCATCAAAAGAGCCTCCCCTCTCTACTGCTGTAGAAAAGGTGCGGTCCGGAAATTGGATCAAAGCCGTCATATAATGAGAGGAAGGAAGTGAACCGCCGGAATCCATGCGGACACCGCCATTTTCAAAAGTAATTGTGCCGTTCGGATAACCGTAAGCCCAGATCTTTGCGTTGCTCTCGTTTAATTCCAGCATATCTGTGTGAAGGAAGACGGAGACGCTGCCCGGATTCTGCTTCATCTGCTCCGGAATGAAACTAAAATAAAGTCCCTGTGCATCATCGTATTGATTGATAATGTTGGTAATATTGTATGTAAGTGTGTAAGTTCTCCTGCCGTATTCTGTGATGCCCCAGCAAAGTTCGAGCGTATCGCCGTTGTCAACGATACCGCATTTTCCCGATTTACGGTTAAAGGTATCGTTGGTTTCCCAGTTCTCCTGCAATTCATACCGGTTTCCCAGGTCGTCGGTGACTGAAAAGTCCGTAATCTTACTGGAATACAGATTGCCGTACGGCCGGTAACCCTCGGTGCCCTGGTAGACGGATGCGGTCCAGATTTCTTTGATATGGGCAGTTCCGTCTGCGTCGATCGAAACGTCCATATCGATCCGTTCGATGGAATTGTCGTCCGCGGCGAAAGAGACATTTGAAAAGAAACTGCACGACAACAAAAGCAGTCCCAATAGGAAAATAGCTGCAAAACATGTTTTCTTCATTGTAATCCCCCTTGATATTGTTGTGTTAAACTCATTGTACCATAGTTGGCATGGCATTTTCAAGCAGGGAAAAAGGCTTTCCAATGATTTTGGAGAATTGAGTATTTGAAGGTGTTTTTATTCTAAGAAATTCTTGGACTAAATAAATATGAAAAAGGTAAAAAGAAAATTATATTAGTGGAGTAAAAAACTGGAAAAAATTAACAAATGTATTGACAAATTTTTCCTGATCCATTATACTAACAATAGTGTAGTTTTTATGCACATATTTTACGCTAATTAAAAATAAGGAGAAAATTGAATTATGAATTTGAAAACTAAAAAAATCATAGCGTTACTATGTGTTGCAGGAGGAACTCTTTCTTATGTTGCACCTATGGCTTTTGCGGGTTCTGCAAGTAAAGATGTAAATCTAAATGCATATTGTAAAGTGCATGCTTACTGTAATGGAGTAGCGGGAAACGGAGTTGATTATGCTTCATATAGTGCATCTATTCTGGGAAATGATGCAGATGGAGTTGTTGTGGTTTCAGAATATGGAACATGTGATTCCCAATATAAGAAAAGGAATAATTTTACTGTAAATGATGGCTTTGAAGTGACAAAGGGGCATAAATTGTCTAAAACGTGTACTATTTGGCCTTGGGAAAGCAACACCCATGCTTATCAAATTATTGAGGATCATTCAACAGAAATTATAAGAATCAAAGCTAAAATAAACTAAGTAAAACAAAATAAAATGGGGTTAGGGAGAAGTCATACTTCCTAACTCCATCATAAAGAGGGGGTCCATAATGAGATACAAATGTATGATTCACGACAAGTCTATTGCTTTATTAATTGTTTCAATTGCCATGACATTGGCATTTTTTATCTTTGGAGTGGTCTTTTATTTATCCGTACATGATGAGGGAGAGATGACATTTCATTACCGGCAGGAAAAAGAGGTTGTTTTAGTCGGAAATGAAGAGGTGGCAGAAAGTGAAATGATAATAGATGAGGATGGCGGCGAGTATGAAATAGATAAGTTTGTTGATCATACACCTGCAAAAAGTAAAGTAGAAAAAATAATAGAGAATCTTTGTGGCAAAAAAAATTTGAATATAAGTATGGAAATTGATTGTAATACCGGAATGTCAGGCAAGCAGGAAAAGGTAAAAATATATTTGAATCATGCAGAAGATGTTTGTGAGAGAATTACAAAAAAATACTATGAGTATTCAGGGGATAGTGATGCATACGCATTTGTTGGAGAAGAAAGTCTATACATGGTAAAAAAAGGAAAAATAAGTATAAATGCACAGAATATAAAAGTTGCCGGAGTACTAGAAAATAAAACCCTTCATGATGATAATCGGATCGTACTGGTAAATGCAATTCAGAATCCTGCGATTAAAGAAGAAATTGTGAATGCACTGGGAAATGCAATGGATTATACATATATAGAGTTTGGAACCAATGCAGAAGGTTTTCTGGATATGGATTGGAAACTGCTGCAAAGGGATTTGGAAAAACTTAACCGTGATGTACAGATTCAGGATCCGGTTGTCGAGGAATCAAGCAGAAGTGTAGATCAGACTTTAGGAAAACTGACAGATAAAATATTCATTGGTCTTACAATCTTTTCCTTGATTAATTTGATCAGTCTTGATGTTGTGTGGTTCTCAAGGAAACGAAAAGATATTGCAATCATGAAAACATATGGCTATTCTACACAACGATTGGCAGGGGAATTTGCAAAACAATATCTTCTTGCTGTAATAGCAGGAGCAGCACTCGCCACGTTAACTATTATTTTATGGTATAATTTTGGAACTCAAAAAGTAGTCTGGAATTACATTAGAGAGGCGTATGCATATTGTGGTTTTCTCGTTTGTGTTATTGTTTTGATTGCAATTCTATTTGTAATTCATTATGCAGAAAAGACAGCATCAGCAGATGGAATAAAGGAGAGGTAGGATGAAAATACGGGAATTAGTCAAGTTTTCTTTTGACGAATTGATAAAAAAAATTGGGCAATGGCTTCTGTTCTTTTTAGCAAATTGTGTTGCGGTAACTCTGCTTATATTAGCTGTGTTTATGCTAAAGATTATAGAAGTTAATCAAGATGATTTTAAAGAACTTTTCAAATATGATATTGAAAAATACGGTGTGATATCTATTGGTCTGCAACATGGAGGCCAATATACAGGAAAAGAGTATGATCAAGAAGATTGCTGGAAAAGTTATCAGGAAATAAAAGAGAAACTTGGAAGTAAGTTTATTGATTTTTATTATGAAGACAATTCCTCAATGATCACAAAGCTGGATGACAAAATGGAAAATATTATTCAGCGTAATGGTAAATTGAAAAAAGAAAGATTGGGAATTGTGTATTATACGACATCGGTATTTGATGAATTTGATTTACATTATCAAAAAACAGAAGCAGAAAACCACAGTAATTATCCGGTTTTATATCTGGGAAAGGCTTGGGGTGATTCACTTCTTGGCAAGATAATAGAAATAGATGGTACGCAGTATTTTGTCGAAGGAATACTGGAACAAAATTCGAAACTTCCTAATAAAGAGGTGTGGAATGGTAGGATATCTGAATTGAGTGCGGAAAATAACCTGGATGACGCCATTATAAGAGTGTATCATACAGATGACTATATAAAGGAAAACAGTACCTATATAATATCCATGCAGTTTCGCTATGAGGGGGATTTTGAAAAAATGCAGGAACTATTAGGAGACATATTTTATAAATACAAAGGATATATAAATGTTTCCAGACTGGAGGATTCGGTGTATTCTGCGTTGATCCCGTTCAAATCATTAAGAAATATGTGTATTATTTTTGCGATTGTTACGTTTGTGACAATTGGAGTGATCTATTGGATAAACCAGTTTTTATATGTTCTCAATGATAAGGAGGATATGGGAATTTTTTATTCTAATGGAGCCTCTGTCCGGGATTTGATTCTAATACAGTTTTTTAAAACAAGTTTGCAGATCCTAGGCTCATTATTTGTGGCCTTGGCAGGGGGTGGCTTGCTGATTTGGTCGATAGGAAATGGAGGAAGCAATTTAATTTTTAAAGATGCGTTATATAAAATAATGTTTTATCGAACCTATCCACCGGTATTTCTAATCACTATACTGTTTGGAATTGCTTTATCCGTTGTACCGATAATCTGTATTACAAAAAATAAACCAGCGGATCTGATACGTTAAAATATGGAAAGATGAGGTAGAGTTATGGGTGACAGATTGATCAAAATGAATCATATTGTAAAGATATATGGAAAAGATGCGACAGAGGTTAAGGCTCTGAATGGCATAGATATTGAAGTAGACGCAGGTGAGATGCTCGCTGTAATGGGAGCGTCCGGGTCAGGGAAATCGACATTGCTTAATATTTTGGGGGCGATGGACCGACCGGTAGAAGGAGAGTATACTTTCTATGGGCAGGAAGCGATAAAAGTAAATGAATTAAACAATAATCAACTTACACTTTTTCGAAAAAATAATATAAGTTTTATATTTCAACAATTTGCCTTGATGAGACACTATACCGTGTATGAAAATATAGAAATGCCATTGAGAATACTTGGGATATCTCGAAAAGAGAAAAAGGAACGGATATTTAAAGCAATGGAAGAATTAGGAATTGCGGATCTGGCGAAAAAGAAACCGACACAAATCTCCGGAGGTCAGCAACAGAGATGTGCAATCGCAAGAGCATTGGTAAAAGATTCAAAACTGATTCTTGCAGACGAACCGACGGGAGCGTTGGATCAAAAAAATGCAGGGGAAATTATGGAAATTTTTAGTGGACTTAAGAAAAAAGGAAAAACGATTATTGTTGTAACACACGATGCCGGTGTGGCACAAAAGACCGATCGAATCATAAATATCAAGGATGGAAAGATAATTTAAAACCGTTGTACTTTTTCAACAGTTGTGCTATAATAAAGACAAATTTAGTTTCCGTTTTTTGAAAAAACTGGAGAGCAAGGAGGTCACTTATGAAGGCAGAAAAACAAGTACAACGAGTGAAAAAGCAGCTTACGATACGTAAGTATATGCATATGCAGTTTTTGCGTATCGGTTTTGCGGTTAGTGGCGTCGTGGGTGTGCTGGCATTGATCGGTATTTACGAAGGAATTTTGCTGGCAAAAGAAGATACAAAATATGATATTGCAACCGAAGCAAAAATTGCTATTATCGTAGGTGTGATCCTGGCAATTGCGGTGATCAGTATTGTTAGTATCGATCTGTTTTTAAATAAGATCGCAAATCAGGTTATCCGCAGGGTGAAAGAGCCAATTGATATTATGGATCATGCGATGGATGAGCTGGCAAAAGGAAATCTGGATGCCAAGATCGACTATGACATGCAGGATGAATTTGTCAATATGATGGGAAATACCAATTTTGCCATGCAGGAATTGAAACGTTATATTGATGACATTTCAATGAATCTGAAAAAGATCAGTGCAAAAGATATTGATCTGGAAGAAGTGCAGAAGTATATTGGAGATTTCTCAGAAATTGAGAATTCCATGACAGAGATCCTGAGCAGTTTAAATGAAACATTAAAAGAGATGAAAGAATCGTTTGGAGAAGTTTGTGATGGAGCGGATACGCTGGCGCAGTCAGCACAGTCAATGGCGGATGGCGCACAGCAGCAGTCCGATCATATCCGCAGTCTTGTGGATAATATTGGAAATGTTTCCAATTCGGTTCACGACAACACAAACAAAGCGGATGAAGTGGAAAAACTTTCCAGAGATTCGGTACGGCAGATGCAGGAAGGCGAAGATAAGATGAAAGATCTTGTCAAGGCGATGGATCTGATCCGCGAAGAGTCCAATGAAATTGCCAAAATCATTGAGGTGATCGGCGGCATTGCAGAACAGACAAACCTTCTGGCATTGAATGCCTCGATTGAGGCGGCGCGTGCCGGAGAACATGGAAAAGGATTTGCCGTTGTGGCAGGAGAGATTGGAACACTTGCCGGTTCGAGTGCAGAAGCAGCACAAAATATTACGGATTTGATCCATAAGAGTATCGCAGCGGTGAACAACGGTGTGTCTCTTACGGATGAGACGGTACATATGATGGACGGTATTACAAAGATTTCAGAGGAAATATCTTCTCATATTTCAGTGATCACACAGGCGACCAAAGAGCAGGATGCCTACCTTAAGGATATGCTCACTTCTGCCGGCGAGATTGCTGCCGTAGTGGATAAAAATACCGCTTCCGCGCAGGAAAGTTCCGCACTTTCGGAAGAACTTCTCAGTGAGATGGAAAATGCGATGGAATTGATCGAACAGTATAAACTGCGTGCGTAAATGTTACATAGTATGTCCCGGCCTGTGTAGTTAGCTATGGCCGGGATTTTTTTGCAAAAAAGACAAAATGATGTCGGTGCTTGACGACCGCTTTTTGAAAAATGCGCGTTTTTCTCTTGCAATTTAAAAGGAAAGTCGGTATGATATTTGATAGAGAACATACCAAGAAAAGAAAGAGAGGCGGATACGATGATTAATTTTGAAGAAGAATTGGAAAAATACGAGCCGAGTCTGGACGTTGAGCAGGTAAGTGAAGTAGTGAATAACAATAATAATATGACAGACGTGACAGATATAATGAGAGAACTGATAGCAGAAGCAAAAGGTACGATGTAAGAGTTGGAGGAAAAAGATGAAATGTCCACGATGTGATACGATAATAACAGATGATGCACCGGTTTGCCGCTTTTGCGGACAAGATCTTCAACTGATGCATCACGCACGCAAGTTGTCAAACGCATATTACAATATCGGATTGGAAAAGGCAAAGGTACGCGATCTGTCCGGTGCAGTCCTGGTTTTGAAAAAAAGTTTGAATTTTAATAAACATAATACAGAGGCGAGAAATCTTCTTGGCCTGGTCTATAATGAAATGGGCGAGACCGTTGCAGCATTGAGCGAGTGGGTTTTGAGTGATTATCTGCAGCCGGAGGAAAACCGGGCAAAACATTATATTGATGTTGTGCAGAAAAATCAAAGCACGCTGCAGACCGTCAGCCAGACGATTAAAAAGTACAATTCTGCGTTAAAAGAGGCCAAAAACGGAAATGAAGATATGGCGGTCATTCAATTGAAAAAAGTGGTCAGTCTCAATCCTAAGTTTGTCCGGGCGTATCAACTGCTTGCCCTTTTGTATATGAAGCGAAAAGATTATGTAAAGGCAGCAAAGACGTTAAAACATGCCAGAAAGATTGATTTTAACAACACCACGACACTGCGCTATATGCAGGAAATTGGTGATACTTTCAGTGAGCCGAAAGGAAAAGACAATTCGCCAAAAGCCTTTGCCAGACAGGCAGAGCGTGAAAGACAGGCCAATGCAGCCAATGTCACGCCGGTGGGTACATACCGGGAAGAAAAAAAACACTGGCTTCCGGCAGTTAATATCATTGCAGGAGCCGTCATCGGAATTATTATCAGCGTGGTTTTGATCTATCCGACGATGAAAGGAAATACACTTGGTAACAATTCTGCAGACATTACCGAGGCAAAAGAAATGCTGTCGGTCAAAGAGGCGCAGGTTTCTACTCTGGAAAAAGAGAAAACCGCGCTGCAGGAAAAGGCAGATAAACTGCAAAAGACAATTGATGACGGAGAAACCCAAAAGAGTAAGGAACTGGAAAAACTCAACCAGCTTTTGGCAGCTGTAAAATATTACCAGGACGGCGACCGCCTTCTTGCGGCTTCTACGGTGAATGGCTACAAAGCGAGTGATTTTTCCACCCAGGAAGCAAAAGATCTTTTGGCTGTTGTGGCAAAAGAAATTACCGCGGCAGATACACAGAAACTGTTTGAAGATGGAAGAAAGGCCTTTAATTCAGGAAAATACGACGAGGCAGAAAAACTTCTTAAACAAGTGCTTTCGGTGGATAAAAAGAATCTGGATGCCTTGTATTTTATGGGAAGAGTCTATCATCAGACAGGAAAAAATAAAAAGGCACAAAGTTACTATGAAAAAGTCATAGCTGCAGATAAGACGAGCAGCCGGGCGGCAGAGGCGAAAAACCGTCTCAGACAACTGGGAGTAACCGTGGAATAGCAACCGAAAAAAGGAACAATAAACGTACGAAAAACTATGGAAATCAGACGAATATCGTTATTTCCATAGTTTTTTATTGCCAAAGAAAGCAGAAAAATAAGTGGTTACTACGATTTTTATTATGTTGAAAGGAGGAAAGGGTTTCAATGGAAACGTTTTCACTAGAACGCAGTGGTGCGAATTTAATATTACATATCAGTGAGGAACTCGATCATCATACGGCGGGACAGCTCAGCCGTACAATAGATGTGTTGATCGAAAAGGGGAATGTAAAAAATATTGTATTTGATTTTGATGGTATGACATTTATGGATAGTTCCGGTATTGGCATGGTGATGGGACGATATAAAAAAATGGGATATCTTGGAGGTAATGTATATGTTACCGGAGTGGGAAAAGGGATCGACCGTATATTTTCGATGTCTGGTCTGTATAAGATCATTCAAAAAGTCTGATGAGGGAGGATATAGAACGGAAAATGAGTGTAAAGAATGAAATGAGAATGGAATTTTCAAGCAACTCGGAAAATGAAAGCCTGGCAAGAACGGTAATCAGTGCTTTTGTGGCAAGACTTGATCCTACACTTGAAGAATTGGCGGATATTAAGACGGCGGTTTCGGAGGCTGTGACCAATGCCATTATACATGGCTATGAAAAGAGTCCCGGAATGGTACATATGTATGCCAAGGTGGAAGATAATGTCATAACGATCGAAATATCCGATCAGGGAGCCGGGATTGAAAATCTGGAAAAGGCAATGGAACCGATGTATACAACGAAACCGGAATTAGACCGGTCCGGGATGGGATTTGCCTTTATGGAAGCTTTTATGGATGAACTTGATGTACAGTCAGAGCTGGGAAAAGGGACTGTGATCCGCATGAAAAAGACGCTTTATAGTGCGATACATATTTCCTGATTGCCAAAAAAGAGGTGGAGGTGAAGATGGATACCTTAGAACTTATCAAACGAGCACGTTCCGGGGATAAATTGGCAAGGACACAGGTAATAGAGGAAAATATGGGACTCGTGTACAGCATCGTAAAGCGTTTTGCGGGAAGAGGGTATGATACGGAAGAACTCAGCCAGATTGGGGCAATTGGCCTCATCAAAGCAGTGGATAAATTTGATCTGCGGTTTGAGGTCCGTTTTTCGACATACGCAGTACCGCTTATTACCGGGGAGATCAAGCGTTTTCTGCGGGATGACGGTATGGTAAGAGTCAGCCGCAGCATCAAAGAAAACAGCTGGCGTATCCGGCGGGTGGCGGCAGAACTTTCTCAAAAACTGCAGCGGGAACCCTCCATGGATGAACTTTCCGCGGCCGTAGAATTATCGGTTGAGGAAATTGTGCTGGCTCTGGAAGCCACGGCAGAAGTGGAGTCTCTTCATAAGACGATCAGCTTTCAGGATGGCAAAGAACTATTATTGGAAGAAAAAATCCCGGAAAAAAGGGACTGGCAGGAAGAAGTGATGAACCGGCTTATCGTGGAAGACCTGTTGGAACAATTACAGCAGACAGAAAGAGAATTGATACGGCTGCGCTATTATGATGGCAAAACACAGAATGAGGTAGCGGGACGGCTTGGAATCAGTCAGGTGCAGGTCAGCCGTCTGGAGAAAAAATTATTATTGAAAATGCGGGAAAAGATTTGCGGAAAAAAATATCAAAAAAGTGTTGACAATTAGATAGCCATATGCTAGAATAATTCTTGCGTGTTGAGAGATGCGCAAGATAAATGTGGGTTTAGCTCAGCTGGATAGAGCGTTTGGCTACGGACCAAAAGGTCGGGGGTTCGAATCCTCTAACCCACGTAAAGCGATTGAATGTGTATTCAATCGCTTTTTTTGTAGCACAAGCCCGTCAAGCGCCGCGAGCGCTTGCCAAGCCGTAATTATTAAATCAAAGAGACACAAAACCAACGAAGCAGCATACTGAAAGGAGTACACTATGTGGTTAGCAGATGGATGGAAAGAATATGAAGTCATTGACACTTCCAATGGAGAAAAATTAGAGCGCTGGGGAGACTATATCCTGGTTCGCCCGGATCCCCAGGTGATCTGGGACACACCGCACGATGCCCCACAGTGGAGAAAGAAAAATGCACATTACCACAGGAGCAATAAGGGAGGCGGAGAATGGCAGTTTTTTGATCTGCCAAAGCAGTGGGACATCCATTACCGGGATCTGACCTTTCATTTGAAACCATTTAGCTTTAAGCATACAGGCCTTTTCCCGGAGCAGGCAGTCAACTGGGACTGGGCATCGGGGCTGATCCGTCGTGCCGGACGGCCGGTAAAAGTGCTGAATCTCTTTGCGTATACCGGCGGAGCGACCGTGGCCTGTGCCAAGGCGGGGGCAGCCGTTACTCATGTCGATGCGTCCAAAGGGATGGTGACCTGGGCGAAAGAAAATGCAGCGGCATCCGGACTGGCGGACGCACCGATCCGCTACCTTGTGGACGACTGCGTAAAATTTGTTGAGCGGGAGATCCGCCGCGGCAACCATTATGACGGCATCATCATGGATCCGCCATCTTACGGAAGAGGGCCAAAAGGGGAAGTCTGGAAGATCGAGGAAAAAATTTTTCCGCTTGTCAACCTCTGCACGAAGATTTTGTCCAAAGATCCCCTGTTCTTTTTGATCAATTCCTATACAACCGGTCTGCAGCCGGCGGTATTGTCGTATATGCTCGAACTTGCGGTAGGAAAACCGTATGGGGGAAAAGTGACAGCGGATGAGATCGGGCTTCCGGTAAGCAGCAACGGACTGGTTTTGCCATGCGGTGCCAGCGGACGGTTTGAAATGTGTGACAACTCCAAATAGAACAAAGGTACGACGACAAATGTAGAGTAATTTTCAGAAGAATCGTACACAAAGTTATCCACAAAAGAACAAGCGAAATTACGAATATTTTGAGTTATACACAAAGTTATCCACATTATCCACAACTTTAGTAGACTTTTGTAGGCGAAAAATATATTTAGATGACAAGTAACGGAGTTGTATGACAACTTGAGAAAATCTTGTGAATTTGCTTAAAAAAATAAAAGTTTTGGTTGCTCATTTGTGCATTTTGTTGTATAATATAGTCATGGGACAGGTATTATTAAAAAAGCCTGACAATCCCGAATATTTTGGGCAAAGGAGCTGATTATCATGAATTTAGTAATTAGTGGAAAAAATTTAGATATAACGGAGGGCTTACGTTCTGCCATTGAAGAAAAGATCGGCAAACTCGAAAGATACTTTACCGATACGACAGAAGTACATGTTACGTTGAGTACCGAGAAAAATCGTCAGAAAATTGAGATTACGATTCCGATGAAGGGAAGTATCATTCGTGCAGAAGAAGTTAGTTCGGATATGTACGTATCCATCGATCTGGTAGAAGAAGTGATCGAGAGACAGCTTCGCAAGTATAAAAATAAATTGATCGACAAAGAGCAGAATGCTGCACACCTGAGCCAGTCATTTATTGAGGCAGATGATTATGAAGAGGAAGATATCCAGATCATCCGTTCCAAGAAATTTGCGATGAAACCGATGGATCCGGAAGAAGCCTGTGTACAGATGGAACTGATTGGACATAATTTCTTTGTATTCCGCAATTCCGAGACAGATGAAGTAAATGTGGTATACAAGAGAAAAGGCAATACGTATGGTTTGATCGAGCCTGAGTTCTAGAACAGGTGCCATAAATGAATAGGTAATTGAGAGCAATAACCGGTATGCGGATTTGTAGTCAGCATGCCGGTTTTTTGTGACAAAGTTGTGAACGGTTTGTAAAAAACCGCTGGAAAAACAAATTATGTATTGAAAGAAAGGCGTTCAAGTGATAAAATAATCAAAGGTTATGATTTGAAATACTACACTTATTTTTAGTGTGGAGAAATATATGGAGAGTGAACACATGGGAATTATAAGTAAATTTGTTGGAACACACAGCGAAAGAGAAGTAAAACGTGTGCTTCCAATTGTTGACAAAATTGAATCTTTGGAACCGGATTTTGAACAATTATCCGATGAGGAATTACGGGAAAAAACCCGCGAATTCAAAAGCAGACTCGCAGGGGGAGAGACATTAGATGATATTTTGCCGGAAGCCTATGCAACAGTGCGTGAAGCAGCCAAGAGAACGATCGGTATGCGCCATTACCGCGTACAGCTGATCGGTGGTGTGATCCTGCATCAGGGACGTATCACAGAGATGCGTACCGGTGAAGGTAAGACATTGGTATCAACTCTGCCGGCTTATTTGAACGCCTTGGAAGGAAAGGGCGTACATATCGTTACAGTCAATGATTATCTGGCTAAACGTGACGCCGAGTGGATGGGACAGGTACATGAATTCCTGGGTCTGACTGTTGGATGTATTCTGAACAGCATGGACAATGACGAGCGTAGAGAGGCTTACAACTGTGATATCACGTATGCGACAAACAATGAACTCGGATTTGATTATCTGCGTGATAACATGGTTATTTATAAAGAACAGCTGGTTCAGAGAGAACTGAATTATGCAATCGTCGATGAGGTTGACTCGGTATTGATCGATGAAGCGAGAACGCCGTTGATCATTTCCGGAAGCAGCGGAAAATCGACCAAGATCTACGAGGCTTGTGATAACCTTGCCAAACAGTTAAAACGTGGTACAGCAAAAGAACTTTCGAAAATGGATCTCATTATGCAGGAAGATGACATGGAGACCGGAGATTTTGTTGTAGATGAAAAGGAAAAAACGGTCAATCTGACAGCACAGGGTGTTGAAAAGGTAGAGCGCTTCTTCCATATTGAAAACCTGGCAGATCCGGAGCACCTTGAGATCCAGCATTGTATCATTCTGGCACTTCGTGCGCACAATCTGATGTTCCGCGACAAGGATTATGTGGTAAAAGATGATGAAGTACTGATCGTAGACGAATTTACCGGACGTATCATGCCGGGACGCCGTTATTCCGATGGTCTGCATCAGGCAATCGAGGCAAAAGAGCATGTAAAGGTAAAAAGAGAAAGTAAGACGCTGGCGACAATTACGTTCCAGAACTTCTTTAATAAATACAATAAAAAATGTGGTATGACAGGTACGGCACTTACCGAGGAAAAAGAGTTCCGTGAGATCTATGGAATGGACGTTGTCGAAGTACCTACCAATAAACCGGTTGCCCGTATTGACTACAACGATTCGGTATATAAGACCAAACGTGAAAAATTAAATGCGATCGTGGCAGACATTGCAGACTGTTATGAACGCAAACAGCCGGTTCTTGTCGGTACGATCACGATCGAAGCGTCGGAAGAACTCAGCGAAATGCTGAAACGACGCGGAATCAAGCATAAAGTATTGAATGCCAAATATCACGAGATGGAGGCAGAGATCATCGCCGATGCCGGTGTGGCAGGTGCGGTAACGATCGCGACCAACATGGCAGGACGTGGTACGGATATCAAACTCGGTGAAGGGGTTCAGGAACTTGGCGGACTTCGTATCATTGGTACGGAACGTCATGAGTCCAGACGTATCGACAACCAGCTGCGTGGACGTGCCGGACGTCAGGGAGATCCTGGTGAATCCAAGTTTTACATTTCACTGGAAGACGACTTGATGCGCTTGTTTGGTTCCCAGAATCTGATGAATGTATTTAATTCTCTCGGTATGCCGGAAGGCGAGCAGATTCAGCACCGTATGTTGAACAAAGCCATCGAGCGTGCCCAGATGAAGATAGAAAATAATAACTACGGAATCCGTAAAAACCTGCTGGAATACGATATTGTCAACAACCAGCAGCGTGAGATCATTTACGCAGAGCGCCGTAAGGTATTGGATGGCGAGAGCATGCGAGATACCATTTATGGTATGATCGATGAAGTGATCGAAAAATATGTGGAACGTACAATCGGGGACGATCAAATTCCGGAAGACTGGGATCTTGGAGAGTTGAACATGAATCTCCTTCCGATCATTCCGTTTGAGCCGATCCGATTTGATCCGGAACGCGATAAGGATTTGAATAAAGCAGGACTTCTTCAGAACTTGAAAGAAGAGGCACTTCGTATCTATGAATCCAAAGAGGCAGAATTTCCGGAGCCGGAGCAGATTCGTGAGATTGAGCGAGTGATTCTTTTGAAAGTGACAGACCAGCACTGGATGAATCATATCGACGATATGGATCAGCTCCGTCAGGGAATCGGTCTTCAGGCTTACGGACAGCGAGATCCTGTAACAGAATATCGTTTCCGTGGTTACGATATGTTTGAAGAAATGACGCAATCCATCCGCGAAGAGACAGTAAAAGCATTGATGCATGTGCGTATCGAGCAGAAAGTAGAGCGTGAACAGGTTGCCAAAGAAACCGGAACAAACAAAGATGACTCTGCCAATGCACCGGTACAGCGCAAAACGGAAAAAGTTGGAAGAAACGATCCGTGTCCATGCGGAAGTGGTAAGAAATATAAATATTGTTGTGGAAAGTAGAGACGTTACGTGGTAGAATTAGATAATTATAAGGTAGAATTAACTTCATATGAGCAGCCGCTTGCAGAAGTCAGAGATTCTCTCAATCTGGGAGACAAACGATATCGTATCGAGGAATTGGAGAAAAATATGGAGGCTCCGGATTTTTGGGATGATTCCGAAAAAGCGAGCCGGGCCATGAAAGAAGTCAAGGATCTCAAAGATATTGTAGGACGTGCAGACGGGCTGCAGGAAAAATATGAAGACATCATGACGCTGATTGAGATGGCGTATGAGGAAGAAGACGAAGAACTTGCGGCAGAGATCGGCGAGGAACTTTCGGCATTTATTTCCGAATTTGATGATCTTCGTATTACAACGATGCTTACCGGAGAGTACGATGACAGCAATGCCATCCTTACTCTGCACGCCGGTGCTGGTGGTACTGAAAGCTGCGACTGGGCAAGTATGCTCTGCCGTATGTATCAGCGCTGGGCAGAGAAAAAAGGGTATTCCGTGGAAATGCTTGATTTTCTGGACGGCGAGGAAGCCGGCTTAAAATCGGTTACGTTACAGATCAATGGAACCAATGCATACGGCTATCTGAAGAGTGAGCATGGGGTTCACCGTCTTGTCCGCATTTCACCGTTTAATGCGGCAGGAAAACGACAGACATCTTTTGTGTCATGTGATGTGATGCCGGATATCGAGCAGGATCTTGATATCGAGATTGCAGATGATGATATCCGAATTGATACGTACCGCTCCAGTGGTGCCGGAGGACAGCATATCAACAAAACATCCTCCGCGATCCGAATCACCCATTTTCCTACCGGAATAGTGGTGCAGTGCCAAAATGAGCGTTCACAGCATATGAATAAAGATAAAGCAATGCAGATGTTGAAAGCAAAATTATATCTGCTCAAACAACAGGAAAATCGAGAAAAAGAATCCGATATCCGAGGAGAGCAAAAGGAAATTGGCTGGGGAAATCAGATTCGTTCTTATGTAATGCAGCCATATACGATGGTAAAAGACCACCGCACCAATGTAGAGACGGGAAATGTCGCTGCGGTTATGGATGGTGATCTGGATATGTTTATCAATGGCTATTTGAAATGGATCAACAGTTGATGATCTGCAAGGAATGAGGAGGTAAGGATGAAGGAGATAATTGTTTTTTTTCTGAGTGATAAAGAATACGGCGTTGAGATCAGCGGGATGCAGAGTTTGGAAAATTACCGTGAGATCCAGCACGCCAGTGATCTGCCGGACGGAATGAACGGTCTGGTAAAGATCCGGGATGACATTTATCCCGTTTATGATATGAAGCAGCAATTCTGTCTTCCGGCAAAAGAGGTGACAGAAGATACCAAAATCCTTCTTCTCCGAACCCATGCAGGAAAGATTGCGATCGTAGTGGATCGTGTTGGAAAAGTATTTCGCGCGGAGGATAAGGACATTCAGGAATTTCCACGAGTGGCGCGCACGCGGAATACGGAGTATATCAATTTTATTGCCAAACGCGGCGACGATCTGATCGTAGTGGTAAACCCGGATACGCTGATGAATGATGAGCAGTATGACGCGGTTGAAAAGAGAGAGTCTCATGCGGAGGAAACTTCGGATGATTCAAATACAGATAATGGAGGAAAATTATGAAAATTGCAGTATTAGGTTATGGTACAATTGGTTCTGGTGTTGTAGAAATTGTAAATACAAACGCAGCAACGATTGCAAAACGTGCCGGCGAAGAGATCGAAGTAAAATATGTACTTGATCTGCGGGACTTTCCGGGAGATCCGGTTCAGGACATTTTGGTGCATGATTATTCTATCATCGCACAGGATGAGGACGTTGACATTATTGTTGAGACAATGGGCGGAACCAAACCGGCATATGATTTTGTAAAAACTGCGCTTCTGAATGGAAAAAGCGTTTGCTCATCCAACAAAGAGCTGGTAGCTGCGCACGGTGCTGAACTGCTTCAGATCGCACGAGAGAAAAATGTAAACTTCTATTTTGAGGCTAGTGTAGGCGGTGGTATTCCGATCATTCGTCCTTTGAATCAGTGCATTACTGCAGATGAAATTGAATCCATCAATGGTATTTTAAATGGAACAACAAACTTTATTTTGACAAAAATGGCCGAAGAGGGTGCTGATTTTGATGTTGTTTTGAAACAGGCACAGGAACTCGGTTATGCAGAAAAAGATCCGACGGCAGATGTAGAAGGTTACGATGCCTGCCGTAAGATTGCGATCCTGACTTCTCTGGCATACGGCCAGCAGGTGGATTATCAGGATATTTATACAGAGGGTATTACAAAGATCACAGCAGAAGATTTTGAATATGCAAAGAAAATCAATGCAGCGATCAAGATTTTTGGTACAAGCAAAAAAGTTGGAGATAATGTATATGCTATGGTGGCTCCTCAGATGGTATATTCCTCTGAGCCATTGTACAGCGTAAATGGTGTGTTTAATGCGATTTCTGTAACAGGCAATATGCTTGGCGAAGTAATGTTTTACGGTGCCGGCGCAGGTAAGCTCCCTACGGCAAGTGCAGTCGTAGCAGATGTGGTAGATGCTACGATCCACAAAGGCGAAAATGTACCTGTAACCTGGGAAAGCGAAAAACTTCCGATCGCACCGATGGAAGAAATGGAAAATGCATTCTTTGTCCGTGTGGCAGAAGCAGACCGCAGCAAGATTGCAGAACTTTTCGGCGACGTGACAATGATCGACGCAGGCATTGCCGGCGAATGTGGATTTATCACACCGGTCATGAAAGAAAAAGTTTTCGCAGAAAAAGCAGAAAAATTAACGTCTATGATTACACGTATTCGTGTAAATGCATAATAAAGTAGTAAGACCAGATATGGAAAGACGGAGGTAAAGAAGAGATGTTAGTCGTTAAGAAATTTGGTGGCACATCCGTAGCCAACAAAGAACGTATCTTCAACGTGGCAAAGCGTTGTATCGAAGATTATCAGAAAGGAAACGATGTAGTTGTCGTTCTCTCAGCAATGGGAAAACAGACCGATGTCCTGCTTGATATGGCAAATGACATCAACCCCAAAGCATCCAAAAGAGAACTTGATATGCTTCTCACAACCGGTGAGCAGACATCCGTTGCTTTGATGGCGATGGCAATGCAGTCTTTGAATGTGCCGGCAATTTCGCTGAACGCATTTCAGGTAGCTATGCATACTACATCTGTAGCAGGAAATGCCCGCCTGAAAAAGATTGATACCGAGCGTATCCAGCATGAACTTGAGCAGAGAAAAATTGTTATTGTAACCGGTTTTCAAGGTGTCAGCCAGTACGATGATTATACGACACTCGGCCGTGGCGGTTCGGATACAACAGCCGTTGCCTTAGCAGCTGCACTTCGCGCCGACGCCTGCGAGATTTACACAGACGTTGACGGTGTATATACGGCAGATCCAAGAATTGTCAAAGACGCCAAAAAACTGGATGAGATCACTTATGATGAAATGCTTGAATTGGCAAGCCTCGGTGCGGGTGTATTGCACAACCGCTCTGTGGAAATGGCGAAGAAATACGGAGTACAGCTTGTTGTACGCTCTAGTTTGAATACATCGGAAGGAACGGTAGTTAAGGAGGAAGTAAAAATGGAAAAAATGCTTGTAAGTGGAGTAGCATGTGATAAAAATGTAGCAAGAATCGCAGTAGTAGGATTGGAAGACCAGCCTGGTGTGGCATTCAAATTGTTCCGCCACCTTGCAAACCACAATGTAAATGTTGATATGATCCTTCAGTCCATCGGACGTGACAACACAAAGGACATCAGCTTTACCGTAACCGGCGACATGGCAGACGTAGCTGTTGAGACGGTTGAGAGACACCGCAGCGGAAGTTTGAAATGCCAGGATGTCAAAGTGAAGAAAGACGTTGCCAAAGTATCCATCGTAGGTGCTGGCATGCAGTCGAATCCAGGCGTGGCAGCACGTATGTTCGAAGCGCTGTATTCAGCAAACGTAAACATCCAGCAGATCTCAACTTCAGAAATCCGCGTAACCGTTCTGATCGACCGCGAAGATACAGACCGTGCAATGAATGCGGTTCATAACGAATTTGATTTCTAATTTGTGGAAATCGAATCGGTTAAAGAGTTAGATTTTTGAATTATTGCAATTTGAAAAGGTGCGAAATCGACAGAGAAACTGTTGGTTTCGTGCCTTTTTGGGTTCTTTGGGTTTTTTGGGTTCTTTTTGGCGGCGGGAGCTGAGGAGAGGAAAAGGCAACGTAAAAATGAAGAAGTTGGGAAAAAATGTTGCCTTTTCTTGGCGTGGAGTGGAGAATAGGCAACGTAAAACGGGAAACCAAGCGAAATCCGTTGTCTTTACCGCTGGCAAGAAGCTCAAAAGGCAACGTAAATTGAGGAAAACGCCAAAATCCGTTGCCTTACCCCGCTGTGGGAGGGGGAAAAGGCAACGTAAAAAGGGAA
>ERZ808252.1212-NODE-1212-length-20030-cov-3.122253_pt1 | contig 20030 bp, 18 predicted proteins | sample MGYA00521242_ERZ808252 | MGnify/ENA primary metagenome ERZ808252 (study PRJEB31516, sample SAMN03275581) | gut metagenome | biome: mammalia-associated habitat; material: feces | host: Papio cynocephalus | place: Kenya | collected 2012-08-07 ...
TACAAGCTGTGAGGATATAGATTTTTCACATTATGAAGGAAGTGTATATATTACGCCACTTGGAACTGCTGAAGTTGAAAGAAGACTTAGAATGACACCTAGCGTATCAACAATAATTGGTAAGCAGGGTAAGAGACTCGATAGTGAAGACTTCTTCGATGATGCTAAAGAGGCTCTAACATCTAGTAATCTTCGTGGCCTATCTGTCTTTGAAAATGGAGAGTTTGTTGGTTTTGTAACAAGAAGATGCTTCCTAGAAAAGCCAAGCTATAGTGTTATTCTCGTTGACCATAATGAGATAGCTCAGAGTATTAAGGGAATAGAAGAGGCATCTGTTGTTGAGATAATCGATCATCACAGACTTGATGCTTTAAAAACAAGTCTTCCTATCTTTATCGATGCAGAGCCATTAGGTAGTACTTGTACAATTGTTTATCAACAGTATTTGAGACACAACATCGTTCCAAGTGAAACAACAGCAAGAGTACTCTTGACTGGTATTATCTCAGATACATTATGCTTGCGTTCTCCTACAACTACTGCTATCGACAAGACAGCAGCTGGCGCACTTGCTGCTATTTGTGGCGAATATGATATCTATTCATTTGGAACAAAGCTCTTTTCTATTATTGATTCTCTTTCTTCTAGAGAGCCAATCTCTGCAATTGAAGGAGACTTTAAGGTTTATAACGAGAAAAATATTAAGATTGGAATAGGGCAGTGTGAAGTAACAACACTTTCCGATCTTCCATCATATAGTGATAAGTACTTAGACTCATTAAATACAATAAAAGAGAAGAAAAACCTTGATTGGGCTATGCTTCTTATTACCGATGTTTTAAGAGAGAAGAGTGTGCTTCTTACTACAGAATGTAAATATAGACAAAAGCTTCAGTGGAGTGAAATTAGTACTTGCATTTATGACATGCCAGGAGTTTTAAGTAGAAAGAAACAGCTTCTTCCTGAAGTAATTCACTGTTTGGAATAGTGGTTCATTGAGAAAGAGAAAAAAGGACTAAGTGTTAATCTCGCCTTTAGAAATATCATCAAAGAGATTTGAGTGAGAAACAATTATTACAAGTTTCGACTTAGATAATTGGGCTATTGTTTTTCTAAGCATTTCTTTGCTGCTAACATCTATCCCAGACTCGATTTCATCAAATAGATATATCTTTCTTTCTCTAGTTAGGGCAGAAGCAAGGGCGAATCTAATCATTTGTCCTTTTGAAAGTCCTATTACTTTTTGGTCAATGATGGTATCGAATCCATCTTTCAAATCCATAAACCATGACATAAGGCCCACATTGTCTATATTAGATAGAAGCACTTTGTCGTCAACTTTGTCTCCCCAAAGTAGATTATCTCTAACAGTTGAAGGAAATAAGAAAAGAGAAGATGGTATTAATAAAAGATCATCAGAAGATATACATCCAGATATAGTTATTCGTCCATTTTGTAAGCCTTTATTTTCTAATAGACCTGCTATTAAATTAATTAAGGTAGTTTTTCCTGAGCCATTTTCTCCCTTTATTAGATATAAGCCAGGAGCTTCGAAAGAAAATGACATTTTGTCTATGATCATTTTAGAGTCATATTTAAATGATATAGAATGGGCACTTAGTTCTAATTTTTCTAAAGGGTAATAGGAGATATATGGATGAGTTTCTGTTTCTAGCATAGATTTTACTCTATCAATTGATACTGACTGTGCTAAAAGATTTTTATAAACACTACCATATCCATTGATTATGTTTCTTATTTGTTGAGAAAAAAGGACAGCAGCCATAAAATCTCCAACTGTGTTTTCTCCTCTATAGATTCCTAATCCAAGAAAAAAGTATATGGCAGAAACAGTAATAACGTTTATAAAAAATAAAGCTATTCTTGTGTTTTGTGATAAGTTTAACTTCTTAAATGATACTGAATAGTTGTCTTCTAATCTTGAAATAAAGAATTGTTTGAAAAAAGAAGAACCATTACCAGTTGAAAGGTAAGAGGCATTTATTGAACTCTGTATGGAAGAAATATAATTATCTCCAAAGGTTTTTGCATCAACATTTAGTTTCCTTTCTTTTTTTCCAGCTATTTGGTACACAACAATCGGAAAAATGCCGAAGACGATTGTTAAAATGAAAGCATAAGTATTAAGGACTATCAGTCTCCAAGATACAATAAATAGAGTGAAGAGGCTTGTAACTAATCCAGGAAGTGTTGTTGTCCAAATTGAAGTAACGACACTGATATCAGATTTAATTATATTTAGGGTTTCAGCTTCTCTTCCTTTCAGAAAACCATATCTTTTTCTTTTTATGATGGATGAAAAAAATAGAGATTCACATCTAAGTGTACTTCTTTTTTCTATAGTGAAACTTAGACGACCTAATAGCAAAGATAGAAATAATCCACATGTTTGAAGAATAAACAGAACAACCAACGTTGTTATAAAAGATGAAAAGTCGCCAAGCGAAAGTGCGTCCATAAGTGAACCTGTGAGTACTGGTTCAAAAGAATAAAGATAGGATAGAACAATTGAAAGAAGAAGAGAAAAACAAACAAGGAGCATCTCTTTTCTTGTAAATTGCCAACACCACAGCAATTTACTTAATATATTCTCTTTCTTCATCTTCGCATACATGGCCATTTTCAAATTTGTATACTTTATTTGAAAACTCTAATAGTCTTTCATCGTGGGTAGATATTATAGTTGTTACGCCATTTTTATGGGTTAGATTGGAAAAGAGTTCCATTATTTCAATAGCTCTTTCTTTATCAAGGTTTGCCGTTGGCTCATCTGCTAGCAATATGCTAGGGGATTTTAAGAGCGCACGAGCAATAGATACTCTTTGTCGCTGTCCTCCTGAAAGGTCGCTAGCTAGTCGTTTTATTTCCTTTTCTAAACCTAAGTTCTCAAGTATATTCACTGCCTTTTCATGGTAATACTTTTCTTTTTTTCTGAATTCTTTTTTGTTTACTCTCACACTCAACAAAACATTATCAAAAACAGTTAAGTAGTCAAGCACCATAAAGTCTTGAAAGATCATACCGACTTCATGATATCTAAATGAACAGAGTTCGTTTTCATTCATCTTTTCTAGTTGGAAACCATTTGCTGTCACAGAACCAAAAGATGGGGAGAGTTCTCCTCCAATTATTCTTAGTGCTGTGGTTTTTCCTGATCCACTTGGTCCCATAAAAAGAGTAATAGAGCTATCATCACATTTGAAATTAGCATTGCTTAAAGCGTGAACTGTTTCACTTCCTGATTTATAATCACGTCCTAGATTCTCAGCTATTACCATTCTTTGATTTCCTTTTTAAGTAGATTTAAAATATAAAATCTTTACCTATAATAGATGTATTTTTTGTCTCTTTAAATAACAGACATTTTTGAAAGAAAAAATCCCTAAAATAGAAACATTCTTCTGATGGAATTTTTACGCCATCAACATAGCTCCATCCATAAATCCAATGACAACTATAAACTGAATCGTCTAGGTAGAGTATTTTTCTTGCCCATGTATCAAAATCTTCATATTCGACTCTTACATTATCTTTTGAAAGAACAATCTTCTTATCTGTTTCTTCTTCTATTGTATATGTATTGAGTATTTCACCATTCTCATTATATATTTTCTCTCCTCCAAAAGATATTTCAGATAAGATATTGCCAGTTTGGCTATCATAATTTATTGCACTAGCATCATCAAAAGAATAAATTGAATCACTAGGACCAACAAAGTAGCCTGTTTTGTTCTTCTCATTGTAAAAAATATAGGAAAGTAAAGAAGAAAGAAGCATTGTTTGGTTAGATTTTTTAGGTACTTCATTAAAGTCTAGTTTACCCAGAATAGGTTTAATTTTAATTTGTATAGCACTAGCATATGATTGAGTTGGATAGAATAAATCTAAGACGCTTGCATTAAGCATCAACGCAAAGAGTAAAAGTATTAATATGGAAGTAATTTTTTTCATATAGACTCCTCTCTTTTTTGTTTGATAATCAAAATTGTATTAATAGAAAGAGAGACCAACATAAACACTACAAAAACATTAAATGTTTCATTAAGAAAATGAAGCCATTCATATTTTAGTTGATATTTTCCTCCTATTGCATATACATCTCTGAAAAATAAATCCTCTCCATAAATGAGTCTGTCTCCAAGTGGTGCAATAAAGTTTAGAAGAACTTTTACAAGACAAATACCAAGAGCTGAGCAAGAAACAATTATTAAAAAAAGAATAAAGTCTTCTGTTACCTTTAGAAAGATTTGATTCTTAAACCTCATTCCAAACCTTGAGTATAAAGAAAACTCTTTTCTTCTAATATTGAATACAGATATGTCAGTAAGAACTAGAGAACATATAGTTAAATACCAAAGAGCTTGAATCCACTTATAAGCATAACTTAGTGGAGTATTTATTCTTGTCTCTTCATTTGTAAGTTCTGCATTATATCTACTAGCTATAAGTAAATTTCTATCATTATTTATTAATGAGTTATCACTCAAATTATAGTCATACCGACTTTGATATATGTTTTCCTCATTGTTTTCATAGATAGCTATTGAAGAGGGAAGTACAACATCTAACTTATTCAGTTTTAATGATAGTTGAAGTAGGAATTTTTCGACGTTAATATTCTCTTCTGTGTCAAAATAAAGTGATCCATAGTAACTGTCTATTGAGTACCCTTGACTAGAACAAAGTTTTTTAAAGATATCAGGAGAGACATAGGCTTCATGGAAACTAAGTTTTTCTCTTTGTGCGAGCTCATCATCAGTTATAACTGAAATGCTATATGTATCTCCAGTTAAATAATCAACTATACAAGGAAGAAGGTCTTTCGCTTCATTACTAAATATTAAGACTTGGTTATCGTCTAATTCTTCCAATAGATAAGCATCAAAATATTTGTAGCCCCCATCTGAAGATTTAATTACTACAGATAAATTAGGGTAAGAAATCCTAATGTTATCTAGCTTTCCTCCAATATCGGTTATTGTGGATTCAAGTAATTGAAGCATATCTGATGCTGATATATTTATAGAGCAGTCTAAGCGATAATCTCCTTTTATCATAGCTTGGTTATGGTAAGTATTTGCGTACCGCATGCCATCTATAAGCGATGTTTTTGTGACATTTAAGACAACTATGATAGTAAAAATAGAAAGCACAAAAAAGTATTTTTTTAGATGTTTAAAAAAAGGTTTTAGCAAGGCAAATTGTTCTTTCATTTTCTGCATTCCGCCTTATATTTGCCAAGTGTAGTTTTTTTTACAAAAAGATAGGTTGTGAAATATGTAGTTAATATTGAAATGGATAGCATTACAAAATAGAAAATAATGGTTTTTATAAGTACCACGCTTAGGGGAATCATTTGGTAATCTGAACTAGCGAACTTGTATATTCTAAACAGTCCATAAATATATGAAAGAAATGAGATAAGAATAATAAATGGACATATTGAAATAAAGAGTGAGGATGTTACTTGGTTTCTTTTCATTCCCATGTAATATCTTAATTGTATTTCTTTTTCCTTATAGTCCAAAAGTCTTGAATAAGCAAATGAAAAAACAAATAGGATGAGAATGACTGTGAAAATTAGATAATAAAAGGCTAATCTGGAAATAGTCTTTGTTATTTCATATGTACGTGAAAGTACTACAGATGAAGAAAAAGAATCGTCTACTACAAGACTTGAGTCAAAAGACGATACAACGCTCTCAATTAGGTCTTTATCTCCTCCTCTTACCCAAATGTTTTGGAAACAAATTGGATTTGTTGTGTTTTTTCTTGAACCTTTAATAAGATTAAGTGCATCGTTAAAATTATTAACGCTGTCAAAAGAGATTACTTCAGGTGTTTCATAGGAGAATAACTCTTTAAAGTATGATATATCAAGAAAAACGAATTTTGCTTCACTGTCATAGGTAAGCACATTCTTTTTTTCTTGTTTTTCTTTGGTAATATATTTCCCTTCTCGAATTCTGAAAATTCCAGAAATAGGAACTTCGATTGATATAGGATTATAACTACCATTCTGACTTGTAGAAACAATCATTGTTACATATTCGTTTTCTTCAGTTATTTCAAGTTCATTTGCTAATGCTTCTGAGAGAAAGATTCCGTGTTTTCCTGTTGTATAGAAAAAGTCATAGCAATTGTTTTCATAAAAAGAAAGAAGTAATTCAGAATCTATTGCATAGATAAAATCAGGATTATAATCGGATATCTTTTTGTCATATATTGAGCTTTTATATTTTTGTTTAGATAGATACTTTTCAACATCTGAACTCTTTTTTACTCTGAATAAGTCTGAGTTAATTTTAGATTTCTCTTGATTTATAACAATTACATAGGGAGTATTCTTACAGCCAACGGGCATTGCTTTTACTCCATCTAATTCATTGAGTGAATTAGATATTTTTTGAGCATCATTAATGCTTTCGTTTTGTGATAACGGAACTCTTCCAGAAGAACCGTTAGGAGTAATTCTTCTTGAGGTATTAAGTGCTTCAAGAGAGACGATATAGTTACCTGAGATATCAGTAGTTTCTAGAGCAAAAGAGTTTTCGCTATAAATATTAATGTTGTAAAGTGAAACGCCTAGAGCATAGAAAGATATAGCAACAACCATTAAAAATAAAACATTGGAAAAATGTATTGACTTTAGTCTCTGCAACATTATTCACCTCAATTTTAAAAAATCAAACAATTCTAAACTCTTCGAATGATGTTTTTGGACAGTGAACATCTGGCATTTCTGTTGAGCCAAAGTATTCTCTACAATACCTTAAACACCTGCTATATTTTGTATGACACACTGTGTAATCTTCTTCTTTACAACTATAACAAGGAACTCCTGGTGCAAATATTTTACGAGAAGGTGGACTAAGCCAAGTTTTAAGCTTTTCTCCATTCCACCAATCAAGTAAGTCTTCTTTTGACAAATCCCCGATAATGTATTTCTTGTTATAGGGAAGTTGCTCACATATAGTTACTTCTCCATTTGGAAGCATAGTTACTCCAAATCTTCCTGCATTACAAACTGCACGTTTTTCAAAAAACGATACACTATTCTCAACAAAAGCCTTTTGAATAGAATATCCACCGCCAACCAAACTAAGTTGTGGATATTTCTCTCTTGCTTCTTTAATTGATTGGGATGCCTTTGTTAGTTGCTCTTCTGTTGCAAAAAGTTCATCTTTGTGCCTATACCCACTTCTACCATAGGAAACTATTTGAATATGTTTTACGCCTAAGGCGACAAGAAAAGAAATATATTCATCAACATAATCAGCATTTAAGCTTGTTAATACACTTTTTACTCTTACATCGATTCCTTTATTTAACATGTATTCAATTTGCTGAATACACTTTTTAAAATAGTCTTCGTTTACACGAATTAGTTTTTCAACAATATGTGGCCGATTCGAATCTAGACTAATTTGTATTCGATCAAAACCTGCTGTCTCAATAAGCTTATCGATGCGTGACTGAGAAAGAATACTTTTTGTAGAAAGGGAATAGAAAAAGTTAATTGAATGAAGATATGAAAGAATATCATCAATGTCAGGTCTTAATAACGGATCTCCTCCTGTAAGCATTACAGATTCTGAACCAATATCCTTGAATTGTTTTAAGATTTCCTTTAGTCGTGAAAGAGAAATAAAAGGAGAAACTTTGTTTAATGGATGATAACAGTATTCACAAGAAAAATTGCAAGTTGTTGCGACATTGAAGTTTAGTGATAGCGGATAATCTAGCTTTAAATCTCCATTTTTCATGTCAAAATTCTCTTTAGAAATAACAAGAGAAGTTGGATCAATTCTATTACCCAATTTCTCTATTTCTTCTTTTGAAAACTTTGACGAATCAACTAAAAGTTCGTTACAACCTGTTTTTTCTTTGATTTTGTTTAATTGTATATCGACATCAAAATTAGATAATCCCCTAAAAATTTTTTGATAGTCATTTCTTACATCTTTTTTTGTTCTCGTTCCATCAAAAAGAAGCAAAAAAATAGAATCAGCAGGGGAGAGGGGGCAAATATTTTCTGGACTATGAAAGAACTCATCAACTGTATAGAAAACATTTCTACTCTTATTCGGGATAATTTTAACAAGAGGATTTAAGAGAAAATAGTCATTCATATTATTATATGTTTTCTATTTCAACTGCTCCATTAGATGTGCATGTTACAAGGCATTTCGTTGAAACTGCAGCACACAATGATGTGCACGATGAACAATTTGCTTCCGAACAACCATCAACACAGCCAGAGACGCATCCTGCATCACAAGAATCTGCGCAACTTGAAACACAATTAGAAGTGCATTTGTTGCAAGAATTAGTACACCATAAACAATATGGAGTAATTCCTGTATCATCTTGGAATACTTCCATTTTTAATAATTCATCGATTTTCATTTGTTTTCCCCTCTTAATCTATAAAAAAATATAGATTGCGTTTTCTATACTGTCAACTTTCCATATGTTATTTTTGGGTAAAAAGATTTAACATCTATAGGCAAAACGGAGCTTGCAAATTTAAAAACAAATGCTTAAATATCGCTATACCTTTATCGTTTGAAAAGCATGCTTATATTTATACAGAGTTTAAAGCAATAAGCATAATTATTAGGCTTAGAATTATTAGTGACAGAATGATTATAACTACAATCTTAGCTGCAGTTCTTGCGGCACTGTGATGCTCTGTTTCTATTGTTTCTGTTATTTCCTTTCCGTTTTCATCCTTACGAGTGATTGTTGTAACAGTTTTATCTTTCTTAAAAGCAAGAACAATAATAAAAACAACAGCAAAAAGAATTAAAATTCCAAACATCTCATTTACCTCCGTTTTGGGTTGAGAGTCCCGTTAGTTCGATTACTGTAGGAATAGTTCTTATAGCAGCAGTACATTTTCTGATGGCGTCTTCATTTTCAGCAATGATAGTAAAGTCACCTGTAAGCCTATTTGCATCGACGCCTAGGGTTCCCTTTCTGAGTCTACCTCCATGGCTACGAACAGCATTATCTATCTGCCCGAAGATATCTGCATCAATTTTTGAGACGATTCTGTAGCGTTTCATCATTTCGTCTCCTGTCCACTTTACAGAGACTGTTCTTTCGCCAACCTCTGCCATATGCTTAAGGTTTGAACAATCTTTACGGTGAATAATATATCCTCTTCCTCTCGTAATATATGCCACCACATCATCACCTTGCATTGGGTTACAGCACTTTGCGAATGAATACATTACATTCGAGTCTTCGCCAACCATTAACGTTCCTTTTGTCTCAGGTGAAACATACGATAGCGTTCCATTAATAAGCTTAGCAGGATTATTAAGTTCTTTTTTAGGCTGAACTACTGGTTTCTTTTCAGCAGCTTTAATCTCCGGAACAAAGTCGCTTTGGTATTTGTTTAGCCAAGCTTTAATCTTCTTTTTAGTTGATGAAGATGCTGCTGCCTCTAACCACTGTTGGTTTGGGTGCGCTGAAGGGGAGGTCATGATCTCAACTATTTGAGTGTTTTGTAGTGGCTTGTTTAAAGGTATGATAGAGCCATCTGCTCTTGCGCCGGAGCAATGGTTGCCAACTTCAGTATGAATTTTGTAGGCAAAGTCGAGTGCTGTTGATCCTACTGGGAGCTCAATAACATGCCCTTGTGGAGTAAAGACTACGATGGAATCCTTTAATAGTTCATTCTTAATCTCTTCCATATAGTCTTCAGATTGCTCTATTTCCTTAGACCATGATTTGATCTTCTTTACAATCTTCTGGTAGTTAATGGAATCCATATTCTTCCATGTGCCACTTTCACTACCAGAGGATGCTTTATAAGCCCAATGGGCTGCAACACCTTCTTCAGCTGTTTTATGCATCTCCCAAGTTCTTATTTGTATCTCAAGATGCTTGTTCTGTGGTCCCAAAACAGTTGTATGAAGAGATTGGTAATTGTTAGCCTTAGGCATAGCAATGTAATCTTTAAATCTTCCTTCAATAGGAATCCACATAGAGTGAATAATACCAAGAATTGTGTAGCATTCGACTGTGGTATTACATATTACTCTTATGCCGAGAATGTCGTAGATTTCATCAATCTCCTTCTTTCTCTTCTTTATTTTCATGTAGATAGAGTAGGCATGCTTTACTCTTCCAGATACTTCAATATTCTGTAGTCCTTCTTTCTTGCATGCTTCTTCTATGGCTTTAGATACTTGCTTAATAAATGCTGTATATTCACTCTTTCTCTCTAATAGGTATGTAGAAATATAATCATAGCTTTCAGGCTTAAGTGCTTTAAGTGATAGATCTTCTAGCTCACTTTTTAATGTTTGCATACCAAGGCTATCTGCAATAGGTGCGAAGATATCTAAACAATCACGCGCATAGGCAATACGACGTTCGCTACTTAACCCTGAGAGTGTCCTCATATTGTGAAGCTTATCGGCTAATTTTATCAAAATTACACGTAGATCCTTCGACATGGCAAAGAACATCTTCTTGATTGTCTCTGCTTCTTGAATGGATTTATCTTGAGTGATACGAGTAATTTTGGTAACAGCTTGAACCATTATCCCAACTTCTTTGCCAAAGAGAGATGCTATCTCCTCTTCAGTAGTTCCTGTATCTTCAATGGTATCATGTAAGAGGCCAGCACAAACTGTATCTGCATCCATATTGAAGCTCATCAATATCTCCGCAACAGCAATAGGATGGATTAAATAAGGCTCACCACTCTTTCTTTTTTGATCTCCATGTTTTTTTGCTGCAAAGACAGCAGCGGCAGAGATTTTTTCTTTGTCTTCGTCTGAGTAATTTAGGATTCTTGAAACAAATCTATCGACAAGTTCTTTATTAGGGAATGAATCTTCTCTATTCTCTATAGTTGTTAGTTCAGTCTTTGTATTCTCCATATATTACCCTATCTCTTCCGCCTAAATCTTTCTCTACTCCTATAGAAGAAAAGCCACTTTCTCTCAAAAGTAAAGAGACATCTTTTATTTGTCTGTAATCACACTCAATTAGCAGTGTACCATTTTTTTCTAAGTGATTTACAGATGATGATATTATCTTTTTGATAATATCTAAGCCATCATCTCCACAATTAATGAGTGCATTAACTGGCTCTTTCTTTACCTCTTTGCTTACGCTTTCGTACCAACTAGGTGTAAGATATGGTGGGTTAGTAGCAATTAGTGAAAACTTTGCGTCGTCCCAAGGCTCAAAAAGGTCTCCAAGCCTTGCATTGGCTTTTTTCTTTGTAAGATTTTCGTAATTGCGAATAGCAATATCTAGAGCAGAAGGGGAGATATCTGAAAAAAGGACATCCTTATTCAGAGTATAACTTATAGCTGTTGCTATAGCGCCACTACCTGTACATAAGTCAAGTATATTGCCTTTGTAATTTTTTTCTTTGTAAAGAGTTATAGCTTTTTCAACAATTATTTCTGTGTCGGGACGTGGTATTAGAACATTCTCATCGACGTAGAATGAAAGTCCGTAGAACTCTTTTTCATTTGTTATGTATGCCATAGGACGCCCATCTCTTCTATCTTGGGCTTTCTTAAGTGCAAGTCCTACTTTGTCTTCGGGAACGTCTAACTCTTTTTTTGTTATTTGATCAAGACTAGAAAAGCCTAAGCTATTGAGGAGGACCCTTGCTTCAAGATAAGGGTCCTCTAGAGACGATAGTAGCTTGACAATTTCTCTTTTTAATTCAAATAGAGTCATTAGCTATTAGCATTATTGAGAGCTTCTTCACCAGCTTTAATCTTTAAAGCTTCGATGAACTCATCTAATTCTCCATTGAGTACACCTTCTAGGTTATATGAAGTAAGGTTTACTCTATGATCTGTACACCTATTTTGAGGATAGTTGTATGTTCTAATTCTTTCACTTCGGTCACCAGAACCAACCATGCTCTTTCTTGCGTCACTGCGTTCTTTTTGCTTACGAGCTTCTTCCATCTCAAAGAGTCTAGAGCGAAGTACTCTCATAGCTTTGTTTTTATTCTTTAGCTGAGACTTCTCATCTTGCTGTATAACAACAATGCCTGTTGGAATATGGGTAATTCTAACAGCGCTATCTGTTGTGTTGACGCACTGTCCACCAGGGCCACCTGCGCGCATAACATCAATCTTTAAATCTTTTTCGTTTATTACTATATCTGTCTCTTCAGCTTCTGGAAGGATAGCGACTGTTATTGCAGATGTATGTATTCGTCCTCCAGACTCTGTCTCAGGAACTCTTTGAACTCTATGTACACCAGACTCGTAACGCATCGAGCCGTAGACATCTTTACCTGAGATAGAACAGACAATTTCCTTGTATCCGCCACGCTCTGTTTCATTTTGGTTCATTATTTCAATTTTCCAATGTTTTTTCTCTGCGTAGTGTGTATACATTCTAAAGATGTCTGCAGCAAAGAGGGCAGCCTCTTCTCCACCTGTTCCTGCTCTTATTTCCATGATAATGTTCTTACCTTCTAGCGGATCTGGTGGAACAAGAAGAACCTTACATTCCTTTTCTTCTTTTTCGATTTTCTCTTTAAGAGACGCTATCTCTTCCTTTGCCATCTCGATCATGTCTGAGTCTGTTTCAATTTTCAAAAGCTCTTCATTGTCTAAGAGTTCTTTTTCAGCCTTTTCTATTTCCTCTAATTTCTCAACAATAGGGGCAATATGTGAACGCTCTACCATCTTTTCTTTGTAGAGCTTCATATTATTCATTGTTTCTGGAAGACTTAGTGTCTTATCTAACTCTTCAAGTTGCTCTTTAAATGAAGGGAGCTTTTCTAGTAGCTCTGAACTCATTTTTCCTCTCCGTTTATTATTGTTTTTTTTAGCTTTTCACCATATTCAATGAGTGAAAGAATAATTTTTTTATTTGTTCCACTTATTTCAAGACTATTGAATTTTTCATTACATGTCTTAAGGTAGCTCTCTATTGACTGTGCTTCCTTAACAGGTGGGCTAAGGAGTCTTGAGGCACACCAATTTTTCCATTTTTTCTTTCCTTCTTCATCTAAGCTTTCAGGCCAGTTGCGTCCAACTTGGCGCCAAACAAGCTTATGGTACTTTGGGTCGTCAAAAGGAATACTTCCTTCGCCCATAAGTTTAGCGCGTGGACTTAGGTTTTGGATAGTCTGCAGTCTGTTTTTATCGTCACGCGATATAAATGAACCATAGAGCGATAAATCTGGATCTATGTCAGTTTGCTTTGGTGCTTCATCAAAAGGTGAAGAAAAATCTTCTGCTTTGAAATATGAAAGCTTATATATTTCTTTAGCTTTATTAAGAATTTCTTCCTTCGTAAAGCCTAAGCGTTTTTCAGCTTCTTTACTTAGTGTACTAAGGGGAGCAACAAACGGACACTTATTTGTACTTAGCCTATAGAGTCCTGTCTCTTTGTAGTTATCGCGCTCAACTCTTTGTGGAAGCGAATATGTCAAGTCAAAACACCAAAGATCATTTCTGTTGCCATAGAAAAGAGGAAGTAGTGGGTGAGTGTTGCCACTAGGCGACACAAAGGCCGAACTTGTACACAAAAATGGCATTCTCTTATTTGGATCAACTACTGTCTTAATTGCCTCTTTTCCTCTGTGGTCTAGTGCCCACGAAAAGAGTTTAGGTTGCTTTTCTTTAATGAGTCTAGCTAGATTAATTGTGGCATATACATCAACTAGGGCATCATGAGCTCCAACTTGGTCGATGTTGTTTTCTTCTGTTAAGTCTGTAAGCTTAAAAGAGGTATAACCCTCACTGTTTTTCTTGGTAAAGATAAGGCCTTCTGGGCGCAAGTCTCTTGTTGCCCTAACGAGATTTATAATGTCCCATCTTGAGCATCCATTCTTGTATTCTCTTTCGTATGGGTCATAGAGATTGCGATATAGAGTGGTTCTTATGCACTCATCGTCAAAGTTGATTGAGTTATAGCCACATGTAATAGTAGAGGGAACCATCATCTCTCTAAGAAGAATTTTTATCATTTCAGCTTCAGGCATTCCCTTCTCATTTACCATCTGAGGAGTTATGCCTGTCACAAGACATGATTCGGGAGATGGTAAATAGTCCGGCGAAAGCTTTGAGTAAAGAAGAAGAGGTGGTCCGATAATATTGAGGTCCATATCTGTTCTTACTGCTGCAGCTTGGGCAATTCTATCATAGTGGCTATCAAGGCCAAATGTTTCTAAGTCATAGAAAAGAAAAGTTGAGCTCATAGCTATATTCTAACAAACAAATTGACTCTCGGATATTGCCCAAATTAGAAAAAAGGGTAGACTAAAGCAATGAAGAAATGGTTTATTGCATTTTCACTTCTTTTTCTTTCTCTTTTTCTCTTTGCATCTCCTTGCTTTGAAGAGGTAGAAACAATTGTTCTTGCAACCATTTCTAGTCGTGCATCCATTCCTGAACTTACATTAAACGGCGTAACGATGAAAGGAAGCGATGATTTAATTATCCCATCTACTGTTGAGTATAAAAACTCTGATGCTTCTTTCTATTTAGAAAACCTTTCGACAAAACCAAAGAAGCTTTCCTTGTGGGAGAGTGCTCTCTTTAATATGACTCAACGTAATCCCTCTATGGTTAAGACAAAAGAGATACTGAGAGAGGCCGATTATAAGAAGGGAGAGGTAGTTACAAATGGGCACATTAAGATAACAAGTCTCAGTGAAGTTAAGACTCTCGACATTGTAATGAGTAGTGATCTCTCATCGATAGATATAGATGCAGACTTAGATTTAACTCTCAAAATAAAGAATAAAAGCTACATTATAAAAGGAACACTTCATATAGACGGAAGTAGTGATAGAATTCTTTCTGTCTACTCTAATGATATTAGTGTTAATGACACTTACTATAAGGTAAGTTTGAAGTATAAACTAACAAAAGCGTGAGGTAAGAATGAATTATAGAGAATTTCTTTATGAGCATAAATTAGGAGAGGAATTTGTTGAAGAAGGAAGCGTTATGGCTCTCTTTTTTAGCGAGATGGAAAAGGGACTATGTGGAGAGGATAGCTCGCTTAGAATGATTCCAACCTATGCTAAAAGCCCAGATAAATTAATAAAGAATGAAGATGTTATTGTAATGGATGCAGGTGGGACAAACTTTAGAACTTGCCTTCTTCATTTTGACGATAATGGTAAGCCTGTTATTACTGACTTCAAGAAGGTTGCGATGCCTGGTGTAAAGAAAGAGGTTAGTGCTAAAGAGTTTTATTCTATCTTTGCTGACAACATTGAAAGATTTATGGGAAGAAGTAATAGGCTTGGTTTCTGTTTTTCTTATGCTGCAGAAATAACAAAGGATCATGATGGCATTCCTCTAATGTTTAGTAAGGAAATAAAAGCGCCTGAAACAATAGGGCGTCCTCTTGGAAAGGAGATTTTAGCTGTCCTTTCATCTAGAGGATACGATGTATCAAAGATGAAGGTAAGCGTTGTTAATGACACTGTTGCTACTCTTCTTGCAGCAAAGAGTGAATGCTGTATTGATGCTTCTGGCTATGTTGGCTTTATTCTTGGTACTGGTACTAATACAGCTTATATCGAAAACAATAGTAATATTAAGAAGCTAAATCTAAAAGAAGGAAGCCAGATTATTAATACAGAGTCAGGATGCTTACACTTAGAGCTTACGGATTTAGATAAGCTCTTTATGGAGACGACAGCTGACCCTAATTCGTACCATATGGAAAAGAAAATAAGTGGAGCATATATTGGGGCTTTTAGCTTCTTTGTTTTGAAAAAAGCAGTAAAAGAGGGTGTTTTTTCTCCTCTTTTTGCTACTTCTTTTGAAAAAATCAAAGAACTATCAACAACAGATGTAGGAGCTTTTATCTCATCTCCTTGTGACAAAAACACTACACTTGGTAGTGTTAATATGAGCGAAGAAGACAACAGAGCTCTCTATATGATACTAAAAACAATCATTATAAGAGCAAGTAAGCTTACTGCCATCAATTTAACATGTGCGCTTCTTAAGGGTGTAAAGAATAGCTCACCTCTGCACCCTGTTGTTATTAATGCAGATGGAACTACTTTCTATAAACTTCCTTATCTAGAATCATATACTCGATACTATCTTGATAAGTTCTTAGAGAAGGAAAACCATGCATTCTATAAGATTATTAATATAGATTCTTCACCAATTATTGGTGCAGCTATCTCTGCTTTATCGATATGAAGAAGGTTTTATTAGTTGCTTCCGATCCAAGTGAATTAAAAGGCTTTTGTGATGAATGGATTAAGTGTATATGTGGTGTTGGCCCTATCTCTAGCGCCACATATAGCGCCATTTTTATAGAGCGTTATAAGCCCGACGTTGTGTTTTCTCTAGGTTCTGCTGGATCATTGGGACGTTTTAAAATGGGCGATGTTGTCTCTTTCTCGACAATTGTTACACCAGACCAAAACTTAAGCTCAATGCACCTCTCTCTTGGAACTACTATTGGTAGCAATAGAGCAACATTTAAAGAGCTATATACTGCAGATAAAAGAAGTGGTTATATTCTTTATACATCTGGTACATTCAATAAAGAAAAGGTTGAGAGCCACTATAGTTTGCATTCTGATGCTGCTGATATGGAAGCATATGGAGTTGCACTTTCAGCAACTGTTCTTTCTGTTCCTTTTTTTGCTGTCAAATTAATAACAGATACTGTTGGTGACAACAGTACCGTTGGTGATATTTCTCACTTCTATAGAGAAGGAAGAGAGCGTATTAAAGAGAAGGTTCTTTCTCTTCTAGAGTAGCTTTTTCATCTTCTAGAAGAGGAACGTCTCTTGTTTTCTGTAGCTTTAATTTATCTGGTAGCCTATCTTCTTCTACCATTTCTTTTATAAAGGCTTTTATTTTCTCTTCTTCAATACTCCAAATCTTAGTAGCAGCATCCTCTAAGCTCTTTATCGCAACTAGGGATGTATCATCAAGAGAGTATTGCTTATCAATAACGTCTTCCCAGACTCTCAAAACCCTCACTCCATCTATGGCTTCTGCAGCTAATTGAGTTATATTCATATTCCCCATGCCGTATGCTGAAAGGAGTGGACCCATCCAATCAATATTTGAGCTAAATTCTTCCGGCGCTATAGTGAGAGGTTTAGATGCAGTTGAAAGCGAAATAATTCTATATTCATCTGCGTCTGGGTAGAGCTTTCTTGCTTCTATATATGCACAAAGTATTGGGTTGTTAGCAGCAAGTCCTCCATCAAGGAGCGTTAACTCTTCATCTGTTTCTCTATCAATAAAGTGAGCTGGAGCGAAGTAGGTAGGGGCTGCAGAAGAAGCACGGGCAGCTTCGCGCACAAGATAGCCGTGGCTATCCCAAGAGCGGAAGATATAAGGAGTACAACCTTTTGTGTTGAAAGCAACAGCCATTGTTGGTACAAGCAATGAGTCAAGCGGAGTCTCTCCATACATCTCTTGTAAAAACTCTTCATATGGCACAGCATCATATTTATCCGTAAAGATTCTACTGACCTTATCAAAGAGCTTAAATAGCCCCTTTGTTTCACGTTGTAGAAAAATTCTTTTACCATTGTCTTTGTAGAGGCTAAGAAAGTTATCTACATCAGAGAGCTTTTCAATGTAGCCAAGGCTTTCGGTGTAATTCTTCTTAAAAACACGACCTCTAGTATATGTCTTTGTTACTTCTACGTTTTCGCCTTTTTCTTTTTCGAATGAAGTACCTTCTATTGGAGAAGTTAACCCTAAAGCAAGAAGAGCTCCAGTACTTGTTCCTGCAATCAAATCGAAATAAGAATAAAGTGGACGGTTTGTTAGTTTCTTTAGTTCTTCGTTCATCTTTTTCAAGATTGATGAAGGAACAATACCTCTCATTCCTCCACCATCAATGGTGAGGATATATCGTATCTCTTTTTTCTTCTCTTCCTTCTTTTTCAGGAAATCAAACCACATAGTAAAAAAGATAGTCAAACAGAATACTTTGTCAAGCTTATCATTTTTACTATACTTACAGCATGGACGAAAAAGAAAAGTATAGTAAGTGCTATCTATGCCCAAATATGTGTGGCGTTAATAGACTAAATGGTGAAAAGGGTAGATGTCGTATGACAAGCACTATCCGCCTTTCCTGGGCGGGGCTCCACAGGGGAGAAGAGCCTCCTCTTTGTGGCTCAAAAGGTTCTGGAATGCTTTTCTTTACAGGTTGTCCACTTCATTGTGCATATTGCCAAAACAGGCAAATTTCTGGCTCTGATGGTGAGAATTGGGGAATAGATATAACAGAAGAAGAGCTTGTGCTTATTATGCTAGATCTCGAGAAGATGGGAGCAAGGACACTTAATATTGTAACCGGTACTCACTATATTCCATCTCTTGTTAATGCACTGGAGGAAGCAAAGAAGAGAGGCTTCTCTCTTCCTGTTGTTTGGAATAGCTCAGGCTATGAGAGAATAGAAGCACTAGAATTAATTGATAAATACATCGATGTTTATCTTTTGGATTGTAAAACCCTTAACCATAATGTTGCTTCAGTCTTTTGTGGATTAAAGCAATATGCTGATGTTATTTTACCTGTAATGGATTGGTTAAGAGAAAAACACCCTGAAACAGACTTGGAAAAGCTAAAAGGTACAATAATAAGGCACTTGGTCTTTCCTGGAACAGTTAATGCATCAAAGAAGTTTATCTCTATCTTTGCAAAGCGCTATAAAGATAACTTCTATCTCTCTCTTATGAGCCAATTTGTTCCACCTAAAGAGGATTTGAGTCTTGTTAGCATAACAGAGGAAGAGTATGAAGAGCTCTGTTCTCTTGTTGAAGACGAGGGAATAGAGAATGGCTTCATACAAGAAAAAAGTGATGATGATATTCTCTGGATTCCTGATTTTAGAAAGGATGTTCCATTCCCTCCGTCTTTTGCCGAGGCTTCTAAAATGTTTTTAGAGATAAAGCGAAAAAGCCTCAATTCTTAATTGTAGTTCCGACAAAGTCTTTGTCCCTTAAGATGTTAAGAGTATTAGGAATATCTCTTCCGTCTGCACAGATAACAGTGATGTTAGCTTCTTCTGCAAGGCCTGATGCGATAGGATCAAATGGAGCATTTAAGCCTGGCTTCCATTCGTAGCCAACCATCTCTCTGAAGTGTTTCCAACTAATAGTATCTATAGGCTGAGCATTAGGGTTTTTTCTTGGGTCATCTGTATATACTTTTTTAATATTAGAGAGGTTAACAATCTTTTTTCCACCAAAGCGTTTAGCAAGATAGACAGCATCTGTGTCTGTACTGAAGCCTGGTTTCCAACCTGCAGCAACTAAGATACGTCCTTTAGAAGTAATTTCTCCCATTGGATTAGTAACGACTGGAGTAGGGCAGTAGTCAGAAAAAATGGCCCTCACAAGTTCTCCATTAAGATGAGTTGCTTTAATACCAAGCCAATCTTCATTAGAACCGTTAGAGCTACCGACAATTTCTCTGTAAGCTTCTTGATATACTCTTGCAGGAGAACCTCCTCCACAGACAAAAATAAGCTCTCTTTCTTTGTCTTCTTCTAAGTATTCTACAATTGCTTTTCTAAATTCTTTTAAAAATGTTGTGTTGACCTTATCTGGTGCGATAATAGATCCACCAACAGATAGTACAGTTAAACTCATTTGTCTCTCCTCTTTTGTAGCATACTCTATATTAAGAAAGTAGTCAAAAAAGAGCTCCTTAACATATGATGAAAAAAAGCTAAGAAAGAAAAGACCTCTTCGCTTAGCTTTCAAATAGACTTTATTTTGTTGCTTACATCTTCAAAAGAAGTAAGTACAATGTTAATTACTGAGATTTTAATCAGAGTTCTTTTAGTTTTTCTTTGAACTCTTCTTCGCTTAGTCTAGATTCCCCAATAGCTTTATCTAGGGGAAGGTAGCCCTTCTTTACAAGGTTTATTAGCGTTAATAACTCACCTTCTTCTCGCCCCTCCTCTCTGCCTTCTTCTCTTCCTTCTATTTTTCCTTCCTCTAATGCTTCCTTTCTACTTTCTTTAACTGAGTAATCTAAAAATTCCT
>ERZ808252.1215-NODE-1215-length-20023-cov-4.672125_pt1 | contig 20023 bp, 18 predicted proteins | sample MGYA00521242_ERZ808252 | MGnify/ENA primary metagenome ERZ808252 (study PRJEB31516, sample SAMN03275581) | gut metagenome | biome: mammalia-associated habitat; material: feces | host: Papio cynocephalus | place: Kenya | collected 2012-08-07 ...
CTTTTCCCTATTTCTGTCCGTACAGAAATAGGGTGCCCGCGCGGCACGAGCGCAAGAAGATTTATTCCTTTGAAAAGGGAAAACGGATTGCCGCAGCCGTTACACGGCTTCGCAATGACGAGGAGGGGGGTGAAAAAACGGATTGCCGCGCGCCTTATGTATTTACAAAAGCTAAACGACTTGTCATTCCGTCAGACAAACCGAAACAGGGGACAGCCCGATACGGACTGCCCCCTGCAATTATTTTATTTCCTGTTCTTTTTCGTCAAACAGATCGCTGTTAAAAAAGTCGCGGACGGTAATTTCCAAGCCGTCGCAAAGCTTTTTTATCGAAACCACGCCGGGGTTTCGGCTTTTTGTATTCAGCATACTGTAAACCGTTGACGGTGAAACGCCAGCCGAGTTTGCCAATGCGTTAACTGCAATGTTCCGTTCGTTACAAAGCTGAATAATTCTTGCCGCTACCGCTTCTTTTGTATTCACATTGCAAGCTCCTATCCACGATTTATCGTAATCTGATTTTATAAAATTATTCAATAAATTGTGTGGGATATATCGCAAAAAAGGAGTTTTAAAATGAAAGATTCGGCTTGTTTTATAGGTCACAGAAAAATATCGGATACACCAAGGTGTTCACGGTTCGGGGTGCGCAGTAGTCGCTTTGTCATTGCGAAGCCGTGTAACGGCTGTGGCAATCCGTTCTCTTTTAAGGGGAGGCGGATTCTTTCGCGCTTACCACTCTTGCGGTGCCCAAAAGTTGTTATTCGCTTGGAGCGCGAACAACTTTTGACCGCGGCGCCCGCCGTTGCTCGCTTTATCCTGCACTGCAGCGAAAGCAACGTCACTCAGAATGACAAGCCGGTTACTTATTTTCGGTTTCATTTTTGTAACGTTCGTTACAGCGCGAGCATATTTTGCTTTTATGCGAATGGTTTATTGTATCGCTGCAAACGCTGCTTGTGTTTTTAAGGTAAGAGCAATCCCTGTATATATGGTAAACAGAACCCTTTTCGGCAAAATAGCAAACGGTGCTTTCGCTCAGCGAAACAGCCTCGTATGATGAGCCGGCGAAGCCGGAAGCCGCCTTAGAGCTTTTACTGCGCGGGATCGAGCCGTTAACTGTATATACTATGCCGAGCAGGGAAATTATTGCCGCAGCTCCGCAGGCTGCCGCGGCAAGTTTAAGCCTTAACGACTCACGCGAAGGCGCTAAAAGAAAGTGGGCGAAGCAATCAGCCTCTTTCTCGGCGGTAATATCGTTATGCCTTTTATGCTCTAACTCTATATGACCGAGCTCGTGCGCTAATGCGAAAAGCCGTTTCTTTTCGGGCAAGCTGTCCCTTATAAAAATCATAACGTTTTTGTTTTCGTCTACGGCGGAAACAGCGGCGGAGCCTGCGGCCATATCATAGACGCCGAGCACGACCATAATAGTGGCGCTTGTTGAATAGTATTTTACAATATAACCGTTTTTGCGGCATACGTGCAGCAGGTCGTTATAGGTTATATTCCTTTTGGAAATGCTGTTGCGCTTTTTAAACAGCTGTGCCGTGTGTTCAGCATAATTCATAGCTTATGATTTCATAGCCTCGGCAGCGTTTATAAGCACCTGTATTTTATCGTCTGATAAATCGCGGGCGGTGTTCACCAATATATTTAATTTTTCAAGCTTGCTGATATCAAGCTCAATGCTTTTGGCGCCGGGCTCGCCCTCAAACGCGTAGGCATAAAGCTGCTGTTTATTATCGTCGCATTTGGGGTGACAGGCTTTTGAGTCGGTTCGGCACAACAAATAATCCGAGGATACCCCGAAAAATTCCGCAATTTCACTTATGTAGCCCTTATAAGACGTGTTTTTACCCGATTTCCATGCCGTAAACACATTTTTTGAGATTCCGAGATAGTTCGTCAGGTCTATCTGTTTTTTGCCGGATTCGTTTAAAAGCTCGGTTATTCTGTTTAAAGTGCTCATAATATACACCCCGTTGCAATAAAGTTAACAAAATAATAACTAAAATATTGACAGAAAACAAAATGCGTATTATAATATCAATTAACAAAAGCTTTTAAAAACATATAATAAGCGCGTAATATTAAAAATTCCGGCTTGTGCGGTTAATACACATTATGCTAACTGTTTTTATATATAGTACACTTATTGGGTGCTTTTGTCAAGCGTTTGCTGAATTTTAATTAACAAATGTATAACTTTTGGGAGGTAATTCGGGTTGTATAAGGCAGATGAAACCGAACGGATAAACGCCGATTTCGGAAAACTGATAAAGTACTACGCAAATAAATGCGCCGAAAGGGAAGCTAAGGAGGAAATGGAGAACGAGCTGTGGAGCTTTCTGTACGGTATTATAAAAAATAACCGCGCCGTTTCAAAGCGGTATACGGCGGTAGCGATACGCAACAGATTTTTAAGCCGCCTTCAAGAAGCCGAAAAAACGCATGCCTGCAAAGCGGAGCTTAAGAATATATGCGCGGGGTATGAGGACGACGGCTATGTTGAAAAAATAGAAATGCGGGATCTGCTTGACAGGCTCGGAGTAAAGCAGCGCAATGCCGTTATTCTGCACCACGTTTACGGATTAAGCTTTAATGAGATTGCAAAAAAGCACGGTTGCTCACGTCAGGCGGCAAGCGCGCTCGGCAGCCGCGGAATAAAGAAGCTTAAAAAAATGCTTACGGACAAGACTGAATTATAAAGGAACAGGCGGTAAAAACAGCCGATAGCCTTGAGCGGTAAGCGCGAAGAAATTTGTATTCCCTTTAAAAAAGGAACGGATTGCCACAGCCGTTACACGGCTTCGCAATGACGAGGGAGTGGGGAACGGATTGCCGCGCACCTTACGGCGCTCGCAATGACTAAACGAAATGTCATTCTGAGCGCGTAGCGCGAAAGAATCCGTAATACCCTAAAGGGGAAAACGGATTGCCACACGCCTTACGGCGTTCGCAACGGCAGCTCTGCCGATAGGCTGAGAACGACCTGTTACGGTAATTTAAAGGTGTTGTCTCCGGCGGATATTTTAAAGCTTTTGCCGTTTATTTCAAGCGTATAGTCCTCGTTAGAGGTTACATAGCAGTTTTCTTTGTCGGCAATTATATCCGTTACGGTGCTTCCGAAGCGCAAGCCCTTTATTCCTATATTTCCCTTATATTCGGCGGGCAGCGCCCATTTTACCGTTTTTTCAAAGGCGTCTGTTTTATAAAAGCCCAAAACAAACTCTATAAATACCGAGATAGGACCTAAAGCCGACCAGCCGCAAAAGTCCTTGCGAACCGTTTTTTTACCGTCTGCCGCGGCGGCAGGTTCGCATTTTTCGGGGCTGTAACACTCCCAAATAGTATGCGGCTCGCAATTGCGGTAGGTTTTATACATATGCTCAACAATTTTCAGGGCGGCTGTATGCGCTTCTTCAAAACAGCCGTAAGCCGCCATTCCCTTAAGCGCCGCATAAGCGGTGGGAAGCCAAAGCGCGCCGCGCCAGTATTTTCCGTTTTCGGAATAATCCGCGTCGTTTCTTGCAAGCGACAAAAGCGGCACCGTACCGCCGAAGGTTTCGGGGTTTGATATATGCTTTACAAGGATATCCGCTCTTTCTTTGGTGGCTGTTTCGGAGGTAAGCGCCCAAAAAGAAGCGACGGTTTTTACCTTATAAAACTCTTTTGTGTTACAGTCGATATCATAGTAAAATCCGTCTTCGGGGTCCCAGTAATACCTGTTGATTATCTTTGCCTTTTCACCGTGCTTTTTATTCCATTCCTCTTCGTGCTTTTTATCGCCGAGCAGGGAATAAAGGCGGGCTATTGTTTTTGCGGTAAGCGCCTGCTGGCAAATAGCGTCTATCCATAGCATATCGGGGTTGTTGGGGCGCTCCTTAACCGCGCTGCCGCCCGTTCTGCCACGGGGGGTATTATCCATTCCGGATCTTCCGCCCTCCCACTTATAGCCGAGGTCGCAGGATATTAAGCAGGTGGGAATTAAAACGCCCGCCGGCTTTACAGAGGATTTAAGCCCCTCAATCCAATCATAGTGCTTTTGCAGAACTTTTCGGTTATACAAAAGCTCTTTAATATAATCCCTGTCGCCGAGCATAAGCGCGTTTTCATATTCCGCCCAGGCAAATAACGGCGGATTATCGGCAATATGTACTTTAATTTCATACGGCTTTCCGGGAACGGCGCCCGTCCATTCGGGCTCGTTTTCGGGCGGGATAATATAAGGCAGCGTTCCGTTTTCATACAAAACCTTATAAAAGTTGTTTAAGGTCTCAACTCCGGGGAACACATCTCTTGCATACTTGCAGAACAGCGACATAAAGCAACTGTCCCATATCCAAAGCTGTGTTTCGCAAAACGCTTCGTCCATATACGGCGTTTGCGGCATACCGGGAATATCCTTAATATGCTCAAATGCCAGTTGCCAGGCCTTGTTATAAAGCTCGGTATATTCGGGGTGCCCGTCAAAAACAGGGGTGGGAATATACTTTTTTATGTCTTTTGCACCGAAGTGGTTTTTCATTTATAATCATACCTTTCCGCAAAGAGCGCTTGTGCTGAATTTTCGGCATATATGGGTATTATAACCGATTGACCGCGCTTGTCAAGCGCAGAGAAAATTAACCCGCCCTTATTTATAATAAGATGGCGTATGACCTGTGAATTTTTTAAAGATTTTGCTGAAATGCGCAATATCGCAAAATCCCACTGCCTCCGCGCAGGAGGTTACCGTTATGGGGGTTGTTTCAAGCCTTTCCATGGCGCGGTCAATTCTTATTTTCATTTGATAATGATACGGCGTTGTTCCGAAACGGGCTTTAAAAATTCGGATAAAGTGGTCCTTTGTAACGCAACACATTTTTGCATATAAGCCGATATCGATCGTCTGGTTATAGTTTTCATGCATATAATTAACGGCTTTTTCCAAATTTTCGTTATCGGTTTTAATGCAGGGAATGTTGTTCGGTATAAGGCTTTGCACAATAAGCGACAGCAGAACGGTCATATAGCCCACGCTTGTAATATCCGAAAATTCCGTTTTTTTATAATGCGAAATAATCATTTTTTCAAACGCCGATTCAAACTGCTTGCGGTCCTGTATCCTTATCATAACGGCGGGAGATAAACAGTATTTTTTTAAAATATCACAGGAATATCCGCTGAAATGCGACCACATCATAACCGAAGAATCGCTTTTTTTAAAGCTGTAATGGTGTCTTATGCCGGGGAAATATAAAATCAGGCTGCCTTCGGGTATCTGAACGGTATCTCCGTTTGTTTCAAAATACCCTCTGCCCTTTACAACATAATGTATCGAATAATCAATTCTGCCGTTTTTCCGTACCGTATCGTAATCGCGGTCGGTCAGCCATTGCTTTCCGCAGGAATTAACGGCAAGATAACCGTCGTATACTCTTTCTGAGCTGAATGTTATTTCGGGCATTATATACTCACCTTTCTTTACTGCATTATTATATTACATTGATTTATAAGCGAAGTCAATAAAAATCGATATTATACAAATATCGGTCGATTACGGACATTTATGCCGAATATGCAATATATTATAATTAAAACAGCAAATATAATACCTTGAAAGGAAGATTAAAATGGAAAACTATAATCTTATACCCCCTGAGGAACTGGGAAAAGACACAAAAATCAAATTGTGTGTGTGCGAGCACGAGGTCGATATGTACTGGAAGGTTGCGATAGAGGTTCTTGAGGTTATTCAAAAGAACAACGCCGCCGGCGAACCTACGCTGATGATAGTTCCCTACGGACCCTTAGGACCGTATTCAAGAATGGTAGAGCTTATTAACAAATACCGCGTTTCATTAAAAAATTGCTGCTTTATCAATATGGACGAGTATCTTAAGGACGCGCATACATATATCGACCGCGACGATCCGCTTTCCTTCCGCGGCGGTATGGACAGAATTTTTTACAGCAAGATCGACGATGAGCTTAACCTTCTTCCCGAAAACAGAATTTTCCCCGAACCCGGAAACGAAGGCAGAATAATGGAAGTGATTAAAAAATACGGCAAGCTCGATATGGTGTTCGGGGGAGTGGGAATTAACGGACATTATGCTTTCAACGAACCGCCGGAGCCCGGCGAAGAGGTTTCGGCAGAGGAATTCTGCAACCGTACCACAAGAACGCTTAAAATCACAAGGGAAACCAAAACCATAAATGCGTTTATGAACTGCGGAGCGAATTTTGACGCAATTCCCGATTGGTGCATTACCGTTGGAATGAAGGAGATCTTCAATGCGAAAAAGGTGCGTATGTGTATGCCGCGCGATTGGAATGCCGCCGCGCTTCGCAAAATTCTTTACGGCGAAGTAACCCCGAAGGTTCCCTGCTCGCTTTTCAGAAACCATCCGGACGCTATGATCTATGCAAGCGCGGTTGCAACAGCCTGCCCCGTATCCGAGATCAGGGTATATAATAAATAATGAGCGCACTGCTTTTAAAAAACGGCAGATTTGTATTGCCGGACGAGGTAACCGAGCCGCAAAACCTATTGATAAGGGACGAAATTGTTTTTAAAATAGGCGCAGAGGACCGCGGTGAACAGAGTATAGACGTTAAGGGCGGGTATGTTTTCCCCGGCTTTGTTGACATTCATATTCACGGCGGCGGCGGCGCGGACTTTATGGACGGAACTGCCGAAGCGTTTGAAACGGCGGTAAGGGCGCATCTTAAAAGGGGCACTACAACTCTGGTGCCTACCGCCATGACCGCAACGCATAGCGAGCTTGTCGGGTTTATCAATGCGTATCACAGCTTTAAAAAGCACAGTAAATATTCAGACGCGGCGGTCGGTCTTCATTTAGAGGGCCCCTATTTTTCAAACACCGACAAAAGCTCAAAGGGCGCGCAATCGGGAAACCTGATAAGAGATATAAGCTTTGCCGAGATTGCCGACCTGCTTGATACCGCTGACGGCAGTATTATCAGATGGGACGCCGCGCCCGAAATTCCGAACAGCGCAAAATTTGCCGAAATATGCAAGGAAAATAATATTATTTGCGCGGCGGCTCATACAAATGCCACCGCCGCCGAAGCGCAGCGCGGCTTTGATGCGGGATTTTCCCATATCACGCATTTTTACAATGCGGTAACGGCGTATAAAAAGCGCGGGCAAAAGGTAACGGCGGGAGTTGTTGAAGCGGCGTATCTTAACGACGGCGTTACGCTTGAGCTGATATGCGACGGCAGACACGTTCCCAAGGAATGCGTGCAGTTAGCGCTTAAGATTAAGGGAGAAAAAAAGGTGTGCGGCATTACCGACGCCACAAGAATTTCCTGCACCGATATGAAATGCGGAAAATTAGGCAGTCTTAAAAACGGCACGGAGGTAATTGTAGACGACGGGGTTGCAAAATTACCTGATATGTCGTCTTATGCGGGCAGTATATGCACAATGGACAGGGCGCTTAAGGTGCTTTGCGTTGATTACGGTATCGGTATATTAACTGCGGCTAAAATGCTTTCTTCTAATCCTGCCGCACTGATAAACGAAGAAAATATAGGGCGGATAAAAGAGGGCTTTTTTGCCGATCTTGTTATTACGGATAATAATTTCAATGTTAAAACGGTGATAAAAAGAGGCAGGGTTGCAGAGTGATACGGCGGCAGTTAAAGCCGCACGGCATACCCGAAGCTTTAAAAAACGCTGATTTGTATTACAAGGGGGAAGGTTATGAGAATATATGAGGATCCGCAGGTCACAAGCAAAAACCGGCTTGCTCCGCGGGATTATTACATACCTATCGGCAGATCGGAGTATAAGCCTTTAAACGGGCAATGGAGCTTTGCGTATTTTGAAAGGGATATCGACGTTCCGGAAAAAATAGAAAAATGGGATACGGCTTATGTTCCGTCATGCTGGCAGTCGGCGGGTTACGGCGAACCGAATTATACAAACCAGTGTTATCCGTATCCGTGCGATCCCCCTTATGTTCCCGACGATAACCCGTGCGGAGTTTATGAGCGTGAATTTACAATAGATAAGCTTTGGGGCAGGGTGTATTTTGTGTTTGAGGGGGTCTGCTCATGCGCGTTTTTATACATAAACGGGCGCGAGGTCGGATTTACACAGGGCAGCCACCTGCAGGCGGAATTTGATATAACTGATTATGTTAAGCGGGGCGTAAATACCGTTCGGGTAAAGGTGCTTAAGTGGTGCTGCGGCAGTTATCTTGAGGATCAGGATATGTTTCGCTTTAACGGCATTTTCAGGGATTGCTATATTCTTATCCGTCCGCAGGAGCATATAAGGAACATATACGTAAAAACAGAAAACAACAGGGTGCTTGTTTTTGCGGACAGGGCGGCGGATATTACCCTTTACGACGCAGAGGGTAAGCTTATCGGAATTGAAAAAAACACAAAAAACGCAGAGCTTGAGGTTGAAAAACCTGTTTTTTGGAATGCCGAAAGGCCGTATTTATATAAAGTAAGAGCCGAACGCAACGGCGAGATCATCAGTATTAACACAGCCTTCAGAACCATTGAAATCGACAGTGAATATGCCCTTAGAATTAACGGAGTTCGTGTGAAGCTGCACGGCGTAAATCACCACGATACCCACCCCTCTAACGGCTGGTGTATGGCGAACGGCGAGCTTCGCCGCGATTTAGAGCTGATGAAGAAGCTTAATATAAACTGCATAAGAACCTCCCATTATCCGCCCGCACCCGCATTTTTGGAAATGTGCGACGAGCTCGGTTTTTATGTTGTGCTTGAAACCGATATCGAAACCCACGGTATCGGGCAAAGAAGGGTCGGGGTGGGATACGATTCCGATAACCCGGTCTGGCCGTGCTCGAACCCCGATTGGAAAAAAGAATTTATCGAACGTATGCAAAGAACGGTACTGCGCGACAGAAACCACCCGTCGATAATTATGTGGTCGCTCGGTAACGAGAGCGGCTTCGGCGATAATCATAAGGCAATGTCCGACTGGGTAAGACAGCAAAGGGACGGCAGGCTTATCCACTGCGAGGACGCTTCGCGCAAAAGCGTGGATTATAACCACCCTGAGCTTACGGCGTATACAGATGTGTTTTCGTGGATGTATCCGCTTCATTCCGCTGTTAAGGCTTATGCAGAGGATAAAGAAAAAAAGCAGCCCTACTTTATGTGCGAGTATGCGCATTCTATGGGCAACTCTCCGGGCAGCGTATGGGAATATTCCGAGCTTGTTGACAAATATCCAAAGCTTATAGGCGGCTGTATTTGGGAATGGGCTGATCATACGGTTGTTGTTGACGGCGTTCAAAAATACGGCGGCGACTTTAAAGGCGAGCTGACGCACGACGGCAATTTCTGCTGCGACGGTATGGTGTTTTCGGATCGTTCATTCAGGGCTGGCTCCCTTGAAATAAAGGCTGCGTATCAGCCGATGAAAACCGTTTATGAAAACGGTCTGCTTACGGTTTTTAACCGCTATGATTTTACAGATCTTTCGGAATGTGAATTTTCATACTCCGTTAAATGCGACGGCGTTAAGGTTAAAAGCGAAAGCTTAAGGCTTAAGGTGCCGCCGCACGGGAATACAAGCCTTAAAATAACCGTTCCCGAAAAGAAATGTATGTACGGTATGACGCTTGACTGCGCTTTAATTAAAAACGGCGAGCGTGCCGCGCACACGCAGCATATATTACCTGTTAAGCCTTTGCAAACTAAGCCCTGTAAAAAAACGGGAAGGGTTACGCAAAACGGCGGCAATATTATTTTTTCGGGCAATGGCTACCGTTACACGTTTTCAAGGCATTACGGAATGTTTACCTCGCTTATAGTCGGCGGCGCAGAGCGAATATGCGGTATACCGCGCCTTTCGGTATGGCGGGCGCCCATTGATAACGACAGACTCTTTCTTCACACCTGGCGGGAGACAGAGCGTTTTGACAGGGTGTTTACGAAAATTTACGGCTGTGAATACAATAACGGCGGCATAACCGTTAACGGCAGCTTATCGGGAATTTCAAGGGCGCCGTTTTGCCGCTTTATTTTAAAAATTATGGTTGACGGCAACGGCAAAATAGATTTTAACGTTACTGCGGATATAAACAAGGATACGGCGTGGCTGCCGCGTTTCGGCTTTGAATGGGAGCTGCCGCCGACCGCCGACGCATTTTCTTATTACGGCAGCGGGCCTTACGAAAGCTACTGCGATTCGGATCATGCCTCAAGCGTGGGATTTTACAGCAGCACTGCCGACGGCGAATATGTAAACTATGTCAGACCGCAGGAGCACGGAAATCATAATAAAACAAAAATGGTTGCTATCGGCGGTTTGGTATTTACAGCCTTTGACTTAATGGAATTTAATGTATCGCGTTACAGTACGGAGGCATTAACTGCCGCAGCTCATACAAACGAGCTTAAAAAAGACGGAAAGGTTCATTTAAGAACCGATTACAGGGTTTCCGGTCTCGGAAGCGCGTCGTGCGGGCCTGAGCCGCTTGAGGAATACAAGCTTTCGGAAAAACAGATCGGCTTCGGCTTTTCCGTAATGCCGAAATAAGGTTTGCCGAACGAACATATATGGGAGTATCAGATATGAATAATATAAGCTTTAATAAATTAGGCGTAATGATCGACTGCTCAAGAAATGCGGTTATGAGCGTGCCCACGCTGAAAAGGTGGATAGATATTACGGCAAGCCTCGGATATAATATGCTTATGCTTTATACCGAGGACACCTACGAGGTTGATAATCAGCCGTATTTCGGTTATCTGCGCGGCAGATATTCGCAGAAAGAGCTGCGCGAAATAGATGATTATGCCTTTGAGCACGGAATGGAGCTGATTCCCGCCATACAGACCCTTGCCCATTTAAAATCAATATTCCGCTGGCCGGCTTACATAGGTATAAACGACTGCGAGGATATACTGCTTGCGGGAGATGAAAATACCTATAAGCTTATTGACGATATTTTTGCTTCTCTTGAAAAAACGTTAAGAACGCGCATTGTCAACATCGGAATGGACGAAGCGCATATGCTCGGCAGGGGAGAATACCAAAGAATTCACGGCGCAGAAAACAGATTTGATATACTTTTAAACCATCTTAAAAGAGTTGCGCAGATAGCCGAAAAGCACGGCTTTGAATGTATAATGTGGGGGGATATGTTTTTCCGCCTGTTAGGGGGCAGCTATTATGAGGAAGGAGCCGTTCCCGAACGGGTAAAGAAAATGATACCTCATAATGTTAATTTAATTTATTGGGACTATTATTCAACCGATAAAGAGCATTATTTAAAGCAGATAGAAAGTCATTCGGCAATAAAGGATAATATTTGGTTTGCGGGCGGTTTGTGGAGCTGGACCGGCTTTGCTCCGCATAACGCTTACAGCATAGACGCAACAAAGGCGGCGTTTCACGCCTGCAAGGAAAAAAATATTAAAAACGTATTTGTAACAATGTGGGGAGATAACGGCGCCGAATGCTCAAAATTCAGCCTGCTGCCGTCGCTTTATTATGCCGCTCAGGCAGCGCGCGGAACAGAGGATACCAAAACGGTTAAAAACGGCTTTTCGGAAAAATTCGGCATTGATTTCGATGATTTTATGCTTGCCGATCTGCCCGGAACCGCCAATGAGCAAAAGGACGGAATAGTAAATCCCGAAAAATATATGCTGTACAACGATTGTCTTTTGGGAATGCTTGATTCAACAGTACGAGAGGGAGACGGGGAAAAATATGCGGAATGTGCCGCAAAGCTTAAAGGGCTTGAAGAAAACCAAAGCTACGGTTATATTTTTAAAACCCTTCGCACGCTTTGCGAGGTGCTGTCTGTAAAGTTTGACATAGGCGTTCGCACAAGAAAAGCATATAAAAACAGAGATACGGCGGCATTAAGGAATATCATAGCGGATTATAAGCATTTGCTTGAGCTTATCGATAATTTCTACAACGCATTTAAAGAGCAGTGGGAAAGGGAAAACAAGCCTAACGGCTTCGAGGTTCAGGATATCAGAATAGGCGGCCTTGTTACGAGGGTGCATCACTGTATGAATAGGTTAGAGGCCTTTGTCGACGGCAGGCTTTCTGAGCTTTCAGAGCTGGAGGAGCCTATTTTGGACTTTACCGGCGCAGGCAAAAGGCTTAATTGCAAGCCCATTCGCTTTAATAACTGGGGAGCCTCCGCTTCGGTTGATTTATAATAATGAAAACAAGCGAATAATTAAAAATCCGTAAAAAACAGCGCGCGGAAGCAACAGGCTTCCGCGCGCTTAAAATTATGTGCTTTTCTTTCAAAGCTGCGATTGAGCGTGTCGAAAAAGTCGACACGCTCCCCTACGAGAATGCCGTTCGCTCGAAAATCAAAGATTTTCGGACTGCACTCTATCCCCGTGGGTACCCACCCCAGCGCCCTTGAAAAACCGCTTATTCAGCGGTTTTTCGCTTGCAAGGTGTTTTTCCGCCGCACCTGTCAGCGGAAAAACGCAAATGCGGCGTAAACGCCGCAAAAATAAAACTTAGGGTTTATCGACAGACTGAACCGCCGTCTATTTTTATAGACGGCGGTTATTTTAGTTGTCAAAGCTTATATTTTCATCATTTATATTATAATGTTATCATTCAGGCGGTATTCTCCGGGCGTGATTCCGACTGTTTTTTTAAACGCCTTATTAAAATTAGCTGTGTTATTAAATCCGCACTTTGACGCAATTTCGATTATATTTAGGTTGCTTTCATTTTTTAAAAGCTGCATAGCCGCTTCGATCCGTCGGGAATTTATATAATCCCAAAGCTTTATACCGCTTACCTTACTGAAAAGCGATGAAAAGTAGTTCGGCGTAAGTCCCGATAGCCCCGCTAAAGTTTCAAGCGTTAAATTTTCCTGAAAATGCGTATCAATATATTCGGTCGCCTTGCGGATAATGCGGTTTTTATCCTTTGATTCCGGCAATGTACTGTCGAAATATCCGAAATCGCGAATAAGTGCAACAATAATCATATTAAGCAGACTTTTAATTTGCAGGGCGTATTCAGGCTCTTTTTTTGAAAATTCTTCGGCAGCAGACGTAAAAAGCCCGCGAATTTGCCGCGCGCGGTCGGCGGGAATGCAGTTTTCAAAATTCGGGCTGTGCTGAAAGCAAAAATTGGTGTTCACATTACTCAGTCTGTCAAAGCTTCTCCCCCAGAGATAGCGCGGCTCAAAATGCAGGTTTATCATTTTAAGACCGTCCTTTCCCACCTCGGTTACGCAGTGCTGCTCGTTGCTTGCAAATACAAAAATTTCATACGGCTTTATCGCATATTTCTTATCGCCTACCGTGTAAATTCCGGAGCCTGCCGTTATAAGCGTAATTTCAAAGCGTATATGGCTGTGTCGTACCAAGGGGCGGCTGCCGCTTTGTACGATTACCTCCCACATTTTTAAAAGCACGCCGCCCGATGTGCCGATCTCGCCCAATTCATTTATCAATTTAATTCCCCAAATCGTAATATAGTTTGCAAATATAATAATATAGTTGATGAAAAATTTACGCGAAATGTTATAATACAATTAGATTTTAACTTTTGCGTGGTTAAAAGTCAATCGTATTTTTTTCGGAGGTTAAAATGATAAATACATACTCAAACCCGACAGACCTTAAAATTACAGATATGCGCTTTGTGGATATAGACGGCGCGCCCAAGCGCTGCACTATACTTAAAATAATGACCAATCAGGGTATTACGGGCTACGGCGAGGTGCGCGACGCTTCCTCAAAAACCTATGCGCTTATGCTTAAAAGCCGCATTTTGGGCGAAAACCCCTGCAATGTAGACAGAATTTTCCGCAAAATAAAGCAGTTCGGCGGTCCTTCCCGTCAGGGCGGCGGCGTTTCGGGCATAGAAATCGCACTGTGGGATTTAGCGGGCAAGGCTTACGGCGTGCCGATGTATCAGCTTTTGGGCGGCAAATTCCGCAGCAAGGTGCGGGTATACTGCGATACCGACGTTGACGGCAAGCACACCGGTCACGATATGGGGCTTGCCTTAAAAAAGCGTATGGAAATGGGCTTTACCTTTCTTAAAATGGACTTAGGCATAGGTCTTTTATTAGATGAACCCGGAACCATAAACGCGCCGATCGGTTTTGTAGACGATATGAAAAAATATGCCCCGCATATTTTAAACGTTCAGGGCGGCTCTGTCACGGCGGATATGGTAAAGGCGCAGAAAAGCTACTCGATAGTAACGACCGCGCACCCGTTTACGGGTATTCACCTTACCGAAAAGGGACTTGATTACCTTGAGAACTATGTCAAGGAGGTAAGAGAGGTTATAGGCTACGAGGTGCCGCTGGCAATAGACCATTTCGGTCACGTTTGCGTTGAGGACTGCATAAGATTTGCAAAGCGTATGGAGCCTTACAAGCTTGCATGGCTTGAGGATATGGTGCCGTGGATGTATACCGACCAGTATGTGCGGCTTAAAAACAGCACTACAATTCCGATTGCAACGGGCGAGGATATATATCTGAAGGAAGGCTTTGAGTCGCTTATAAAGGCGGGCGGGGTTTCTGTTATCCACCCCGATATTTTAACCTGCGGCGGCGCTTTGGAGCTTAAAAAAATTGCGGATATAGCAGATGAAAACGGCGTGGCGGTTGCCGTGCATATGGCGGAAAGCCCCGTTGCCTGCTTAGCGGCGGTGCATACTGCGGCGGCAATGCACAATGTGCTGGCGCTTGAATTTCACTCGGTAGATGTTCCGTGGTGGGCGGATATGGTAACGGGTATTAACAACCCGATATTTGAAAACGGCTTTATTAAGGTTCCCGAAAAGCCCGGCATAGGCTTTGACGAGCTGAACGAGGAGGTTATAAGGGAGCATATAAACCCGAATATTCCGGGGTATTTTGAGCCTACCGACGAATGGAACAGGGAATTTTCAAACGACAGAATATGGAGTTGATTTAATATGAAATATAAAGCTGTTTGCCCGCCGGAGTGGCTCAGCCGTTCGGCGGTTTACCAGATAAACCCAAGAACATTTTCAGCAGACGGAACGATAAGGGCGGTAACGAACGAGCTGCCAAAGCTTAAAGACTTAGGCTTTAGGGTTATGTATCTTTGCCCTATTTTTGAAGAAGACGACTCTGATAACAGGGAGTTTTGGAGTACCCGTCAGAAAAAATCGGAAACAAATAACCCCAAAAACCCGTACCGTATGAACAATTATTTTAAGATTGACAGCGAATACGGGACGGAAGACGATCTGCGTGAGTTTATAGAAGAGGCGCACAGGCTCGGTATGAGGGTGCTGCTCGATTTGGTTTACCTGCATATAGGACCGAACGCACCGATACTTAAAAGGCACCCTGAATTTGCAAGGCAGGACAGGGACGGAAATATTATTTGCACGGAATGGAATTTCCCGTATCTTGATTATACTTCGGACGGACTTCGCGAGTATCTGATGTGCAATATGATATATTATCTCGGCGAGATGGACGCGGACGGATTCCGCTGCGATGTCGGCGACGGCGTTCCGACGGACTTTTGGGTAGAGGCGCGCAGGCGTATGAAAGCAGTCAAGCCCGATTCGGTTTTAATAAACGAGGGCAGCAACTGGAACAACCTGCTTAAGGGATTTGACTCATCCTATTGCTTTGACTGGCATGTGAATTTATATAAGGCTTTTTCAGGCGAAATTTCCGCGGCGGAATGTAGGTCTTTTTTGGAAAGGCTTGCAAATGAGATACCGTCGGGCGCTAAGCTGATATTTGATATCGATAACCACGATACCGTTACCGACTGGCCCAAGCGCACCGAAAAGGTGGCGGGGCATAACGGTATGGAGCAGATAGAGGTTATCAATTATCTGCTTGACGGCATACCTATGGTATACTGCGGAAACGAGCTTGCGGACGAAGCATATCACAGCTTGTTTGCAAACCGTTTTCATATGGGCAGGTTTGAAACAACCGACCGCAGGGGCTTAGAGACTCTTGATTACAGTCTTCGCCGTCAGGAGATTATGAAAGGGCTTAACGCCTTAAAGCTTGAAAGCGATATACTCTGTTACGGAAGTACGGTATGGGTTGATAATTCTGCGCCGGAAAAGGTGTTATCCTTTTCGCGGGAATATAACGGCAAAAAAATAACATTTATCGGAAATATAAGCCGTGAAAAGGCAGCTTCCGGGTTTAACGCGGAACCGGGCGGCAGGGTACTTTTCTCAAACGGTGCGGAAAAAATATCCGACGGCACGATAGAGCTTGGACCGCGCGGATATGTTGTGCTTGAAAAATAAGCGAGGGGTTTAATTAAAGTGAATCTGTTTTCCGAAAGAAAATTTATATCCGCAAAAACCGGCAAAGGGCTTAAATATTTATACCATTCCCCAAATACCGACGGTAACCTACCGCTTATTATTTATCTGCACGGCGCGGGCAGCAGGGGAACCGAGCTTTCGCAAATATCGCACGCAGGACCGATAGGCGAGCTTGAAAAGGGCAGAAAAATACCGGCTAAAATAGTTGCTCCCCAGTGCTGCGGGGATACGTGGTTTGAGCTTTTTGAAACTTTAATTGATTTTGCCGAAAATACGGCAAACGAAAGCGGCGTTGATAAGAGCAGAATATATCTTACAGGGGTAAGTATGGGAGCGTATGCCGCGTGGCAGCTTGCAATGACAAGGCCCGATATGTTCGCGGCGCTTGTTCCGGTTTGCGGCGGAGGAATGTACTGGAACGCCGCACGGCTTAAGGACATTCCTATTCGGGCATTTCACGGTGCTCTCGATACAACCGTCCTGCCGGAGGAAAGCGTCCATATGGTTGCGGCAGTAAACAACAGCGGTGGTAAAGCGGAGCTTACCGTATATCCCGATATGGCGCACAACTCGTGGGAAAGGGCGTTTGCAGACGACGAAATGTGGAAATGGATGTTTTCACAGAAAAGAGGATAAAAATGAGTAATCTTGAAGAATGCATTATTAAAGCGCATGAAGACGGGCTGGCGGATCATATTGCGGTACGGGTTGGCAAGGGTGAACAAATACTGAATGATTGTTTTTATTCCGCAGATTACGCAATTGATTCAAAAACGCTTTTTGATATGGCGTCGGTAACAAAAATAATGGTTACTACAATGCTTACGCTGATTGCGGCAGACAGAAAATTGTTGAAGTTTGAAGATAAGGTAAGCCGTTTTTTTCCGTGTCCGAATGATAAATCGGAGCTTACAATAAAGCATTTACTGACGCATACAATGGGCTACGGGCATCGCTCGCTTTGCGAAAAAGGGAACACGTATGATAATATTCAAAATTATATATTGTCGTTACCGTGTGATTTCCCTGTAGGGACTAAGGTTGATTATAGCTGTCCGGGATTTATTCTGCTTGGAAAGATTTTAGAAAAGGTATTCGGCGACAGGCTTGACCGCCTTTTTATCAGCTTGATTGCCACTCCGCTCGGAATGGAATCAAGCGGCTATTGTCTGAATTGTAAGGACGCGGTAAACAGTAATCTGTCGGAAGCGGAAAGAGGACTGGTTAACGATTATAACTGCCGTTTTTTAGGCGGCGTTGCAGGAAACGCGGGGCTGTTTTCTAATATAGACGATATTACAAAATATATGCTGATGCTCCAAAAACACGGCGAACCTTTGGTATCAAGGGGAACGTTTGATCAGGCAATAATGAATCATACGGAAAAAATGTCTCAATCCAGAGGACTCGGCTTTCTTTATGTTGACAGTAAATATTCACAAACCGGTCGGTTGTTTCCGAAAGGGTCGATAGGTCATTGCGGACATACCGGTCAATCGGTATTTATTGATTTAAAATCAAATGTTTATGTTATTATCTTATCGGACGCTACGGTTACGGTTGAGAAAAGATACGGTTATAACTATGAAAAGGTAAAGCTTCTCAGGGAAAAATTACATAATGCTGTTGATAAAGATATTCGGGGTACTTAGCAAGAATAATTCATAAGATGAAAAAATGAATTTCAACAACAGAACGGATATGCTTTAAAAACCGAAGATTGCATAAAGCTTAGATTTAAGCCGGTTAATATCCGTATTTTCGGTTTTGCACGGTGAAGAAGCCGACAAGGCAATAATCACGGCAGGAAAGATAAATAAGCTTAGGGAGATGCCAATTTAAAAATGGGCTTATCAACGGTAAAATTCCGAAAAGCACTAAAATCGTACTTTTTTATAACGTTAGGTTCAATTCTAATGTCCGTAGGGATCTATTTTTTCAAATTCCCCAATAATTTTTCAACAGGCGGAGTCAGCGCTTTGGCTTTAATACTGTCTTCGTTAGTGCCGCAGGTTACCCCAAGTGAATATATGCTTGTGACAAATATTATTCTGCTTTTTGCAGGGGTGGCAGTATTCGGAAAAAAATTCGCTTTCAAAACAATTTATTGCAGTATTATCCTATCGCTGTTTACATTGCTGTTTGAAAAAATCATACCGCTGACGCATACTGTAACGAGCGAAAAAATGCTCGAACTGATTTTTGCAATCGGATTAACAGCAGTGGGCAGCGCAATGATATTCAATGAATATGCAAGCTCAGGCGGCACTGATATAATTGCAATGATTTTAAAAAAATATACGAATTTAAATATCGGTAAAGCTTTGTTATGTGCGGATTTTGTTTTAGCAGGCGCAAGCATATTTGTTTTTAATATTGAAACCGGATTATTTTCACTTTTAGGACTTTTACTCAAAGCGTTTGTTGTGGACGCGGTGATTGACAGTATCAATTTAAGTAAGTGCTTTATTATAGTGACAAGTAAAAACAAAGAAGTATGCGAGTTTATAAACACTGTTCTAAACAGAGGCGCAACAATTTCAGATTGCAAGGGTTCGTTTACGGACGATAGCAAGACGATGATCGTTACGGTTTTAAAGCGCAATCAGGCAAAGCTTTTAAAACAGTACATAAAAGAAATAGACAGGCATGCTTTTACTTTAATACTTAATTCAAGCGACGTTTTGGGCAAGGGGTTCAGGAACGTTTTGTGAAATTAAAATTGAAATATAAGCGAGAGATGAAAATGAACTTTAACGACAGGGAAAAAATAGTAGAGTTAACGCCGCTTTGGAAGGGTGAAAGACTGCCCGACGGCAGACCGAAGGTAGAGGATAAATACCTTGACGCGCTTTACGGAATGACATTGGAAGAAGTGTGGAAGCCTATCTTTGTGTTAGGTTACGAGCACCAGTTTGTAGGCGGCGGGGAGCATCCGCTTAATACGCTTCATAACGATGACAGAAAGTTAGTCGGCAGAGCCGTCACCTGCACATACTGCCCTACACGTCCCGATTTACACGACGTGCAGTTTGCGCGCGGCGCTGAGGACGGTCTTCAGGGAAACTATAACCAGTGGGTAATAGATCACCTTTATGAACGCGACGTTGTAGTTTGCGATATGTACGATAAAATATACAAGGGCACGTTTTTGGGCGGCAATCTTACAACGGCGCTGCACAACCGCACAAAAACAGGCGGTGCGGTAATATGGGGCGGCATAAGAGACGTTGAGCAGATGAAAAAGGTGCCCGACGTTCAGGTTTATTACCGCGGCATTGACCCCACGCCCATACGCGAATTTGTAATGAAGGACTGGAACGATATAACCAATTTCGGCGGTGCGGTATGCCTGCCCGGCGATATTGTGTTCGGCGCGGGCGGCGGCGTGCTGTTTATACCCGCGCACCTTGTGGCGGACGTTGTTGAGGGAGCGGCTAAGACCCACGTTAAGGACGATTTCGGCTTTGAAATGATTTGTCAGGGCAAATTCACAACCGCCCAGATAGATAAAAACACTTGGACCGAGGAAATGCTTGATATGCTGACCAACTGGATAAAAACCGACCCGCGCGGCGAAGAATACCGCGACCTTGACTGGTCAAAGGAATATGATTTAGCCCGCAACGGCGACCCGAACGATACCCAGACAGCGTTGTAATTGAGGTGAAAAGTTTGAAACAAAATGAGTATTCACACGATCAAAAAAAGAGCATAAGAAAT
>ERZ808252.1217-NODE-1217-length-19993-cov-10.314525_pt1 | contig 19993 bp, 16 predicted proteins | sample MGYA00521242_ERZ808252 | MGnify/ENA primary metagenome ERZ808252 (study PRJEB31516, sample SAMN03275581) | gut metagenome | biome: mammalia-associated habitat; material: feces | host: Papio cynocephalus | place: Kenya | collected 2012-08-07 ...
AGCGGTTGATTTTGACTTGGTTGTGAACGGAAAGGCGCATCACGCATCGGTTGCCACGACGGACTCCGCATTCGTGGAGATTCCGTTCGAGGTGAGGCTCCGCAAGGGAGAAAATGATCTCAGGGTATGCTCTGTAACATCATCGAAGGCTGCCTTTGACTGCATACGGCTCGTGAATCTGTGAACATAGTTTAGAAATGCACAAATGAAAAAGTTCAATGTTTGCCCGGCAGTGATTCTGCTGGCCCTGACGGTGTGCTGCAGGCCTGCGGCAGGGGAGGATAACGGTGAGAGGACGGCGGTGATCGGTCATATCCATGGATCCCGTCAGAACGCACACAGGCTCGATGACAATGTTTTTCGGGACATCGATGCCTTCGCAGGAACTGATTGACGCATATTCGGTTGAAAAACGCGTGTCTTCGGCCACCCCGCCGGCATACGTTGCATATTCTCTTGACGACGATGTCGTGAAACCGAACGAAAACAGCGTGGCCTGGTGCGCCGCCCTTAGAGAGGCCGGAGTCCCGGTCAGGGAGATTCCGCATGAGACCGGCGGCCATCAGTGGAACCACTGGCAGGATTTCCCCTCTTCGATGTTCGAATGGATTGCATCGCTTCACACGTATAACACCGGCCAGATGGGATTTATTTTGCAATAATCTCAAAAAGGTGTAAATTTGCCCGTATGATAATCTCAAAAAGGTGAAATATGTTAAGGCGTAAAGTATATGGGCAACTGCTGGATTGGAAACGGGAGAGAAATGGTTCAACGGCTCTGTTGATAGAAGGAGCAAGGCGAATCGGGAAAAGCTATATTGCGGAGTTGTTTGCAAGGAACGAGTATGAATCCTATATTCTCATAGACTTCTCAAAGGCTTCTCCCATAGTGAAGTCTTGGTTTGATTTGTATCTTGAAGATATTGACACGCTGCTTGAAAACATACAGCTTCATTATCGGAAAAGACTACCGGTAAGAAAGTCACTGATTATTTTTGATGAGGTACAGGCTTGTCCAAGAGCCAGAGAGGCCATCAAGGCACTTGTTGCCGACGGACGTTTCGATTACATCGAGACAGGTTCTCTCATATCCATAAAGAAAAATGTCAAGGGGATTTTGATTCCTTCCGAGGAAGACTCGATAGATATGTATCCTCTGGATTTTGAGGAGTTTCTGTGGGCGATGGGTGATGATATGCTGATGCCTTACATCCGGAGGCAGTTCAGTGAGATGAAACCTATGTGCGAATTTCATCGGCGTGCGATGGAATATTTCCGGAAATATCTGATTGTCGGAGGTATGCCGCAGGCTGTGAATGCATACGTGGAGTCTCTGGACTTCAATAAGGTTGATGCAGTAAAGAGGCAGATATTGAAACTTTACAGGAATGATATCAGAAAGTACGCTGACAATTATGAGACGAAGGTGACGGCTATATTTGACGAGATTCCTGCCCAGCTTTCAAGACACGAGAAGAAGTTTCGCTTGTCATCACTTAGTGATGACGCGAGAATGCGTGAATATGAGGCTGCTTTTTTCTGGCTTGATGACGCAAGAATTATCAACTGCTGCTACAACACTACAGAACCGAGCATGGGACTGCGACTAAACGAGGAAAGGACGACTTTGAAGTGCTATATGGCAGATACCGGACTGCTTCTCAGCCATACGTTCAATGCGCGGGGGCTCATGTCACAGGAAATCTATCAGAAGCTGATGTTCGACAAACTAGAAATCAATGAAGGCATGCTTGTCGAGAATATTGTAGCACAAATGCTGAAAAGCAGCGGTCATAAACTGTACTTCTATAGTTGCAGTGATGCGGATGCCAAGAGCAGGATGGAAATAGATTTTCTTATACAAAAGGAAATGATAACAGCCCGTCATAACATTTCTCCGGTGGAGGTGAAAAGCGGGCAGCGCTATACATTATCTTCTTTGAAAAAGTGCATCGATAAGTATGGAAATTTTCTATCGACGCCGTATATCCTTCATTCGAAGGATTTAAAACAGGAAGACGGTGTCGTTTATCTTCCGCTCTATATGACACCGCTATTGTAGCGCATAGTTCATGACATTTCCGGCGGTTATTTCTGCCGTCATGTCAGAATTTCTCACAGCGAGCTGCCGCCGATGAAGCCTCGGAGCAATGAAGTGGCCGGGACATCCTTGTCGGAGACCGGGAAGAAGTAGTAGAGGAACTTCAGCAGGCGGTGAGCCTCGCTGTACTCCGGGCAGTTCTTGGGGATTGTCCGGAGAATCTGTTCCGCGTGGGGACGAAGGACGGCGAACTCGACGAGGTAGGCTGAGTTGAACAGCACATCGGCGTTCTCCTGAAACGGATAAATCCACTTCACCTCGGCGCGGCGCACGTTGGGCCAGTTGCTGATGGTCTCCTGCGGGCTGAAAGCCCCCTTGTTGTAGTCGCGGACGATGCGGCGGAGGAGGCGGTTGTCGCTGGTCGGGATGCAGTTGTGGTCGTCGAGGGATATGCTCGTTATTGTGTTTATGAAGATGCTGAACTTGCTGGAGTCCGGAACCTTGTCGGTCAGGCGCGGGTTCAGGGCGTGGATGCCTTCGACCAAGAGCACCGTGTCGGATTCGAGCCTGAGGGTCTTGCCGTTGTACTCGCGGATTCCCGTGACGAAGTTGTATTCCGGCACCTGTACGGTCTCGCCGGCGAGGAGTTTGAGGATGTCCTTCTGTAGGGCGACGTGATCGACGGTGTCGAAATTGTCGAAATCGTAGTTGCCATCGGGCAGCTTAGGGGTGTCGAGACGGTTCACGAAATAGTCGTCGGTGGAGAAGGAAATCGGGTGCAGGCCGCAGGCCTTGAGCTGGACGCTGAGCCGCTTGCAGAATGTGGTCTTCCCGCTGCTTGTCGGTCCCGTGATCAAGACTAGTTTGGCCGGTGATGAGGAGTGGAAGCGGCGGTCGATTTCCTCTGCAATCTGGACTATCTTCTTTTCCTGAAGCGCCTCGGCTACCTGAATCAGCTCGCTGGCCTTGCCCTTCTGGCAGGCGATGTTCACGTCACCAACGCTGTCGAGTTTCATCAGCGCATTCCAGTGGATGCTTTCGGCGAAGACCTCGAAGGTTTTGGGCTGCTCGAAGAACGGCGCAAGCAGTTCAGGGTGGTGGCGGTCGGGCACTCGCAGGAGCATTCCGCTGCGGTATTTCTCAAGTTCCCAGACGGCTAGATAACCGGAAGACGGGACGAGAGTGTCGTAGAAATAGTCGATGCTGTCCCCGAGAGTGTAGTAATCTACATAGACAGGCCGCGTTGTGTCTATCAGTTTGGCTACGTCCGCCCGTCCGTCCTCGGCGAATGTCGCCCTTGCCTCATCGGCCTGTACTTCCTGCCTATAGAACGGAAGGTTCTCCCCGATGATTTCGCGCATCCTTTCACGGATTTTCGCCACGTCGTTCCCGTCTGTTCCGAAGCCGTCGGGCTTTATGAGCGAGCAGAAATATCCCTTAGAAATCGGACGTCGCATATACACTCTGCATCCCGGAAACACGTCTCCGGCTGCCTTGCTCAACAGAAAGCAGAGCGAGCGGCAGTAGACGCTGCGACCGCTGTAGGTGCGGTAGTCAAGAAATTCCACGTCTTTGTTGTTGTAGAGCCGAAACCGCAGTCCCTGAACTACGTTGTTAACCTTTGCAGCCACAATGGGATAGGGCTTGTCGAAATTGAACTCGCTGACCGCGTCAAGCAGGGTCGTCCCTTCCGGAAATTCCTTGTATGTGCCGGTGTTCTTGCAGAAAACCTTGACCATTGGTTCGTAGTGTATTGTTTTTGGTGACGATTATATTCGAACAAGGTGGCGAAAAATCGCCGTTCCTTTCAATTCTGTGGCAAAATTAGGAAAATTTATGCTAAATTTGCACTTCAGAACTGAGGAACCCGTCAATTTTTCACATTTGCTTTCGGCGGGGTCGGATGAATCCAATCTTTAAAATATATTTTATGAGTACAGTCCACATTATCGACCATCCGATGATTCAGCACAAACTGAGCATCATGCGTGACAAAAACACAGGTTCAAAGGATTTTAGGCAACTTCTGACGGAGATTTCCCTTTTTATGGGCTATGAAGTCACCCGCGACCTTCCGCTTGACTATAAGGAGATTGAGACTCCGATCTGCAAGATGATGGCTCCGAAAGTTTCCGGTCGTAAGCTTGCCATTGTCCCAATCCTCCGTGCCGGAATGGGTATGCTTGAGGGCATGCTCACCCTGATACCTGTGGCAAAGGTCGGACACATCGGATTGTACCGCAACGAAGAGACCCACGAGCCTGTTGAGTATTTTTGCAAGCTTCCAGAGGATATCCAGCAGAGGCTCGTCATTGTGACTGACCCTATGCTCGCGACCGGCGGCAGTTCAATAGACGCGCTCTCCCTTCTGAAAAAGCATGGTTGCGCGAACATCCGTCTGATGTGCCTCGTGGCCGCTCCGGAGGGAATCAAGAAAGTGCAGGAGGCTCATCCGGACGTTGACATCTATGTCGCCGCTGTTGACGACCATCTGAATGAAAACGCCTACATTGTTCCTGGACTGGGAGATGCCGGCGACAGAATATTTGGAACAAAATAAAAATGGAACTTTCATTCGTTTCATACGCAGATGACGACGAGAGCCTTCTTGAGGGCTTTCGTCGCATTTATATGGAGGCGTTTCCGGATCTCGATGAACGAGAACCATATGATAACATAAAGAAGAGGATCTCTTCTTCCGATTCGATGCCTGGCACTGTAGCCTGTCTGCTGACAGACGGCGGGAAGGTGGTCGGAGGGCTTTTGTCGGATTTCTATGTTTTCAGTGAATCTTCGGTCTTTGACCTTGAGGCCATATACATCGCGGTAGATACGGATTCCAGAAGAACCGGCTATGGCAGAAAACTGCTTACTGAGGGGCTTGAACTCTCTGCGTCAGGGCTGGAGAAACTCACTGGGCTGAGACTTCGCAATATTTATTTTGAAACAGAGAATCCCTTCAAGGTCAAGAAAGAATCATTTGACCCTATTTCAAGACTGCGCTTTTTCTACTCCCTTGGAGCAATGCGAGTTCCGATATACTACCGCCAGCCACCTCTTGATGATAATTCCGGATGGGCAGACAACTTGTTCCTTATGGTTTTGCCTCATCCTGGTAAAGAACCTAAAACGTCTGTGGACAAGGAAGAGCTGAAGGATTTTCTCACAGCCTTTTATCACGGGCTAGCAGTTTCCGACATATCTTGTTACGAGGCATTCCGTAAGGAGATAGACAAGATTGCGGAGATTGACGAGACGAAGAATTGGGTCGTAAGTCTCGACTCTATGATGGAGACGCCCTCATTTTTGATAAATGACGTTTCTGTCCTGTCTCACTACCGGATGAGAGGATGCCGTTTCATAAGGGAGGATGAGTCTGACTTGAAATCATGCTCAGTGTTTGAGTCATACGAATGTGACCTAATGGATTATGCACATCAGGAGCGTAGTCACCGGCCATTCCGCACCTATCATATAAAGTCATACAAAAATGTAAGGCTTGACCTTCCGAAGTTTTACAGTTTCACATCGGAGGGACATACATTCTATCGTTTGTCAAAGACAGATTCCGTTATGGTGGATCTCTCTCTGAACTGTTCTTCTCGTGGCAGCGATATAGATGCGGACGAACGCTATATGGTCTCTCTTACGGTAAGACCATCTGAAGGCTACTATTTTGATGAGCTGTCATTGATAAAACTGGTGACGCTGTTTGGCAGCCGCCAGGAAAATTATTTTGCCTATCCGGATAACGAGTTCACGGACTTATGCGTGAGTGTGGAAGGGGAAGAAACTGCAATGAATGTCTTTGACTTTATCGGGCACTATATTGCTGATTGTGGCGAAACTTTAATGGGGACACCGCAGTTTGAATGCTGCCGCACGGGGACGACAGAGTTGGAACTTTCAAGTGTCCGGAGATCCGATGACGGAAATGCTGCTTTTGCTGATTACGATGAATTTTATGGGGCATTAGCGTCAGTTTCTCCGGCTGAATCAATGTGGAACAAGACCTTATGCGGTATCCTGCTTGGCATATTTGATTTCGGGAGGATGAACAGTGCCGAGATTTTTGACACAATAAAGCCTATGGTCGAGAGAAAGGATTCGTTCATGCTGCTGTGCCGTGGTCATCTTATGAAAGTCTGCTTTGAGCAGAGCAAGGAAAGGGTCGAGAACATATTCATATCTCCATATCTTATGATCCCGAGCATTGCCTTGGCTTATAACGAGATGGTTCTTGATAATCGCGAGATGGAACTAGCTGCAATAGTAGCAGAAGATTCCGGAAGGCCATTCGGATTCTATGAAAAGGTCAAGAGGGACACTCTTGCTCTGCAGCATGTCAGTCATTCGCTGTCTGTTCAGCATATAACGAACTGCTTCAACTACTCAAGTGAACGGGAGATTTTTTCTGCAGGAGAAAAGACCCGCGGGCTGCAGGTGAGGACTGCCCAGTTGAAGAGAAATATTGATATGGTTCAGAACGAGATAAATCAGAGAAAGTCACGCTATTCCGTTTTTATCGACACCATACAGAACTGCATCCTCCTCATCCTAGCCATACTTCAGGTCTACACTACGGTTAACAGACTGCACTGGCTGTTCATTGCAGTTCTCGTTCTTACTGTGGTGTTCGGCGCAGACATAGCCTACAGAAAACTGAAGGAATAAGTCTCTCCTTAAAATTATGTGAAAAATCCTCGAAACATTTCTTACAAGCAGATAGTTCCGAGGATTTGTCTTTTGGTGGGCGCTGCAGTCTTTATTTCCTGCGCTTCTTGCCGCCCTTTTTCTTGCGACTGTTGAGAATCACGACTATGATGACGGCGAGGACGGCTACGGCGATGCAGATGTAGGTGAAGTAGCTGGCATTATCGCCCTTGACGCGAGACCACATCTTGAGGAGAGCTTCGGTGCGGTCTCCATTGTCGTGCATCATTCCGCAGCGTGCCATGATTGATGCGTCCGGGTACTGAATCGGATTGATGCAGACAGCTTTCGCCTTTTCCCCGAAGAAATAGCTTGCGTCTATAGGTGAATATGCGGCTGTGTCGATGATTGAGTTCAGAATCTCATCTCCTCCGACGGCGCTGACATACCCGATCTCGTCCATGTTACGGAGGGCATTCTCTGGCATGCACATATAGTTTATGAAATATCGTGCGGCCTGAATGTTTTTTGCATACTTTGGAATTACCCAGCCGTCGAACCATACGATGCTTCCCTCGTGAGGCACTTCGTAGTCAAGTTTTACTCCGATTTTAGCCGCCTCTTCTATTGCCCACTGTGCATCACCGCTCCAGTCAAGGTTAATCCAGGCCTTCTCCTTGGTCATCTCCTCCTTACCAAAGTCCGCTTCCCAGCCGAGGACATTCCCCTTCACCTCATTGAGAAAGTTCTCCACAAGCGCAATGTACTCGTCTGAGGCATTGAATGTTATGTCCTTGATGTCGAGCTTCCCGGCATCTATCTCATTCTTGTGAAGCGCGATTGTGAGAGCCGTATAGACATCTCTGAATGCGTCCTTGATGAAAATCTTGTTCTTAAACTTTGGATTCTTGAGGCATTCCCATGTCGAGGCCTCTTCCTTGGTGACATACTTTGGATTGTACAGCAATCCTGTCGTTCCCCACATGTAGCCTACCGCATAGTCATTGGCGTTCTTGCCGGAACCTTCGATTTCATTGAATTTCTCCCTGATGTACGGAGCGATGCCGTTGATGTAGTTCGGCGTCTTGCCGAAGTCGGTGTCTATCTTGAGGAGCAGGTTCTGGCGGAGCATGCGCTCGATGATATATTCCGACGGACACACGACATCGAAGTCCTCGTGGCCGAGTTCAATCTTCGAGAGCATGATTTCGTTGACGTCGAAGAGCTGGTAGATGATTTCGACTTCTTCGCCGGTCTGCTCCTTGTACCATGTCTTGAATTCATCGAGCAGTGCCTCATCGATGTAGTCTGCCCAGTTGTAGATTTTGAGTGTGTGCTCCCTGTCAGCGGCACCGCAAATCATCGCCGCCCCGAAAAGAATGCCCGCGAGTGCGGAGAAAAACCTTTTCATTGTTTCTTGTTTAATTTTATTAAGTAATCGTTAAAATAAGTTGAACTAAATTTGTATCAGATTTATGAGGATAGATTTCTTTTTGAAGAAGGAGTGTACTGGACGTACACGACTGATGAGAAAAGGAATATAGACCATAAAGATATGCAAATTGTTCAAGTTATTTTTTACGATTACTTACAGATCTTATATTAATGATAATTAGAAGAATAAGCACGAATATGAAGATTAGCGTCATAATCGGGCGGATCTCTGGCGTCAGTCCCCCCTTGCGTGCATCTGCGTAGATGTAGGTCGAGAGGGTTTCGAGACCTCCGTTGCCCTTGGTGAAGAGCGTGACCGCGAAGTCATCGATGGAGAGGGTGAACGCGAGTATGAATCCGGAAATCATTCCCGGCTTTATCTGCGGGACAATGACCTTGCGCATTGCCTGCGACGGTGACGCGCCGAGATCAAGTGCAGCCTCGTAGATGTTGGAAGGCATCTGGCGGAGTTTCGGCATGATGCTCAGGATTACATACGGGGTGCAGAAGGAGACATGAGCGAGGACCACTGTCGTGTAGCCCTGAGTTATGCCAAGAGCCACGAAGAGGATGAACAGCGAGATACCCGTTATTATGTCCGGATTGAGCATCGGGATGTCGTTGAGTAGGTTCATCACCTTGCGTTTGCGTCCGTGCAGGTTGTAAATTCCTATCGCTGAGATGGTTCCGAGAAGCGTTGAAAGAAACGCTGAAATCAGTCCGATGGAGAGCGTGTTCTCGATGGCGCGGATGAGTGAGTTGTTCAGGCCGCCGCTGAAGATGCTCTTGTAGAGTCCCAGCGAGAATCCCGTCCAGTTGCCGAGCACCTTGGCTTCGGTGAACGAATAAATCGCGATGATGATTATAGGCGCATAGAGGATAATCAGCAGAATCCAGATGTATGCCTGTGCAAAGAACTTTTTCATCAGAGCAGCCCTCCCTTCTCACTGGCCTGTTTGTCCTCGGAGTCGGAAAACAGGGTTGTTACACCTATGATGAGGAGCATTATCAGCGCAATGGTGGAGCCGTAGTTCCACATTCCGTTGTTGATGTTCTCCTGAATCGTGGTTCCGAGCAACTTTACCTTGTTGAGCGTGAGCAGTTCGGAAATTGCGAAGGTTGAAATCGTCGGCATGAACACCATCATCACCCCGCTGATGACCCCGTGCATCGACAGCGGGACCGTCACCTTTGCAAATACCTTTGCCGGACTCGCTCCGAGATCCTGAGCCGCCTCGATGTATGAATGATCCATTTTTTCGAGCGTGTTGTAGATGGGGTAGATCATGAACGGCAGGAAGTTGTAAACCATGCCGAAGATAAGTGCCCCCTCCCCGAGTGGAATGCGCAGGAAATCGAAAAGTGCAACGGTGGCGAGGGTGCGGATGAGCATGTTTATCCACATCGGTAGAATGAACAGCATCACCGTGACCTTTGAGCGGTTGAGCTTCGCGTTGCTGAGAATCCACGCTGCAGGATAGCCGACGAGAAGGCAGAGGATTGTCGTAATCATCGCAATCTCAATGGAATATGCGAAAGTCTTTATGTCCTCCGATGTTGTGAAGAATCTCTTGAAATTGCCGAGAGTGAAAGAGCCGTTGGCGTCGGTGAACGCATAGACGGTAATCATCACCAGCGGCAGCACCACAAACATCAGCATGAAGATGAAATACGGCAGAGACCAGTATGACCTTTTGAATGTCCTCATCACTTGCCTCCCTCAGCTTTTTTCAGGCGGATGTTCTCCGGCTTGACGTTGATTCCGACAAGGTCGTTCTTGTCCCATACGTCGTCCGTCTGAACATATACCTTCTCTCCGTCATCTGTCTTGACGGTGAGGAAGTAGTGGTTGCCCTTATATAATATGAAGGAAACCTGCCCGCTGGTAGTGCCCTCATCGCTCTCATCAAGAAGATCGACGTCGCTGAACTCGATTTCTGCCAGAACCTTGTCTCCCTCGGTGAGGCCTTCGGGAACATTCGCGGCGGCGACTTCCCACTCCTCTCCGAGGAACTTTACCTTGTCCTCTCCGGCATATTCCGCCTCGAAGCTGTTGCGTAGGCATTCCTTGTGCATGACATGTATGTCGTTCGGGCGAATCAGCATCCCGACCTCACTACCGACGTCGAAAGCGTTATAGTCCTGAATCATAATCTCGTATCCTTCCTTCGTGAGAACGGTCATTTCGTAGTGCACGCCTTTGAATATGCACGACTGCACGACTCCGGTGAACTGCGCCCTGTCGAGGTTGGTGTTGAAGATGTAGATGTCTTCGGGGCGGATGACCACATCGACGTGTTCATTAGGCGCGAATCCCTTATCGACGCAGTCAAAGTCATGGTAGATGAACTGCACCTTCTCATCGCATGGAATGATTCCGTTGAGGATGTTGCTCTCTCCGATGAAGTCCGCGACAAAGGAATTTGCCGGCTCATTGTAGATGTCCGCAGGCGTGCCTATTTGCTGAATCACGCCCTCATTCATCACGACAATCGTGTCAGACAGCGTGAGCGCCTCCTCCTGATCATGGGTGACGTAGATGAATGTGATGCCGAGCTCGCGATGCATCTCCTTCAACTCCATCTGCATGTCCTTGCGCATCTTCAGGTCAAGCGCGGCGAGAGGCTCGTCGAGCAGTAGAACCTTAGGCTGGTTCACTATTGCCCTCGCGATTGCCACTCTCTGCTGCTGCCCGCCTGAGAGCGAATCCACGTCACGCTCCTCGTAATCAGTCATTGAGACCATCTTCAGAACCTTACGCACTCGCCTGTCAATTTCGTCAGTCGGCACTTTCTGGAGCTTGAGTCCGAAGGCTATGTTGTCGTAGACGTCAAGGTGTGGAAAGAGCGCATATTTCTGGAACACGGTATTTAGCTGGCGGTGGTGAGGCGGAATCTCTGTAATGTCCTGACCCTCCATCAGAATGCGTCCCTCGTCAGGCTGGGTGAATCCCGCAAGCATACGGAGCATCGTTGTCTTTCCACAGCCGGACGGTCCGAGAAGCGTCACGAACTCTCCCTTTCTGATTTTGAGGTTGATGTCTCTGAGAACCTGCACACCATCGAAGGATTTCGAGATGTGCTCGATGTCAATTATAATGTCGTTTGCCATTATGTGTCAATAGATTGGAAAAACGGGAGCCGCTTAGGCTCGGCTCCTCTACTGAATTATTTCTGCCAGAAACGGCTCAGCGCAAGGTTGTAGGTCACGCCGACGTTGAGCGAGAGCTCGTCAAAACTCATCACCTCGTCGAACTCATCGAGCGCACCGAAATGGTTGGCGTTGGCAATCACTGCATGTACCCTCAAATCCTGTGTGTCCCTGATCGGATACCAATGAACGCCAAGCCCGACGAATCCCATTGTCCAGCCCTTCTTGTTTTTTGCGGCGATAGGGCCGTTGAGTGAATAGTAGTTGTCGATGCCTCCCTTGGCGAAGACGCTCACCTGCGCGTCTTCGTGGTAATATTCAACCTTTGCATTGGCAAGATAGCAGAGCATAGGGTTGTCCCATCCGCGACTGCGGACCATACCGTCAAGAGAAATGGTCACATCGCCTGCTGTGAATGAATGTCCAGTCGCGAAACTGTTCCACCATTTGCCGGAGAACGGCGCCTCGGACTCTTCCTCAATGTCGAAGTCATAGCCATGATAACTTTCGTAGCAGCCGGTCGCGCCGACAGAGAACATTCCGGTCCACCACTCCCTCTCTTCAGTATATTTCAGCATCGCCGAGAACTTTCCGTCTTGGAAAGGGTGCACTGAGTAGGGGGACGACGTCACCTGAAGCTTGAGGCTGCTGCATTCGTTAGGCGCTGCCCAGCCGATTGACGCTCCCCACTGATAGGCGGAGTTTTCGTTCCAGAATTTTGATGAAAGGTCGAAATGGCAGTCAACGTCATTCGCGTCATATTCGGTGAGCGCGTATGCCATGACGTCCTTTCCAACGGTGAAATCCCACGCTCCAGCGTTCTCCGTTTCGAGCGTGTAGGTCAGAGTCGCCCAGTCGAGCCACGTGCTCTCATCGCTGTGGAAGGAGTTTTTGTAGAGCGGTGTCAACTTGTCATCCGGAGACAGCAGACTCCAATCCACGCCCAGCCAATGGTTGGAGATGGAGTAGGAAAAGCCTTTTCCGAATTCACCGTCAATGAATGTGTAGATTGATGTGTTGCTGAAGCTGAAATCGAATTCTCCCGCGCCCTTCTGGAGGGGAAAATAAGGATTCGCGTCAAATCTGGCGGTCGCATTGACCTCCAATGTGCCTTTTTCGGAGCTAACCTCTTGAGCGGAGGCAGCCAACCCACATAGTGTAGCGGCAGTAATTAAAACTATGAGTCTTCTCATTTCTCATAAAAAGAAATTTTAATTAAACATACGATGTGGCTGCCTAATTGCCGCAATCGTTGATGCAAGGAAGGCTTTTGGCCGGTCCCTCCGACCTCACCCACACTTTTGCGGGCGCAAAGATAAATAAATAGTTTATAAAACAGCGGCTTTTATCTAAAAATTGTACTTCGTAGCAGCTATTTTTATAGGAATGGGCAGTAATATGTTTCAGTGGGCGCTATAATCTCCGAATAATTACAAACGATTGGCGACGAGCAGGTCGCAGAGGACGCTGATGTCGGGGACTACGAAATCGGGGGCGTGGAACTCGGGTGCGGGCGCACGGCCGGCTGTGGTTTTGTCGGCGGAACCTTTCACCGCGCAGAGGCAGGCTGCCTCGTCGGCTGCGACCTTGCGGGCGGTTTCGAGCGTGGTCTCGCCAGAGAGGACGAGGACCCCTACGGCTCCGGCGTTGTAGGCCATTGCGGTGTCGGTGTAAATACGATCACCGGTCATCACAATTTCATCGGGCCTGAGGTTGTGCCTTTTCATTATTCCCGTGAGCATATTCGGGTCAGGCTTGCCGAGGGTGATGTCCGGGCGGCGTCCGGTCGCGTGCTCTATGCAGGCGCAGAGAGAGCCGCAGTCTACGAGCACGGTCGGTTTGTCGGTCGGGCAGACGCGGTCGGGATTTGTGGCGATGTAGGGGAGTCCCTGTGATGCCCACCACGCGGCGCGGCATAAACGCGAGTATTCCAGAGTCGGGTCAAAGGCAACCACAAGCGCGTCTGGACGGTCATCGGAGGAGTCGGTGCAGGCTTCGAAACCGGCCTTCTCAAACTGTGACACCATGCTTGGAGTCCCGAGGAGAAACAATCTGTGCACCATTGGGTAATGTGCCTTCAGATAGTCGATTGCGGCAAGCGAGGTTGTGTAGACATTGTCTTCGCTCGTCTCGATTCCCATCCCCTCAAGTTTGGCTACATAGTCGGCGACTGATTTGGTCGGGTTGTTCGTGAGGAAAGAGTAGCCTATGCCGTTTTCCCTCAGCCTCCGGAGCGTGTCAATGGTGTAGGGAAAAAGAGTAGAGCCCATATATATTGTCCCGTCCATGTCGAAGGCGATGTGCCTCACCTTCCGGAGCTTCGCCCTGTCCTCCTCTGATAGATGTCCTGTGTCTTTGTGCAAATATTCTGTCATGATTCTGTCAAATATCGCAGGCCCTACGGTCATCGCCGCACGGTTGCCCGGATGCAAAGATAAGACATATAGAATTAATATGGAATCGAACTGGCATAAAAAGCGTACGGCTCCTGATTCACACCGGGAGCCGTACAATTCTAACCTAAAACTTAACCTATGAAAAAACTATTCGGGCGAAAGACTTTGCAATGTCTGTGCCAAACTTGTTCATAATGGTTCATGTTATTTCAAAAAATCGATTTTTTTAAACTTTTGAACGTTGCTATTGATACATCAAAATTGGTTGACGCTTCCTTAGAAAAGTTTGAGGATCTCAGGCACGTCATGGATAGATTCGACTTCAAATACTCTGTCCGAGATTGGCATCTCCGCGAGTTCGTGCGCCCAAACCATTTCGTGCGGGACATGTATCGCACGGCCCCCGATTTCAATCACCGGGACGATGTCGGACTTCACCGAGTTGCCGACCATAATGAGTTCTTCGGGACTTATGTCGAATTTCTGGCAGAGTTCAAGGTAGTTTTGCCTATCCTTGTTTTCAAGTACCTCTATATGGTGGAAGAATCTTGACAGGCCGCTTTTCCTATATTTGCTTAGCTGCTCAGTCAGGTCTCCCTTTGTCGCAACAGCGAGTTCGTATCCCATGTCGCGGATTTGCCCGAGCACTTTTTCCACGCCGTCGATCATTTCAAACCTGTGATATGCCAGATCCGTGATGATCCGCTTTATTCCGAAATAGATTTCCTCGCTGAGGTTTCCTCTGCAAAGTTCGATGGCCGTGTCAAGCATTCCCAGCATATATGTTTTGGAGCCGTAGCCGAAAATCGGTATGTTCCCTTCCTGCCTCGTCCAAAGAAGCTGCTGTACGGAAGCCGCATCCGCCTCGTGGTGAAGCAGTGCCGCAAATTCCTTCTCAGCGTTTCTGAAATAGCCCTCGTTTTCCCAGAGCGTGTCGTCAGCGTCGAAAAAGATTATTTTCTTTGTCATGCTATTCCCTCCGCGCTTATTCCTTGATTTTCTTTTCGTTGCCGAGACTGTCAGCCGTTGTGAGGCTATCGCCGCCCTGTACATCCGTGCTGTCGGAAATTGTCTTTGTTTGGACTTCAACAGGCTTTATCGTGATGATCCGAATGTCTTTGATCGGTCTATCACGTCTGTCGGTCGGTGCGGAGGCAATCTTGTCGATGACGTCGAGACCATCAACAGTTTCCCCGAACACCGTGTATTGACCGTCAAGGTGGATGCAGTTCATCTCGTCCTGGACGATGTAGAACTGTGAGCCGCTTGAAGACTTGCGCGGATTTGCGATGTCACCGCGACGTGCTGCAGCGAGGGCTCCTTTCTTGTGGTAATATTCGCTGACGAACTCTGCGGGGATGGTGTAGTCCGGCCCGCCCTGTCCGTAGAGTTCGACCTTTGAGCTGTCTCGTGTATATGGGTCACCAGTCTGGATCATGAATCCGTTGATTACGCGGTGGAAAAGCAGGCTGTCGTAGTAATGCTCGGCTACGAGTTTGCAGAAATTGTCCCTGTGTTTCGGGGTTTTGCTGTAGAGTTTCACTCGGATTGTTCCCTCCGTTGTGATGATGTCAAACTCCGGTTCGCTGTTTTGTACCATAATTATACTGTCTTTTTGTTCGTCTGCAACCGTCTTCCCGCGCTTATGATTGCCGCAGGAGGCAGCACATAAGCATATAGTTATGGCTGCCGCTAAGATGATCCCTGTTTTTCTCATATATGGCTTTCTGATTGTTCGGAGGGACTCTCCTCCGGATTTTGACGTGCAAAGTTATAAAAAACGGACGTCCCCGCAAGCGGCGGGTCATTAAAATTATGTAAAAATGATTAATTTTGTGACCTGATTCCATATACCGCGCCTGCGGACATCGGGGCGGTGTCATATTTTTAGTGACCAGAATGGCAAAAAATCCTTTGAAACAACTAGCGGGAGAGACCGCCGTCTACGGGCTCAGCACAATACTAGCCCGTATAATCAATTTCCTTTTTGTCCCGTTCTACACGAGACTGCTTACGACCGCGGACTATGGTGTCGTGACGGAATTCATGGCCTACATAGCCGTGCTTCAGGTCGTGCTCGTACTTGGCTTGGAGACCGGGTGTTTCCGCTTCGCCAACAAGGAAGGCGCGCAGCCGAATCGAGTCTATTCCAGTGCGCTGACGATGGTGAGCGGAGTGAGTCTCGCGTTCTTTGCCCTGATGGTCGTCTTCGCCAGACCCCTGGCCCATCTTTTGGGATATGACGGTTATGGCAGCTGCATGATTTATATGGGAGGAATCCTTGCCCTCGACAGCATCACGGCCATACTCTTCGCAAAACTTCGGCAGGAACACCGTGCTGTCAAGTTCGCAGTGTTCAAGACCATGAAGATCTTCATCGAGACGGGTGCGAACATACTCCTGTTTTTCCCATTCGTCTCTTTTTGTACACGCCGGGCCGATGCTCTCGGGGTCGAGGTCTCACAACTCACGCCTTCGGATGTCTGGCTGCTGCATTTCGTAAGCCCGACTCCCGATTTCAGTTATGTTATTTTCGCCATTCTGCTCAGTTGCATTGTCTGTGGGCTGCTCTTCATCCCGGATTTGCTTCGGCTCAACTTCGATTTTGACGGCAGGCTTCTGCGTCAGATGCTGGTGTATTCGCTTCCGCTGATGGTCGCGGCGCTTCCCGGCATAGTCAACGACTTTCTCGACCGCATTCTCTTCCGTTTCCTCGACACGAATGCGGAGCAGTGGCAGTCCAGCCTCGGCATATTCCAGGCGGCGGTGAAGCTTGCGGTCATCATGAATCTCTTCATTCAGATGTTCCGCTTCGCCGCCGAGCCGTTTTTCTTCCAGCGTGCCAAGGATAAGGGCAGCAGGGAACTCTACGCGAGGGTGATGGAGCTTTTCACGGCTTTCTGCGCTCTTGTGTTCCTCGGAGTCATATTCTACATAGACATCATCTCCCTTCTTCTCGGACGTGATTTTCGCAGCGGTGTGGGAGTTGTTCCGATAATGCTTCTCTCATACATGGTTTTGGGCATGCTCTTCAACGTGTCGATGTGGTATAAGCTCTCCGGAAAGACGAACATGGCGATATGGATTACTTCCGCCGGGCTTTTGGTCACGCTCATCGTCAACCTCGTCTTCATGCCGAAATATTCCTATTGGGCTGCGGCTTTCGGGCACCTCGCTAGTTATGTGACGATGTTCATCATCAGCGCTGTCCTCGGTCAGAAGTACTATCCCATCCCTTACCGATGGGGCCGCATTCTCGGCACTCTGACCCTGATGTTACTCTTCTACGGCCTCGCGACCCTTGTCGACACGCAGCTCTTCCATTTCGCCGGCTGGGACACCGACCGCCACCTTCTCTGGTGGAAACTCGGCGTTCACACCGTCCTTCTCGCCGGCTATCTTGCCTCTGCATGGGCATTGCTCCGCAAGGGAATACCCGTTGGCGACAAAACGGCAGCCTGAATCATTGGAGACTGCCGAAAGCAGAAAAATGGCGATTGAAATATAAAAAAGAGAGGGTGACCTTCAAGCCCGTCTGGACTATTCAGTCACCCCCTTTTTAATGCAGGCAAATCCGTAAGCCGGGTTCTGTTTTAATCTGTCATTTATCTTCGCAACCTACCCCTCGGCAGCGGGCGGGCAGCCCTTGATTACCGATATATTTGGTCTTGCAGGTCCCGGACCCGTACCCCGAACGCGTCGCCGCGACCGGTCGTGAGCTCTTGCCTCACGTTTTCACCCTTGCTGCGGTCGGGCCGTTCCCGTAGGCGTGCCCGTGCCTTTGATGCAGCGGTTATTTTCTGTTACGACGGTCATAAAGTTGCCTCCATCAGTGCTTTCCACTGCGGGATGCCCTGTCCTGCCCGGACTTTCCTCACCCTTTCGGGCGCGACAGAAACGATTTGCCTGTTATCTAGACCCCTCCCGTCTATTTCTTATATCCAGCCTTGCGCTCGCGGCGGTTATTGCGGGCCTCGATGCGGTGAACTTCTCGTTCGAGAGCTGGAGTGATGTCCACGCAGTGCTTGTGGCACTGGGCCGAGAGCGTGTACATACGGCCTATGCAGAAGTTTGAGTGCGTGCAGCCGCTGCAGTGGTTCTCGTCTGCCTTGAGCTTGTTCACGAAGTCAGGGTCTTCAAGCACGGCGCGCCCCATCTGAAAGAGCGGGAATCCGTTTTCGAGTACCTTTCGCGCGTCCTCGCCGGTCGTTACGCCTCCGACATAGATAAACGGATAGTCCGGCATCGCGGCCTTGAACTTTAGCGCATCCTCCAGGAAGAACAGATGCCTGAAAGTTTCGGTCGGGCATACGGCCCATGCACCGAGGTACAGTCCTATCTTGAGCCACCAGAAGGATTTGGGCATATAGTGCGCGAATACCTTAGTCGGGAACTCTCCGCGCATCACGTACATAGGGGCGCGGCTCACGAAACCGCCGGACAGCGTGATGGCATCGACCCCGAGCCTGCGCAGTTCCTTCGCCACTTCAATAAGCTCGTTGACCTCCTGCCCGCCCCTGAACCCGTCGCGTGTGTTCAGCTTTGCCGTCACCGCAATCTTTCCTTCCGCAGCCTTCACCACCTCGCGGATGCACTCGCGCATAAAATTCATCCTGTTGTCGAGGCTTCCGCCGTAGCGGTCGTGACGTCGGTTCGTGTAGGGAGAGAGGAACTGGGAGATGAGATAGCCGTGCCCGGCATGAATTTCCACAGCGTCAAACCCTGCCTTAATCGCGAGCCGGACCGCCTCGCCATAAGATTTCACGACGAAATCGATGTCCTCCTGCGTCATCTTCCTGTAGAAGGTAGGGGAGTAGAGGTTGAACCCGTTTACTGCTCCGATTGGGGTCTGCCCGCAGGTGCGTCTATGGGTCATGTTCCCGCAGTGGCCGAGCTGGATACTGGCCTTCGCGCCCTCCTCATGAACCGCGTCCGTGAGCCTTTTGAGCTCCGGAACAATCTCCTCGCGCATCCAAAGCTGCGAGTCGAAACTGATGCCGCTCTGACATACAGCCGCATACGCCACGGTCGTCATACCTATGCCTCCGTGCGCCACCGCCTTGTGGTAGTTGAAGAGTTCCTCGGTAGGGGCGTTGTCCTTTCCCATCCCCTCGAACGCCGCCGAACGTATCGTTCTATTCCTCAACTCAATGGGTCCGAGTTTATAAGGCGTGAATATCTCACTCATATTTTGTAATTTATCTCAATCAATTTATCTCAATCAATTTATCTCAATCATTCCATAGATGATTTGAAGCAGATTTTTGAGGATAGATTTATTCTTGAAGAGGGAGCATACCGGGGTATGTGACCGATGAAAGAATAAATATAGACCAAAAAGATATTCAAATCACCATATATATGGTATCAGATTTTTCTTATGAAGAGAGGTATATTCCTCCCCGAATTCCTCCTCATATTTTTCCGTCAGCGACTTCGCCCTCGGCCCGAGGTTCGCGAACGTCCACACCGCGAAGAGCAGGCCCGCCGGCGACCACGTGAGTATCGCGTATCCGATCCATTCCACGAGTTCCCCGAAATAGTTTGCGCTCGTAACGTACTTGTACATGCCCTTTTTGGGAATATAATGCTTTGTGTCGCCCGGCTTGCGGAGATTGCGGATGACATGGTCCGAATAGAGGTTTATTGACATTCCCGTGAAGAAGATGACCGTTCCGATGATGAAACGCGGGTCGCGGAACCATGTGATGGTGTAATATCCTTCGGGTGCCTGTGATTCCATGACTCCTGGGATACCGAAAATCCAACCTGCTATGAGAAAGGAATTTACTGTGTTAAAAACCATGCCCATGAGCATTATGGCAATAGGTGTTGTGCTCTTTCCTCTCATCAAGAGCGGGAATATGAACGAACGCTGGAAGTAGTGCAGCAGGAAAAGTCCGGCCATGAAATAGAGCACTCCCGTGCAGTTGCCGTTCACGATGCCGTCGATGCCCTGACCCGCTCCTGGACCGGCAAGGGCAAATTTAAGCGTGTAGTATAGAAGGTAGAAAAAGGCCGGTGCTTCCATGATTATCCACGCCGCCTTGTTGGGAATCGTTGGACCCCACTTGCTGTTGGAAAGGTAGCCGTAGCCCGCCTTGAAATAAAATAGCATTATGAATACAAAGACAGCCAGAACTGCCATGATGGTCATAATGGTGTAATACAAATTCATAACCGAAATCCATTGCCCCGCTGTCGCAAGTTTTTTTTAATGCTGCGAAATAATGTTCCGTGAACATTACGGGAGATGCAAAACCATGCAAAGTTAATAAATTATTTTTATTCCATTTTCAGACCGCGCCGGCAGGAGTTG
>ERZ808252.1223-NODE-1223-length-19871-cov-3.467249_pt1 | contig 19871 bp, 9 predicted proteins | sample MGYA00521242_ERZ808252 | MGnify/ENA primary metagenome ERZ808252 (study PRJEB31516, sample SAMN03275581) | gut metagenome | biome: mammalia-associated habitat; material: feces | host: Papio cynocephalus | place: Kenya | collected 2012-08-07 ...
AAGCAAAGGTATTTATAGCTGTCGTTTACAACAGTGCCCGTATCGATTACCGTGCTGTATGTCGTCCACTCGCTGTTGCCGGTAATTCCCGTAAGCGGTGTCGAACCGTTAAGGCTTTTTGCGGCAGGATTTTCGCCGCCGTAAAAATTCCAGTTTGAAGCGTTGTTTCCCGCCATCAAATAGGGCTTATTCGGTTTACCGCTTAATTTATATTTAAAAGAAACGGCATACTTGGTGTTGGGCTTTAGCTCTATGTTATTAAGGCGAACCGGAAACTGGGCATACATTCCGCCCGTATATTTAAGAACATTGCCCTCTTCCGAGTCTGTAACGGATATTCCGTCAAGAACATAATGTACGGGGTTATTTCCCTCAAAGTCCTCAACAAAAATCTCGTCACGTTTAGCGCCGTACTCTGCGTAAAGCAGCGTTGTGCCCTCGGTGAACTTTCCGCCGAATTCCTGCGTTAAGCCCTTATCGGTATACCACTTTAAGAACTGCTTGCCGTCGGCGGAATCGGGACCGTTCGGTACGTTAGCGTCTGCCCCTACCGCGCCTGCTATTGCCGCATAATCGCCGTTGCTGCTCTTATATATAACAACTCCGTCGGTATCGTTTGCGGTTTCATAAACAGTAAAATCGTCTAAATACATTTCAAAGCTGCTGCCGGCAGACTGTATGTAGAAGCAAAGGTATTTATAGCTGTCGTTTACAACGGTGCCGGTATCGATTACCGTGCTGTATGTCGTCCACTCGCTGTTGCCGGTAATTCCCGTAAGCGGTGTCGAACCGTTAAGGCTTTTTGCGGCAGGATTTTCGCCGCCGTAAAAATTCCAGTTTGAAGCGTTGTTTCCCGCCATCAAATAGGGCTTATTCGGTTTACCGCTTAATTTATATTTAAAAGAAACGGCATACTTGGTGTTGGGCTTTAGCTCTATGTTATTAAGGCGAACCGGAAACTGGGCATACATTCCGCCCGTGTATTTAAGGGCGCTGTCCTCTTCCGTGCTTGTAACGGATATTCCGTCAAGAACATAATGTACGGGGTTATTTCCCTCAAAATCTTCTACCTGCACATCATTTGAGGCCGCAAAGGCATTAAATCTGCCGCCCGAAACAGCTCCGGAGCAAACCGAACTGATTAAAACAGAAAGAGCGCAAAAAATACCGGCAATTCTTTTGATTTTCATTTTATCACCTCAATTTAACGTAATTCTGTGATTGAGAAATCGTCGTAGTATGCTGTCATTGAATTTTTATTACCTGTGCAAGCCTGCAATCTTACCTTTGAGTCCTCCGAATCCGTAACAATGGTAAAGGTTCGTTCTACCCAGCCCTCGCCGACAAGATTTTGTCCCGAATACTGCACAGTTAAATTCTGCCACTTATTCTCGCTGTTTAAGCGGCTGCAGCGTATAAAGGAATTATCGCCCTCGCCGTTGTAGGTATAGCTGTCAAACTTGATCTTGTAGCTGATTCGGTAATTCTTGTTAGGTTCAACGTCTACCACCTGATAGAAAGCGCCGTAATTTGACGCGTCGTTACCGTTGATAGTATCTATTTTTGCAGACTTATTTCCGGTTGCGGCCTGTTCGTCAGTAACTCCGCCGACCTCAAAGGTCCAATTTTCTGCGCCGTCCTCAAAGCTGCTGTTTTTAACAAGGTTTTGGGGTATAAACAGCTCTGCGGCGTTGTTCGCAGTGCCCACGCTGCTTCTTCCGTTTGCGTCGTAGCCGGTAACACGATAGCAGTAGGGTATTCCGGTAGGTACGGTAGTATCGGTATATTTAATAAGACCGTTATCTATACTGTATTCATTGATACCCAAATCATCTGCAACTGTTTTCCATGTGGCGCCGCCGTCATCCGAGCGCTCTAATTTGAATTTTTCTATGTTTCTTCCGGGTATCCAGAATACCTCGTTGCTTCCCTTATTTGCCAGCAGCACCGGCGCGTCAAGCACATCGGTAAGGCCCCTGTATTCATTTATGCCGTCATTGATAACATAGCGGAATTCCGGCGCCCAAATATGCATGGTTTCATAATCGGTTGTGTTACCCGTAAACATAACAAAGTTTTTACCGCCGTCGTAAGCGCCGCCGTATTTGAAGTAAAATGCTCCGAGCCAGCCGCCTTCTTTGGCTGTAACGATAAACTTTTGCTTAATTCTGCCCCAATAGGGTGTGGAGAAATCCGTTCCGTCGGAATCCTCGCCGATATTATATTCGCCGATATATCCCGGTCTGCCCTTGTAATGCTCTGCGATATTGCCGGTAGAACCGCCCGAATGATAAATATTATTGCCGATCAAATCAACCTTGGTATCGTTTAAGCGGTATTCCTTTTCGGTTCCGCCGCCCTCCTCGGTAGAGGTCAGCATATTAGGCATCTTTGCCTTTATTCTGTCGTGGAAAGCATTTAACCATTCGGAATAATGCTCCCATGTAGTACCAAAGCAATCGCCCTGCATATCTCCGCGCTCAGGGTCGTTAACATAGGTTGTGGAATTTTCAACCGTTAATCCGCAGCAGATTACAACGTCCTGATATTCCGCTATAATATCCGCTATCGGATCAATAACATTATCAAAATACATTTCCCTTGCCGTATCGTTCCAGAGGTAGCTCGTATATTTTTCCCAAGAAACCGATCTCGGCTCCGAGGCGCATTCCGGTATACCGTGGGGCTGAATAGACGGAACAAGATACATTCCCAGATCGCGGCATAATTCAAGCAGATCTCTTAAATTTGTTTTAAACTGGTCGTCTAATTTTACGCAATATCCGTTTTCATCAAAATGAATACCCTGCATATCGGTCAACAGCCAATAATTTATGGCGTTAAAGCCCAAGGCCTTAATATTGTAAATATCAATATATGCCATATAATGGTTATATGTAGCCGATTTATTTGAAATAAAATTCGGTCCTAAGCTGTGCTCGTCAAAATCCACCATGCCTACATAATTATAGTCGCAGCCGTAAACAAAGCCGTCGCGGTCTAAAAGATATTCCCAAGAGTTTTTAAAGCCCGCTTTCTCAAAGTCCCATTGCAATGCCGACGTCTTGTTTATAACGGAAGTTGCTGTCACTGAACCCACAAGCAATGCCACTGCTGTTACGATTGCAGTAATTTTTGATCTGACTGCTTTCATCGCTCTTCTCCTTTAATAGTTTTTTTCTGACTGTAAACGCCTATCCCCATTTTTTTATCTTAGAAATATTCTTATCAAGTACGCCCGACCATTTTTCAAGAACGGTCTTAACGTTGTTTGAGCCGCACTCGCTGAGCTCATTGAACATTTGACCTGCGGTATAGTTGCCGCCGTAAGCGACAATACCCTTGTAATTCATAAATGATTTTTCCTGCTCCCACATCCAGCTGGTGAAGCTAAGCAGGCCGTCTGCTTTGTCCGACCAAAGAGGAGCGTCTGTGGGATCATATGCAGAATCAAGCCAATAACGCAGCCAGTAGCCTGCCGCCTCGGCGTTCTTTGCTCCCTTGGGGAAGCCCCAAAGCTTTGCCTCGCCCGGAAGAACCACGTTACTGCCCTTAGGCGAAGGAGTGGGCGCAAAGCCCCAATTAAATTTAACGTTTTTATCAAAAACATCGCCGCGCTGGGCTACGTAATTTCCTGTAAGAAGCATCGGCACATCGCCCGAATAGAAGCCGCCGTAGCTTTCGCTGCCTAAAACCTTATGCTCGAATTTAAGCGTATTAAGGAACTGCCAGCCCTTTAAAACCTTATTATATGCCGTACTGTTTTTCGGATCTGCATTATTTATAATTCCGCCGTTGCCGTCATATTCAATGGCGTCTGCTCCGGCTGAATTTGAAAGGAAATTCAAACCGTAGTCACCCGATAAGGGAGTTTTAATGCCTTTATCCTGTTTGAGCGTAAGACAGGTTTGAACAAGTGTTTCCCAATTCCAGTTGCCCTCCTGCCAAAGCTGATACGGATCCTTAACGCCTAACTTTTTAAACAGATCCTTATTAAAAAACACGGGATAAAAGGTTACCATTGTGGAAGACTTGATCATTGCACCGTAATACTTGCCGTTCCATTTATACTGATTCATAGTATTAAGGTCGTATATCTTATCATCAAGGTTAAGCTTACCTGCGTCTAAGGTCTGGAAATAATCGTTTGTAATACTGGTGGGGAAATCGGTCATTGCCATAGGCGCCAAATCGGGCGAATTGCCCTGACCTATCATAGAGGCAAGCTTGGTTGTATGCTTATCAACGCCGCTTACGATCCACTTAATTTCAATTCCGGTTTCTTTTTTGAAAATTTCCGCCTTGCGTTTTTCGGTTGTACCGGGGTTCCACCAAATAAGATGCTTAACGGTTGTGCCCTTTAACGATTTCGGAACAGACTCAAGGAAGCTCTTGGTTGCCTCTTCATCTATTTCGTGATTGTCCTCAGGCTTATAAACAGAGTCTCCCGATGTAGACTTTCCGCCGCCGGAGCCGCTGCCCGAATTTAAAATTCCGTTGCTTTTGCCTCCATTACCGCCGCTGCCGCCGCCTGAACTGCCGTCGGCAATAACATCCTCGTCGTCAGAATCCACAGCGTTCTGAATCAGGTCGTCGCCTGTCGAATCAACCGATTCGGTGCTTGATTTGGAACAGCCCGAAAATACTGCCGTCACCATTAAAAGCACCATTAAAATTGCCGTAATTTTCTGTAATGCGGTTTTCATTTTTATTCCTCCCATTTATATGATAGTAGTTTTTTAAGTTCCTCTTCAAGAACCGTATTATACCGTTTGAGAATACGCACGTTATCCTGTCCTTAATTATGACGGTTAAAAAAAGACTGCAATTACATATCTCCACGGTATCGCCGTTAAGTCGGAGCCTTAACGGAGCATTAAGAATTTCCGCACCGTCTGTATTTTAATTGTAAATCTTACAGCTTTAAAAAACAATATGCGATAAGTATTATTTATGGATAAAACAATCAACTTTTTTAAGTTTTGCTGTTTTTGCCTTTTTAAACAGATTTTTAATATTATAAAATTTTAATTAAATTCAAAAAAATGTATTAAGAAATTTAATATTAAAATCATTTGTTGACATTTGATTTTATCTATTATATACTAAACATTAAGATACACCGCAAAAAACCGTCAATATGCTTTTTTATTAAAAAAGGAGGATAAAATTACCATATGTCCATTTTTAAACGCGCAATATATTCAGACGACGATATCTGCTCTCCTCTGCCGTTTTCCGTTAACAATGTAGGGTATACGTTAATTGATAATTATAAATCCGTAACTAACCGTCCGGGCGGCAGAAACGATTACCAAATCATATATATAAAAAGAGGCGTAGGCCATTTCCAGTTCGGTGAAGGGCAGGTCATTGCGGTTCCTCAGAACAACATTGTGTTTTACAAACCTCATCAGCCCCAGATATATACATATTATCCGCAGGATAACACCGAATCGTATTGGATACATTTCAGCGGAACCGAAGCGGAAGCATTTTTAAAAAGCCTTAATTTGGATAAGGTAAAGCAGCTGCCGTTTTCCGACAGCTATTCCTTTGTAAGCACCGTTAACAAAATAACAAATGAAATGCGCTTTCAGCGCGCGCATTATAACACCGTGTGCGTAGCGGAGCTTACAAAGCTGCTGGTTCTTATAAACAGGGAAAGCGCCTCAAAGAAAAACAAGACTAATCAAACAGACGCTATACAGCATATATGCCGCGATATTGAGGATAATTATTTTTTAGATATTTCAAACAGCGAATATGCGGATAAGTACAATATGTCGGTTTCAAATTTTTTAAGACTGTTTAAAAAAAGCACCGGCACCACGCCGCTGCATTATAAGCTTACCCTTCGTATTCAAATGGCTGAAAACCTGCTTGTTGCGTCAGATTACTCAATTTCTCAAATAGCGCAGATCGTAGGCTTTACCGACAAGCTGTATTTCAGCCGCATTTTTAAAAAAATCAATTCTGTATCCCCTTCGGAATATCGTAAAAACGCGTTACTTAAAAGCATAAAAGGCTCATCAAACAGTTGATACCCGTAAAAAAGCGGAGGCTGTGACTTTGCTGTCACAGCCTCCGCTTTTATAGATATAAAATGAATATATTATTCAAAAATCTTAACGTCGCCGATCAATTTGATATTTCCGTTATCCACAAGAACGGCGCCGGCTCCCTCCGCCGTTGCATAAACCCTTTTACCGCGTTCTTTGATTATTCTCTTAATTGACGCGTTTTGTATATCGCTGTTTCTGTAATGAACCTCCAAATAAAAATCCTTAAGATAAGGTATACCCTTGTAATAGTTAAATTCGGCGTAATCCTTATCGGGGGACATATGGTAATCCGCCAATTGAATTACAGCGCCCGCACTTGACCCCATTGCAATGCCCTTATGATTAAGCAGCGCTTCATAAATACCGAATTCAACTATTCTGTCCTTCATTCTGTCCGGCAATCCGGCCGTGAAGAAAATAATATCGGAATTTGTGATTTTTTCAACAGCCGTTTCCTTTGTATCCGTAAAATAATTGATAAAGCTTATGTTTTCTTCGGGAATACCGTACACGGCAAAGCTGTCTACAATACTCGGATAAGCGGTGCTTTTTTCTTTACCGAATATCAATTCCCAATCCTCTGCGTTTTTTACCTGCGCGTCACGAAATGAAAACGCAACTACCGCAACCTTATGCTCCGGCTTAATATACTCCTTTAAATCGTCATAGATCCAGGGAGCGCCGAAGCCATAACCCTCATGCAAAATGTTAACCATTACAAAGCCCTACTTTCTTTAATAAATTTATTTTTATACTTAAACGGCTCTTTGAGCCGATAAAGATACAGCAAGGATATATGCCTACCACTCGATCAAATTCAATTCCTTACCCGCGGTATTAAAGGTTTTAATTTCATTATGCCCGATATCGGTTTCAACCGTTTTCCCGAAAACGGTAAATGAAACCGAGGAATCGATCCCGTCAGCCTCGTAAAAGCGTATAACGGTTTCATCGTTATCCTCTGCTTTTTTTATTGCCGTAATTATTACACTGTCCTCTTTTTTGCTGAAACAGCTGCCGTGTTCCGGCAATTTCCCGCCATGAAAGCCGCCCAAAACACCCCTGAGCCCGAAATCAAGCTCCTGTGCCCTTTCCTCAGCGGATCTATTGTCGGTAAAGGGGTATATCCAATAGGTAAAATCGTGTTCGCCCTGATCCATATATTCACAGAATTCATCGCGCACGCCTACATGGTCCGCATAAACCGCCCCGCGCAGCACAGTTAAACGCATTTCACCGTCAACAGCGTCATATCCGTATTTACCGTCATTGGCAACACAGAATATACCGTTTGATATCCATGCCCCGCAAGGCTCCTCTCCCGAATTTTTATTTCTGATAACAGTTGAATAAGGTATTTCGGAAATTACCGAATCGCCGTCAGTCGGGAATGAAAGCTTAAACGATTTGTGCTTTTCGTGAAAATCCACACGGGCAGTTACCTTAACTGCGTCGCTTCCGCTTTCCAAACAATAATCGCGCCGCAGAACCGAGCTGTTAAAGGCTGCCGTAACACGCAGAACCGAGCGGACGTTACCGTTTTCAATTACGGTAAATTCAGGCTTTTCAAACATACCTGCGACTGCCCCAAGGCTATCCTTCCAATGCGCCCATGTGTCGCATTCGGTTTCATCAAGCAAAACCGCCTTGCTTTCGCCTTTTAGGATAAATCTGCCGTTTTTCTTATCGTATATACTGCATATGTCGCCTGTTTTTCGCTGAATTCCACGCGTATAATGCTGTTTTCAAGAAAATTTATGCCAACCGAAGTATCGGGCGCAAAATTATTTTTCCCTTCCTCTTCAACAAAAATACGGTAAACCGCATAACCCAGCGGCTCTATATCAGCCATAAAAACAGTATGCCACTTATCCATCCAATCGTTTGTCTGATCTCCGCGAACGGCTTGGAATGGTATTGCATTGCCCTTGTAATCCTTAATTCCGGTAGCTTTAAAGCTGATATCGATCGGCATTTTCACACGCCACGTATGCGGATTAAACACCACAAAAGGCATACCGATCCCCTCGGCTTCCCAAATATGCCAATGCTTGATCGTACCGTCTTTATATGTTGTAAGCCTTTTACCATTAAGAGTATCTATATTATGAGCGATACTCATAATAGCTCCGGTAATTTCCTGCTCGGTAACACTCATGGTTTCACCGAAAAGATAACCGGCGTCATCATAGGCCTTTTTAACGGCGCAGCCCGCCAAAATATCATGAAACTGGTTAAACAGCAGGTTTTTCCAGCCCTTATTTAATTTCTGTCGGGGATATTTATAACCGGTCAGATAGCCCGCCATCGAGCATAGCTTTTCGGCGGCAAGCAAATTGTTTTCGCATTTGCAGTTTTGAGATTTTACAAAGGTCATAGCGCTGTAACACCCGCGGGCATGATGCTGAAGCTCGCCTGCAATTACCGGCAGCTTGGATTTATCTATACATTTAAAATATTCATCGGGCGTTGAATATATAAAATCATCCGATATCAGCTTTTCAATCTCTGATAAAAGCTTTACGGTAGGACCTCCCCCGTGATTTCCCACGCCGTAAAACGCCATCATATCAATATTGTCGCGGCAGGAGATATCTTTTATTTCATAAAGCTTATCAATTTTTTCCGCGTCAATATTATAATACATAGGTATTCGATAGGCGGGTATCTGCGTGCCGTCTGCGCTTTCCCAAAGAAAAACGTTTTCGTTTCTGCCCTGTTCCTTCGGAAACGGGCGCATAAACGTATAGCTGTTAATGCCGCTCTTTTTTAAAATTTGAGGTAATGCGGCGTTATGCCCGAATGAATCCACATTGTAGCCCGCCGTAACGGCAACACCGAATTTTTCTTTAAAATATCTTTGCGAGATCAGTGCGTGCCTTGCATAGCTTTCACCGCAAGGGATATTGCAGTCGGGCTGTAAAAACCAACCGCCCGCAATACACCATCTGCCCTGGTCTGCATAATGCCTGATTTCCGCAAGCATATCCGGATCGATTTTTTCAATCCACTGATAGTAGACCGCTCCCGCACATGTAAATTTATAATTCGGAAACTCCTTCATTCGGTCAAGCGCGCTGCGAAAGGTTGAAAGGATTTCGGAAAGTCCCTCCTGCCAACGCCAAAGCCAAACAATATCCAAATGAGCATTTCCTATCAGATGTACCTTCGACATATTTATCTCCGAATATTTATTTACGAAAAGCATTTGACCAATATTGCTTTTGTTTATATGTCAATTTTAATTCCCTGCAAAAAAATATTCAATATGAAATAAAACCATTATATGGACAAAAAGCCAAGTACCTGCCGGCATATCAAGCGGCTTTACCAGATTTCAAAGCTGCCGTCAACAGTTTTCATCTAAAACGGCATTCATTTTTTTAGGAGCGTCAGCCGGTTTTTCGGGAAGGCGGTACAGCAATACATATTTTGAAGAATAATCGCCTGCCTCCAGAATTATATGAAGCGTATCCGCGTCATTAACAAACGGCAGCTCAAACCTTACGGTAGGACCGACTGCGTTTTTGCAAACGGGCACATTTGAATATTCCCACCGCAAAAGCTTGATTTTTTCATCATCACCTATTTGTATATAAATATCAACAATTCCGTCGGGAAGCTTGTCAAGAGAATCGTTAAGCAGGTAAACATCGAAATCAATTGTTTCCCCCGCATAGTAAACAAATTTTCTGTACCGTGCGCTGGCAAGTACGCTTCTGCAAGCCCTTGCAACAGCATAATACGCCGGTTTTGTATTATCGGGATAGCATATAAGGCTGTTATTTCCGGTATTCGGCCATGGTTCGTTGAAGCACCAGTTCGAAACTATTGAGCAATACGGTTTTTGTCTTCTTGCCTCTTCAAAAATAAACTGCTGAACTACATTCTGCATTAACTGACCGCATTCTATAAGCTTATCAAAATCGGTGATTTTCCCGAAATACCGCTCTGTTTCAAGGCTTAAAGCGTGAGTTCCGTGTGCAACGGCAATTTCATTTTCAAGATTTAAAGGCTTCAGCTCTGAAATATCCGCTATTTGCAAAAGTGTTTCTTTTGTTGAAAAGCCTCCGCCGCCGAATTCGGTATAACCCGTATTGCGGCTCTTCTGCAGCGCCTCTATAACCTCCCCGCCGTCAGACATATTAAAATTGTACGGTCCGTGCGCCATTCCCATTACCGGAGAGGTAGGCAAAAACGGTATTTCGGGCGTTTTTTCAAACGTCAGCTTATCCATAAGTCTGATGGCCTTATCCTGATCGGTCATACACGACCAGTTATTAAACAGCTCGTTTCCGCCGCACCAAAGCATAAGGCAAACGTGTTCCTTAATACGCTCAATAATGGCTTCCGCCTCTTTTTTCAAAACCGAAATATAAGCCTCGGTGCCCTCGTAACGGTTACAGGCAAGCGGAAATTCCTGCCATACCAGAATTCCCAGCTCATCGCAGATTTCAAAAAAGCTGTCCTTATTTATAACAGCTCCGCCCCAGCAGCGCAAAAAATTCAAATGTGCTTTTTTAACAAGCAAAAGCTGTTTGCGGTAACGGTCGTAATTCAGCCTGCCGTAAAAAATTTCCGGACACACCCAGTTCGAGCCTTTGGCAAAAATCACCGTATTATTAAGCCTTACGGTTATAGGCGGCGTGTTACGCGTCATAGGGTAATTTAATCCCTCTCCCCACGAGCCCGCCGCCTTAACAAGCTCAATGCGTTTTATTCCCACCCTGCGTGTTACCGAAATATCGCCCGATACAGCCGTATAAGAATACAGCGGCTGATCTCCGTAGCCGTTACACCACCAAAGCAGCGGGTTCTTAAGCGTAAAGCCGCATTTCTCACCGCAGCCGCTGAATAAAATCTCTCCGTCGGGCGCTCTGAATTCCCATAACGTATCGGGTTGACCTGCCGAAGCAAGCCTGATTTCGGCAATTTTCAGATCCTTTGAAAGCTCATAGTCGCATTTAGGCTCCGGAACGCTGTTACAGGTTGTTTCCAAAATAAAAATGTCTTCCCAAATACCAAGCGGAACAAGCCGAGGGTGAAAATCCCAGCCGTAGCTTACCGCCGGCTTGCAGCATTGATTTGCTTCGTCGCGGGTATCCTTATGAACACCCGGAAGCGTACTTTTCGGAACCGGCATAATAATTATTTTCAGTTTGATCCTCCCGCCGGAAAAGCGTGTCAGATCAAGCCTTTGAATTTTATACATTCCCTCGTATTTGCAAAGCCTTTCACCGTTAGCATATATTTCATAGCTGTAATCAATTCCGTTTACAACCAAAAACAGCTTATTACCTTGCGAACAAGCGGCGTCGTATTCCGTAGTATATACCCAGTACAGATCCTCTAACGGTCTGTATTTTTTAAAATTCAGACCCCTGTTATAATCAGGCAGTCCGTACTCCCTTGCATAATCCAATTGAACCGCTCCGGGAACGGCGGCGTTAAAGAATTTTTCCGGTTCCTCGCCGTACCTGCTGCAAAATCCGACCTTCCAATCAAGTAAATGCTTCATATTTATTCTCCGTTTTATATTTTTTAATCAGACAAAGCCTGAATGTAACTATCTTTTTTGCCGAAACCGTATAGCTTACAGCTCCGTTTACTAATAAATTATCGGATATTTCCTTCTCGTCAATGCGCGTCAGACGCACCGAGCTTACATTTTTGTTAAAAGAAACGGTAATGCGTTCATCAGCTTCGGTGGGGTTATATATACGCAGTATTGCACCGTTGCCGTCTTCCGCAGATTTATAGGCCGATATTTCGCATCTGTCCGATTCAATTTTAACAGCAGTAAATTCCGGCGCTAAGCTTCCGCGCTGTATCTTAAGCTGTTCTGCGTAAAGCGGCGGCATTGAAAAATTCCTGCCGCTTCGGTAAGCCGCGTATTTTGTTTTACCCGAATACGGCACTGCGGCGTATTCAAACGTATGGCTGCCTATGCACTGCCCGCCGGGGGTGGGAAAGCTTCCCCAATCGCCTATTTGACCGATAGAGCGAAGAAGCGTCAGCGCCATTGTGCGGCTTTCATCACGCATAATTTCATATTCACAAAGACCGCGCGCCGCAACAAGAAGACCGTATTCTCCGTTTTCGGCAGCAAAAAATTCATGCATACGCTGAGTATTTTCGGGATTTTCCCAAAGCTTACCCGGTAATAGGCTGCGCTTTGTTATATCAAACTGACCGCTTGAAAGAGAAAAATCCGTATTGATCTGCGACGGAAACAACACACGCAAACGATGATTTTTACATTTATTATCAAAGTTCGCGGTAATATCCAGTCTGTCTACCCCGTCTGTAATCGTAATCAGACTTTCAATCGGATAAAGCGTACCTTCAATTTCAATTTGTGAGTTGATTTTAAAGACTGCGGAAAAGCTGTTTTTCTTTATAAGCGACCACCGTGCCGGATTATCCCTTGAATATGTTCGGGTTGAATTACTTTTTTCTCTGAAATCATACAGATCCCCGTTATCCTCTGCATTTTCAAATGTATTCAGCCCGTAATACTGCCTGCCAGTTCGCTTATCGGTTAGTGTAACAGAGCCGTCTCGGCATATTCGGAAGGCTATAATTTCATTTTCTGCACCGTTTTCTCTTACTGTCAGCCTGTTTTCCGAGCCGGAGGCATATGCTTGTGACCTCGGCATATATGCCTCTGTATGAATTTCAAAGCATTTCCAACCTATTCCGTGCGCTTTCACAACAAATTCGGCTTTAAATCTATGAACGTATTTAGGTACGCGAAAGCTGTTTTCCGGCAATTCATATGTAAATTCTTTTCCTATATATTCTATATCCGCCGAAACAACAACGCCGTCTGCGTCGGTAATAAAAACATTGTCGGGCTTTTCACCCTCAAAATCAATAAAGGTTTCTATCCTTTCCGCCGTTTCAAACGGCGAAAAACAAAATATTGCCAAGCCGTGCCTGCCGGCAAATTTAATATTTTTCACAATGCTTTTTGCCGCGTCTGCCGCAACAGCCGAGGATACCTGAACAGACTTTTTAAAACGAATTTTCATTTCCTCCGCAACTGCGTCGTCACTGCATGCGCATATCGAATCATGCGGATGATTCTGCATAAGCTTTTTCCATGAATAGTATAGCTGATCGCCGTAGCCCTTACCTCCGCAGAGTACCCACAGCGCATTAAGCGGTTCCGCAATTCTTTCAAGTATATACTGCGCCTTATGGTTCAGCTGCTTTAGAGGAATATGTGAAGACGCAGTGCCCACCAGCCGACAATTCCCTTTGGTATTTTGCGAGCATAGCTCTCCTATCACGGTTTGAAAATTATTTTTATAATCGTCAAGCTTAGGCAGGTAATCCTTAAAATCACTTATTATGAATCTGATATCAGACCTCATAGCCTGCGCCTTTTTAAGGATTTCCGGCAGATCGGTCTGTACGGGCTGATGATCGCAGCCGTTCATACCGAGAATAAACGGCGTAGACGAAGAGCTTTCCGCAGCCGCTATTAAATCATCGATTTTTTTTGAAAGCAATTCCGTATTTTCGGGAAGCTGCATTGCATTGTTGTACCAATGAGAAAACATAACTCCTATAACGCTGCTGCCGTCCGGAGAGCTCCATATAATCTCAGACGGGTTGATTCGCTCCGGATTTACGGTGTTATTGTACTGAACTTCATTTATTCCGCGCCCGAATGCGGCATATCTTATTCCGAAGCCCGAAAGAATTTGCGGCATCTGACCTATATTTCCGAACGCGTCCGGAAAGTAGCCGAGCAATAATGGCTCCGCCCCTATGCCGCAGCACATTTTCAGCCCGTAAAGCAAATTTCTGACATTGGCTTCGCCGCTTGTTAAAAATTCGTCCTGCAAAACGTAAAACGGACCTATTTGTATTCGGTCTGATTTTATCAGCCTTAAAAGCCGCTCCCTCATTTGCGGTCTTATTTCAAGATAGTCGTCAATTATTATATATTGACCGTCTAAATGAAAGTGCAGAAAATCCGGCTTGTTTTCAAGCGTTTCAATAAGCTGATCCATAAAACGCACCAAATAAAAGCGATGCTCCTCAAAGCTCATATACCATTCTCTGTCCCAATGGGTATGTGCAATAATATGTAATTCGGTAGCCTTCATTTTCCCCTCCGTATTTACTTACAAAACTGCCGGACGCCGACCTTGTAAATTATGTTATTACCCATTTTACATAAAAACCGATTTTCTTATCCGTAATATCAAATTAAAGCAGCGCAAAACGGGAAATATCACATTACTAATATTATAACATTCGATTTTTATTGTAAATATGAAATAATCGCATATTATGGACAATACTATAACATTTCCGTTAAAATTTTCCTTACCGGCTTTTAAGCACCTAAAGCTTATAAAGGCTTTTTATGCAGAATTTGTAAATTATCGGTGGAAATTTGCGCCGAACAATGATATAATAAAATTACAAATTTTCAAAAAAGGATGACGGCATATGAATATTACAGCCGATAAAATTGATTTCAATACAAAAAAGGGCTTTATTTGCGATATGGACGGCGTGATATACCACGGAAATAAGATCCTGCCGGGCGTGGCGGAGTTTATTCAGTGGCTGCACGATGAAAATAAGGAATACCTGTTTTTAACAAATAACAGCGGATATACTCCGAGAGAGCTGAATCAAAAGCTTGCCCGAATGGGACTGGACGTACCCGAAGAGCATTTTTACACAAGCGCTTTGGCAACGGCGGCGTTTTTAAAGGAACAGGCGCCCGGCTGCTCTGTTTTCGCAATCGGCGAAGCCGGACTTTTAAACGCACTTTACGACGCAGGTATCACGATGAACGACGTAAATCCGGATTACGTCGTTGTGGGCGAAGGTCGGTCTTATTCCCTTGATACGCTCACAAAGGCAACCAATCTGGTTATGGCGGGAGCAAAGCTTATAGGAGCCAACTCCGATGTTTCGGGACCTATTGAAAACGGTATTGCCCCTGCCTGCCGCGCGCTGATTGCCCCGATAGAAATGGCAACCGGAAAGCAGGCGTATTTTTGCGGAAAGCCTAATCCGCTGATGATGCGCACCGGTCTGCGAATGCTCAACTGCCACTCGGCCGAGGCTGTGATGGTGGGCGACCGTATGGATACAGATGTTATTTCAGGTATGGAAAGCGGTATGTCTACGGTTTTGGTACTTTCCGGAGTATCTACCCGCGAAACGCTTAAAACCTATGCCTTCCGTCCGAGCATTGTCCTGAACGGCGTCGGCGATATTCCGACCTTGGCAGCAAAAAACAAGAAATAATTTACTGCGCATACATAACTAAAAAAATCCGAATCGGGTTAAGGCTGATTTTAAGTACATTTAAGCCTTACCTGATTCGGATTTTTAATTACTGTCAGCTTTTGTAGGATATTTCGCCTGCTTCGCCGGTCGGAGGTATTTTAAATCTTGCCATAGCCTGCCAATAATTGCTGTTTAATACGGTAGGAACAGCGGCTCCGGTATGGTCGGAGTTATTATACACCACCTTGTAGGCGTAAAGGAAATCGTTGGTTATATCCCTGTCGTCGTCGCACAAAAAAACGTCAAGCTGAATATCAGAGTTTGATTTATTCGTGACGGTAATAATATACACGCCGTTTGCATAATCGGAGCTGTAATCTGGGTCATTCGAATCCATTTTCTTAAAGGACAGATTGACCGAAAAATTGTTCTGATTTGTTCCCTGCGGCGCCGTTGTTGAGAAAAGCAAAACCGAATAATTGTTTTCCCCAAGCCTTGCCGGAGCGGTGCGGTACTCGGTTTTAAAGGCGTTGGTTACGGCATTGCCCTCAGAGCTGATAACCTTTTTTATCGCTTCACCGCCGTTTGCGGCAATGTCAAGATAAATAAGGTATGCGCCGGTTTTACCGCTTACCGAGCCGAGGCAGTATTCGCCCTTGTTGCAGGGTATTTCAAAATAATATATGTTATTACCTTTGCGGTTGAATCCGGGATTTTTTATCCATTCGGTTTTAAAGACAGATTTATAATCCGAAATATCGACATCGGCAGAATATGTGTTGTCTTTAAACTTGTATACATAAGAGACTGCTGAGCCCTTTTCCTTATGCTCATATATTTCTTCAATTTCCTTAATGTCGGTTATTTTATTGTTTTCATCTCTGAAAACCTGATGAAGTGAGAAGAATGAGTTGTTGCCTGTAAAATAATCGCCCGCAAAAAAGTTAATTGAGCCTCTTTCAATAACATTAAAGTCAATGCTGTCCATCGGCATTTCGTAATTATCGTATTCCTTGCCTAAAACAACCGCTTTTTCGGCAGTTACAAGATAATCCTTGGAAATTTTAGCGTCCATAAAGTGCAGCCCGTAAACAGAAGTGGAACCATCAAGCGTATCAAGCAGCTGTTTTGACGCCGTTTGGTAAGCCGGAGAATTTGCGGTGTATGAATGTTTTCCGTTTCCGTCAACCGTATAAATAGTTTTGAAAGCTTCGGGATCTTCAGTATCATAAGAACCGCTTACAGAGCTTATCGAGAAGTATGAAATACGTATATCTCCGTATGCTTTCTGACCATCATCTGTGGCTGTTGAATCCTCCAAGCGTGCGCCGCTTATAATATATCCCGTGTTTTTTTGCGAAACCTTAAAAGGATCCGCAGCGTCGTACCAACCGTTTTCATTTTCGTCTGCAATTCTAAGCGGGAAGTAAGACTGATATCCGCCGATAACATTTGTCTTTGTTTCTTTTGTAATTCTTTTTTGAGTGGTCTTTTCAAAATCAAGGCTGTAATCAACCGTAATGGGATTTGAAATATTAACATTCGGTGAAGGAACGACCTTTTCCTGCACTGCAATTTCCGGAAGATTATCCGAACGGGCTTCTGCCGCAACGTGTTCAAAAATCGGTGTAAAAGTAAGCGTAGTCCCCGTTGTGTTTAAATCCTTCCACGAATTGTTTGTTGTGATATAAAAATTAGCGTTCTGACCCCAGCCACTATTTTTATTAACGTAAAGTTTATTGCCGTTATTTAACCAGTTTTCACCTGAATTATTACTGGTATTTAATGTATAAGAATAGCTGCCATACCAATTCCTGCTTCGGCTGACGCTAAGGTATTTTGTGGTTCCGTTTATTACGGTTGAGATAGTCCCGGAATAGGTGCTTGGATTTGAAAACGTCCATTTTGCGGCATTTGCTTGATTTGTTTCATTTATTATGTTGCCGCTCGAATCGATACTCAGATAATTGTTACCGGAAGAAATTGTGTACTTTGGGAGTGCAATCTTCCAACCGCCGTCATAAACAAGATAATAATAGGTGTTGTCTGCTCTTAAACATCCGTCGGCAGTAAAGGACCAGTTTGTTGCGGTGTCAGCAAAAGAGCCGTTGCTCACCCCTAAATAATACTGAGAATTGTTAAAATTATAAGTGATGTTACCGGAATCGGAGTTTGAAAAATAAAAACGGGTTGCATTATCTGCCGTGGCATTTGAAAAACTGTTGTTGCCGTCGGCTTTAAGGTAATTTCCGTTGCCGTCGGTTATAAGCTTATATTCAAGCGTAACCGCTTCCCAGCCGTTATTATAACGGATATAATAATCCCTGCCGTTACTGGTATAATAGTATGAATTGCCGTCTTTTTTCCAGTTAAACGGGGTTTCGCTTACGGTAAGTCCGGAGTTAAAACTTATATAATACGGTACTGAATTTATAAACGTATAAAACTGTGTGTTTCCGTTTGCGCCTACCGTTGTTTGCCAAACAACGGCGTTTTCCTGAGTGGAATTTGTAACGCTTGTTGTGCTGCACGAAAGAAAATGTCCGTTGCCGTCTGTAATCAGCTTTCCTATTTCCGATACCTTCCAGCCGCCGTCATAAACCAGCCTGTATTTGGTGCTTAAGCTGCCGCTGCTTACGGTTTTGGTAAAATATCCGTCTTCCAATATCCACGAGGATTTGGCGGTTGACATTACAAGAGCGCCTTTTGTATCTAATGCAAGATAATAATTCGTATCGCTGACATCGGTAAAAAATGTATATTCATTGCCCGAAATGTCAATTTGCCATTTTACCGAACTGTCGGCGGAATCTGTATTGATAACTGTCAGTCCGCTTGTACCCTTTGGCTGTGCCGAAAGAAAATGACCGTTATTGTCTGAAATATAGTAATACTGTGTTAAGGACGAAAGTCTCCACCCCGCAGAATAATAGAGAAAATAATCAATACCGCTTATATTTGTATACAATGCGCTTTGGTCGTTTCTGCTCCAAACCGTGCTTGCAGACTGCGATACCGCAACGCCGGACAGACCGTTACGATTTAAATAATAGGTTTCATTATTTATATATGCGAAAAGATGACCGCTTTCGTCAAAGCTCCATTTTGAAGCGCCGCTTTTATCGGAGTTTGTAATACCGCCCTTAACCGCTTTCAGATATACGCCGCCGTCGCTTATATAAAAAGCGTCGAGATCCTCGGTGGATATTGTGTAAGTGTTTACGGTTTTCGGCATTCTTGAGCTGTCGCCGTACATACACATATACCGACCGTTCGAATCATTTATATAATAATACTCACCTGCATACTTATTTGCGGTTGTATAATATAGGTATTGAACGTTATCACGCGGATTAACATTTGTAAGTCCGTCGCGGCTTACAACACGTGTGTTGTTATTTTCATCAATCACTATATTTTCAATGGAATAATACTGCGTAGGCTTAATTGTCGGAGAAGTAGTCGGGTTCTTCGAATCATACAAAGCAGCTATGCTTGTTAACCTGTCATGCATTTGCTTCATATCCACACTGCCGCCAAAGCCTGCGTTATCGCCCTTTGTGCGTTGGGTTATAATTTCCTGACCCAAGGTTGTAACAATGTTTCCGTCCTTATCCTCCACGCAGCCGAAAAAGCCGAAACCGGAATACGCTTCGTTTCCTCCGGTAACGGTGCAGTTATTAACATATACGTCGTTCACCTGCGCGCCGGTTATTATATGCCCGGCAATATAGCCTACGTATGCGGCGTGGTCGGTGTGCTTGGTCGGGTCGTGCGTTACTGTGGTTGAGGTGTTTAAATTTTTGCCCGATATATCAACATTTGTAAGATCAATCGTCATACTGTCGATATACAGGTTTTTAATTGTAGGCGTTTGTTCGGTGTTGCCGTCTTTATTGCTTACATAACCGAATAAGCCTATATCCGGCGTTGTATAGGTTGTTCCGTTAAGGCTTGTGCTGCCTACAATTTTTAAGTTTTTAATGGTAATGTTTTCGCCGTCAAGCGTTGCCTGAAAGGGCTTTTCGGCAGAGCCTATCGGAAACAGTCCGTCCGTGTAGCTTGCAAGGTTAAGGGTTTGTGAAGTATTATTGTTTGTTACGCCGCTGTCGTCATATTCAAAAACCGAAAATTCCTTCAATTCATCTATTCCGTCAAGGTCCAAATCCTTAGTACCTATGCGGAAATGGGTAGACGCCGTAATAAAATCCGATCCCTTAACAGCCGGATTCGCCTGATAAAGCATTACCAAATTATAAAAATGAACAGGTCTTGTAATTTCGTAAGGATTTTCCGCCGTGCCGTCGCCTTTATGAAAATAACGCGTTACCACCGAGCCGCCGTTTTCATCTAAATCGGCGGAATTAAGCTTGGCAAACCACGCAAAGGACACCGAAACGCTTGTTAAAAGCATAACCGCCGCCGTAAATAAAGCGATAATTCTGTTTCTTTTGCTCATAGCCCTCACTCCTTAATTACTTCAATCGTAGCCCTGAGCAAAACGCCGAAAGGCGCATAGATAAAGGAAAAACAGGGCTGATA